>OERR01000330.1_pt1 | contig 10912 bp, 8 predicted proteins | sample 1540051 | NCBI WGS metagenome assembly OERR01 (sample SAMEA3891884, study PRJEB23780) | metagenome | biome: terrestrial biome; feature: animal house; material: Caecal content | place: Italy | collected 2015-05-05 | reverse complement strand
CGGACTGTTTTTCCCCGCCTGCGGGCGGGACGTGCTGTTCTCATCTCACCCTCCTAAGCCACAAACAAAAACCTCTGTCGAGAGACGACAGAGGTTTTTGTTTGGTGGAGGAGGGTGGATTCGAACCACCGAAGCAAGAAGCAGCAGATTTACAGTCTGTCCCCTTTGGCCACTCGGGAACTCCTCCATATTCAGCTGTAGCACTCTGTCCACAGCTCTGTGGAGCTGGTGAACGGACTTGAACCCCTGACCTGCTGATTACAAATCAGCTGCTCTACCAACTGAGCTACACCAGCATCTGTATCAGTTATTTTCGAGTGCTTAGATAATATATCATTTTCTCACGGAATTGTCAAGCACTTTTTTTAAAAGAAAGAATTGAAAATAGAAAAGGAAACGATTATTATGAAAGAAAATCCATTTTTGTATCTGCCGCGAACCAAAAATCAGGCCCTGAAGGAGGATGTCCCATGTGCTTTGTGATCGGCATTGACGTTGGGGGAAGCACCACCAAGATCGTCGGAATCAGCGAGGAGGGCGTGCAGAAGCCCCTCTTTGTCCGCGCGGCCGACCCCGTGGCCTCCCTGTTCGGCGCTTTGGGGAAATATACTTATGATAACGGCATCCCGCTGGATGCCATTGAAAAAATTGTGCTCACCGGCGTGGGTAGCGCATACATCCGCCAGCCCTTGTACGGCATCCCGACCGCGAAGGCCGACGAATTTCTCGCGGACGGGCTGGGAGCCACCTATCACACGGAGCTGACGGAAACCATCGTGGTCAGCATGGGGACGGGTACCTCGCTTGTCCGGGTGTCAAAAGACGGCATCCAGCATATCGGCGGGATCGGCATCGGCGGCGGAACCATCATGGGGCTTTCCAACCTGCTGCTGAAAACCTCGGATATCCGTGAGGTGATTGAGCTGGCTCAGCGCGGAAACCTGTCCAACATTGATTTGCAGATCCAGGATATCACCACCGCCCCGCTGGAGGGTCTGCCGCTGGACGCGACAGCCTCCAATTTCGGCAAGGTGCGCGGAGCCGTTTCCCTCGAAGACACCGCGCTCGGAATCCTCAACATGGTATTGCAATGTATTGGAAAAAGCGCCATCCTCTCCGCTTTGAACACACCGATCCGCGACTTTGTGCTGATCGGCAACCTCACCCGCCTGCCGCAGTGCGGCGAGGTCTTCCCGATCCTGGAAAAAATGTTTAACGTTCACTTCCTGATCCCCAAATACGCCGAATACCGCACGGCCGTGGGAGCGGCGCTCGCCTTTACACTGGGCTACCCGGTACAGGAGGTTGCGCCGGAGAACTGAAAAACACCCGGCGGGGAAAAGCCCGCACGGGTGTTCGGAAAGGAGACAATTATAAATGCTGACCGATCTCTTTCTTGCACAGCTCAAACAATGGGCGGCTGAGGATCCGGGAATCACGGCTCTCCTTATTGTGGGCTCTTATGCCCGAGGGGCCAACAAGCCGGATTCCGATCTGGATCTCGTCATTCTGACCTCCCGGAAAGCTGAGATGGTACAAAATCCCAGCTTTGTAAACCGCTTCGGTGATGTGGAACGGCAGCAGACGGAGGAATATGGTGCATGCACCTCCGTGCGCGCCTGGTACCGCGACGGCCGTGAAATTGAATTCGGGTTGGTGGAGCCCTCCTGGGCCAGCGTTCCGCTGGACAGCGGCACCCACCGCGTCCTGAGCGACGGGTATCTTGTGCTGACCGACAAAGAAGGGCTGTTCACCGATTTGAAGCTCTGAGTGCCTGTCCATCGGGACACGCTTTACGGCTTTTTCTCCTCAGACTCCTCCGTTTCAGCCTGTTCCAAAGACGGCTCCTTTGCTTCGTTCTGCTCCCCGGCCTGTTCCGTCTCCTGCGCCGGAGGTTCCGGGCTGTCCGGCTGTTCGTCCGGCTCCCCGGTCTCCTGCTGTTCGGCGGCAGGCTCATCAATTTCGTCCCAGTCCGCCCCGTCCGACTCGGGCGGCCCATCCACCACCGGCGCTTTTCCATGGCGCACAAAGGTGATGTCGGAAAGCTTTTTCGGAGAGAGAATTTTTTCCTGCGGGATTTTGCGTGCGCGCAGCCGGTTCAAAATGCTGTGGCGCAGAAGCGTGTAAAAGACGGAGCAGAGCGGAATGAAAATCAGCATTCCCGCGATTCCCATCACGCTTCCTCCGATGGTCACGGCCGCCAGCACCCAGATCGACGGCAGGCCGACGGAGCTGCCCACCACATGCGGATAAATCAAGTTTCCCTCGACCTGCTGCAAGATCAGGAACAGCACAACAAACCAGAGCGCCTGCATCGGGTCAACCGTGAGAATCAGGAACGCTCCCACAATACAGCCGATAAACGCGCCGAAAATCGGGATCAGCGCCGTTACGGTGATCAGCACGCTGATCGTGAGCGCATACGGGAACCGCAAAATGCTCATGGTGAGGAAAAACATGCAGCCGAGGATCACCGCTTCCAGGCACTGACCGGAGAGGAAGCGCGAAAACGTGCGGTAAGACAGCGTCCCCACCTCGGTGATGCGGTCCGCATGATGCTCCGGCAGAAACGCATAGAGAAGCTGGCGGAACTGGCGGCCCAGCCGTTCCTTTTGCAGAAGGATATAGGCCGCGAACACGACCGCCACGACGCTGCCCACCACGCCGCCAATGATCGACGACGCAAGGTCCAGCGTGGAATTGAGTACGCCGCTCATGCTGTTCTGCGCCAGATCGATAAAGCCCTGGGAAAGCTTTTCCCAGTCAATCGAAATCCGGCTGAGCACGTCGACGACCTCGGGATACTGCTCCATGAGCTGCTCTCCCCACTCCTGCGTCTGCTGCGCAAAGACCGGGATCCGGTCCACAAAGTTTTGCAGCGTGCGCCCAATCTCCGGCAGAATCAGGAAAAAAATCACCACCAGAAGTCCGCAGAGCAGCAGCAGCGTCACCACAAAGCTGATGGGCCGCTTGGCCCGGCGCAGCCGCCCCGCTTTCTTGCCCGGCGCGAGCGGCGGAAACAGCCTGTCCTCCACCTGCCGCATGGGAACGTTGATCACAAACGCAATGGCCGATCCCGCCAAAAACGGTGTAATCAGCCCCAGCGCCACACGCAGGAATACACCCAGTAAATCGAGATGCTGCACAGCCGCGTTGAGCACAACGCCCGCCGCGATCAAAAGCAGCAGCTTTTTCATATTCGCCTTCGTCAAATTCAACTTTCTTCCTCCCCGCCTGCCCCATCCTTTTGGCCGTGTCCGTGCCGCTTGACGCAGGCTTCGTCTGGGGTTATTATATCAGAATATAGGGCAAATGTCTGTCTGGGCTGTGAAGTTTTTTAAAAAAATACCTTACAATTTTCCTTCTGTATTACATACTGTATAAACCTGTGGAAAATTTGAGAAATTTTCATGGATCCCTCTTGACAAACAGCAGGTACAATGCTAGTATGATATCAACAGCAAAATATTTCAAAGCGTCGAGAAGGAAGTTTCCGACTCACCTGTCCGTTTTAGAGAGCCAGCGTCATGGGCTGGAAGCGCCGGCATCGGACGAATCTGAAATACCGCCTTTGAGTGCGCGCCGAAATAAGGTGCGACGTCATGCCCACGTTACGGGCAGCTATGAGAGAGTTTTGTTATACATGGTTTTCCCTGTTTAGCAATTCGGAAAATAGGGTGGAACCGCAAGCTGAGCCTTGCCCCTTACTAGGAGGGGCAAGGCTTTTTGTTTGTCTGGAAAACGAGCTCCGCCGATTTGGCGGGATATTTTTGGAAATAGAAATGACAACAAAAATGAAAGAAAGGGGAAGTCACGGATGATTCAAGTGATGCTCAAGGGCGACGCAAAGGAATTTGAGGCGGGCGTGACCGCCGCTGAAGTCGCCAAATCCATCGGAGCGGGCCTCTACAAGGCTGCCTGCGCCTGCAAAATTGACGGGGAGGCCGCCGATCTGCGCACGCCGCTGACCAAGGACTGCTCGCTCGAAATCCTGACCTTTGATTCCGCAGAAGGCAAGCACGCCTACTGGCATACCACCGCTCACATTATGGCGCAGGCCATCGGCCGGCTGTACCCGGGCGCCAAGTTTGCCATCGGCCCGGCCATTGAAAACGGCTTCTACTACGATGTGGATCTGCCGCAGACGCTCACTCCCGACGATCTGACGAAGATCGAGGCCGAGATGAAGAAAATCATCAAGGAGGATCTGCCGCTCGAGCGCTTTGAGCTCTCCCCCGCCGACGCAGAAAAGCTCATGGCGGACAAGCAGCAGGACTACAAGCTGGAGCTGATCGCGGAGCATTCCGGCAAGGGCGAGCCCATCAGCTTCTACCAGCAGGGCGAGTATGTCGACCTGTGCGCCGGCCCGCACCTGATGAGCACCGGCCATGTGAAGGCCGTGAAGCTGACAAACTGCACCGGCGCTTACTGGCGCGCCGACGCGAACAATAAGATGTTACAGCGTGTGTACGGTATCTCCTTCCCGAAGACTGCCGATCTCGAAGCTTACATCACGATGCTCGAAGAAGCCAAGAAGCGCGACCACCGCAAGCTGGGCCGCGATCTGGAGCTGTTCACCATTATGGACGAGGGTCCGGGCTTCCCGTTCTTCCTGCCCAAGGGCATGGTGCTGAAAAACCTGCTCATCGACTACTGGCGCGAGATCCACCGCAAGGCGGGCTATCTGGAGATCTCCACCCCGATGATCCTGAACCGTTCCCTCTGGGAGCGCAGCGGCCACTGGGATCATTACAAGCAGAACATGTACACCACCGTGATCGACGAGCAGGACTTCGCCATCAAGCCGATGAACTGCCCCGGCGGCATGCTGGTCTATAAGACAAAGCTGCACTCCTACCGTGACCTGCCGCTCCGCATGGGCGAGTTGGGCCTGGTGCACCGCCACGAGCTTTCCGGCGCGCTGCACGGCCTGATGCGTGTGCGCTGCTTCACGCAGGACGACGCGCACATCTTCATGACGCCCGACCAGATCAAGGACGAGATCAAGGGTGTTGTCAACCTGATTGATTCGGTCTACAAGACCTTTGGATTCCAGTACCACATCGAGCTCTCCACCATGCCCGAGGATCACATGGGCGCGCAGGAGGACTGGGACAACGCTACCGACGCTCTCCGCGCGGCTATCACGGAGCTCGGCTACGACTACGAGGTCAACGAGGGCGACGGCGCGTTCTACGGCCCGAAGCTTGACTTCCATCTGACCGACTGCCTGGGACGCACCTGGCAGTGCGGCACCATCCAGCTCGACTTCCAGCTTCCCGAGCGGTTTGAGCTGGAATACACCGGCGAGGACGGCGCGAAGCACCGCCCGATCATGATCCACCGCGTGGTATTCGGCAGCATCGAGCGCTTCATCGGCATCCTGACGGAGCATTTCGCGGGCGCGTTCCCGCTGTGGCTCTCCCCCGTGCAGGTGAAGGTCCTGCCGATCTCCGAGCGCCATCATGAGTATGCCGAAAAGGTTGCCGCTCAGCTGCAGGAGGCCGGTCTGCGTGTGGAGGCCGATCTGCGCAACGAGAAGATTGGCTACAAGATCCGCGAAGCTCAGCTTCAGAAAACCCCGTATATGCTTGTCGTGGGCGACAAGGAAGCAGAGACAGGAACCGTCTCCGTGCGCGGCCGCAAGGACGGCGATCTCGGCGCTATGTCTCTCGCGGACTTCTCCGCCAAGGCCTGCGAGGAGAGCAAAAACCGCACGAAGGACTAAAACCCCGCATTTTTTCCAAAATAACAACGAGCCGCACGGCGGACAGCGCTTTTTCGTCCCACACAACGGGAATCTCCTCCGTGAAACGGACGTCATCCTTTTCTATATCAAAATTACCTTGTTCAGCGGAACAAAGAGCGTTATTCCTTCCGCGCATCCTTGAAATCCACACCGCCGCCGTAAGGGCGGAACACGATCCCGGACACGCCGGGAGCGCTCGCGAAAGAATGGCTGCTGTAGGAAACGGGCAGAAATACGGCGCGATCCACCAAAAGCTGCTCCGCCGACTGGCAGGCCGTCCGCTTCTCCTCTCCGCTGGCATGGCGAATCTGGGAAATCAGATCGTCATAGGTGGAATCTGAAAAGCCGCTCACATTGCCCGCATTGCCCGTCTCAAAGCAGGAGAGCGCCGCTGCCGGATCGTCCCGCTCCGGGGTGAAGGAGCAGACGGCGGCGGAAAAGCTGCCGGCGGCAATCCGGGAAGCCAGCTCGTCCTCGGACAGAGGGGCCATGTTGAAGTATTGGCCGAACGCGGCGTTCCATTCCACCAGAATCTCATTGACAAGGGAGGTGATCTCCGGATCCTCCGGACACAGGATTGTCAGCGAGGGCGGGGACTCCACTCCCAGCTCCGACAAACCCTCGCGCATGAGCGCCGCCGCGTCCTCCAGCCTGGCCGGGATCGTGACATCCTGCGCGCTGTCCCGGTAGGACTCGCCTTCCAGATGCACGGCGGGCGGGATCAGCCCTCCGGCCGCTTCGGGAAGCGACGCACGCAGACTGGTCCAGTCGACGGCATAGAGAAACGCCTGGCGGACCTTCTCGTTTTTCAGCTCCGGCGAAGCGTCGCTGGACAGGTTAAAGCAAAAGCCCCACACGGTATCCTCAAAGGAAGTGATGGTGCATCCGTTTTCCTGCGCCCGCTCGGCCTCATTCTCCGTCACGGCGATCGCGTCGACCGTGCCGTCAGAGACAGAGGAAACCGCATCCTCGATCACCAGCTCCGCCTTGCCGATCGGGAATTTCAGGTTCGACGGCGCGGTCTCGCCCCAGTAGGTGGAGGAAGCCGCGAGATTGATGTGACGGCCCGGATCCCAGCCGTATTTGCCGTCGATGATGAAGGGGCCGTTTCCTAAAATGCAGGAGCGATCCAGACCGTACCGGCCCGCCGTCCCTTCAAAAAACTCCTGGTTGCAGGGCATAAAGACCGGCAGCGCCGTCAAGGCGGGAAAATCCGGCACTGGGTACGCAAGCTCCACCACAAGGGTATAATCTCCCTCGGCGCGCACGCCCAGCTCCTCCGGAGCTACCGCGCCGCTCCGCACCTCCGCGGCGTTGCGGATACAGAGCATCGGATCGCAGGACGGCGATCCCGTGACAGGTGCGAGCGCCCGCTGGAAAGCGTACACGAAATCAGCCGCCGTCACCGGCGTTTCCCCGTCGGACCAGACCGCATCCTCCCGCAGATGAAAGGTAAACGTCAGATGATCGGAGCTGCTTTCCCAGCTCTCAGCGGCTCCGGGCTGCGGATCGCCGTTTTCATCCAAACGGGCCAGCCCCTCAAAAAGGGCCCCGATGACAATCGCGGCATTTTCGCCCTGCGCAATCTGCGGATCCAGCGTTTTCGGCTCGCTGGACAGATGCCAGGTGAAGCTTTTCCCCGTGCCGCTGGTGTCCTCCTTCTCCTCACAGCTCCCGCAGAACAGCGGCAGCAGCAGGAGAAGGCACAGCAGCAGCGCCCAGGCGCGTTTTCCCTGCATCAGAAGCCCCCCCTTTCATCGATCTGCGTCAATTTTATCATGCTTTATTTTTGTTTGCAATCTCGCGGATAAAAATGTCAGAAAAACGTTATACTTTTGAGGAAATCTCCGCTCCAAAAAGCATGTTGCCGCATGCCGGGAAACATGCTACAATAGAAACCGAAATCCAGCCCCGACGCGGGGAAGGAAAAAAGGAGGAAAGATCGCCATGAAAGAACTTGAATTTTATCTGTGCACTCACTGCAAAAACCTCGTGGAAATGGTACACTTCGGCGGCGCGCCCCTGATATGCTGCGGAGAGAAGATGAAGAAGCTCACCGCCAACACGACGGACGCCGCTACGGAAAAGCATGTTCCGGTCGCTGTCGTGGAAGGGAACACCGTTACCGTCACCGTCGGCAGCGTCGAGCATCCCATGACGGAGGAGCACTATATCCAGTGCATCGTGCTGCAAACGGAGAAGGGCGTACAGCGCTGTGATCTCCTCCCCGGCAATAAGCCCTCCGCCGTCTTTGCCGTTGCTCCGGGCGACAAGGCCGTTGCGGCCTATGCCTACTGCAACCTCCACGGCCTGTGGAAGGCGGATCTCTGAGCCGCCGGATTTCCCAACTCATAAGATAAGACGCTCCCGAAGCCCGGAAGGTTTCGGGAGCGTCCTGTTTTTTTATGGTTTCCGTCCCAGAAGGGTGCGGATCTCCTCCAGCCTGCGCGCCATGCGCGATTCGCTGCCGCTCTCCGTGGGGTAATAATACCGCCGCCCGCGCAGAGATTCCGGCAGGCATTCCATGTCCGCCACCTTGCTCTCCACGTCGTGCGCGTAAACGTATCCGTCCCCATAGCCGAGATCCTTCATCAGTCCCGTGGGCGCATTGCGGATGACGAGCGGCACCGGCTCGTCGAGCATCGTGAGCGCGTCGCGCTTGGCCGACTCATACGCCCGGTAAACCGCGTTCGAACGCGGGGCAAGCGACAGATAGATCACCGCGTGCGCCAGATGGATGTTGCACTCCGGCATCCCGAGAAAATGGCACGCCTGATACGCGGCCAGCGCGATTTCCAGCGCGCGGCTGTCGGCCAGGCCGATGTCCTCGCTCGCAAAGCGGATCAGCCGCCGCGCCACATACAGCGGATCCTCGCCCGCTTCCAGCATACGCGCCAGCCAATACACGGCCGCGTCCGGATCGCTGTTGCGCATCGACTTGTGCAGCGCGGAGATCAGATTATAGTGTTCCTCCCCGTTCTTGTCGTACAGAAGGGATTTTTTGGAGGTGCACTGCTCCACCAGCTGCCGTCCGACCGTCACCGTTTCCCCGTCGCGCCTTCCATTGAGCACGGCCATTTCGAGCGTATTGAGCGCGGTGCGGGCGTCGCCGTTGGAAAACCGGGCGATCAACGGCAGCACGCCGTCCTCCAGACGGATCTCCTGTCCGCCGAAACCGCGCGGATCCGTCAGCGCCGTGCGCAGCAGCCCTTCGATCTCCTCCGCCGTCAGCGCGTTGAGCACAAAGACCTTGCACCGCGACAAAAGAGCGGCGTTCACTTCAAACGACGGATTCTCCGTGGTCGCTCCGATCAGAATAATGCTTCCCTTTTCTACAAATGGTAAAAACGCGTCCTGCTGCGCCTTGTTGAAGCGGTGGATTTCATCCACAAAAACGATGGTGCGTTCCCCGAACCGGCGGTTCTGCTCCGCCTGCTGCATCACCTCGCGGATCTCCTTGATCCCGCTTGTGACGGCGCTGAAATCGACAAAGGAGGATTTGGTTCGGTTCGCGATAATCCGCGCGAGCGTCGTTTTCCCCACGCCCGGCGGCCCCCAGAAAATCATGGAGGAAATCTGATCGCTGTCAATGAGCCTGCGCAGGATCTTCCCCTCGCTCAGCAGGTGACTCTGTCCCGCGAACTCCTCCAGTGTGCGCGGACGCATGCGGCTGGCCAGCGGATCCGCAATGCTGCGGTCAAAAAAGCTGCTCTGTTCCACGTTTCGTTCCCCCTTTTGTTCAGCATAGCACGGCGGCGCGCGAGAGGCAAGAGGCGTAGAGAAAGCACAGCAGAGGAAAATGAATTGTTTCTTTTTTCACAAAAAGCAGGATTTGCGGGGAAATCTCTTGAAAAGCGTGAACACGCATTGTATAATAGGAAACGTGAAAGTACGTCATTACAGCCCCCATATTCAAAATAAAGGAGTGCTTAAACATGAACTATCTCAACAAGAAAACCGTTGAGGATATCGACGTTGCCGGCAAGAGAGTGCTGGTGCGCTGCGATTTCAACGTCCCGTTTGACGCCGAGGGCAACATCGCGGATCCGAAGCGAATCGACGAGGCTCTGAAGACCATCAAGTATCTGGTTTCCCATAACGCAAGAGTGATCCTCTGCTCTCATCTGGGCCGTCCGAAGGGCGAGTTCAACATGAAGTACTCCCTGGCTCCCGTCGCCAAGTACCTCTCCCAGGCTCTGGGACAGGAAGTCAAGATGGCGAAGGACGTTGTGGGCGAGAGCGCGAAGAGCATCGCCGCTTCCCTCAAGGACGGCGAGGTCGAGCTGATCGAGAACGTCCGCTTCCACAAGGAAGAGGAAAAGAACGATCCCGCTTTCTCCAAGGAGCTGGCTTCCCTGGCTGAGATCTATGTCAACGACGCGTTCGGCACGGCTCACCGCGCCCACGCTTCCACCGCCGGCGTCGCCGACTATCTGCCGGCTGTCTGCGGCTACCTGATCCAGAAGGAAATCACCATCATGGGCGGCGCGCTCACCGAGCCGAAGCGTCCGTTCGTCGCTATTCTCGGCGGCGCGAAGGTTTCCGACAAGATCGGCGTTATCAACAACCTGCTGGACAAGGTTGACACGCTGATCATCGGCGGCGGCATGGCCTACACCTTCATGAACGCGCTGGGCTATTCCATCGGCACCTCCATCTGCGAGGCTGACAAGGTTGAGCTCGCGAAGGACATGATGGCCAAGGCGAAGGAGAAGGGCGTCAAGTTCCTGATCCCGGTTGACAACGTGGTGGGCACCGAGTACAAGCCCGACACCGAGCACAAGGTTGTCGATTCCGACAACATTCCGGACGGCTGGATGGGCCTGGATATCGGCCCCAAAACGATGAAATTATTTGCAGATGCCGTCAAGTCCGCCAAAACCGTGGTTTGGAACGGTCCCATGGGCGTCTTTGAGAACCCCACCCTGGCAAAGGGCACCATCGCAGTCGCCCAGGCCCTGGCTGATTCTCAGGCCGTCACCATCGTAGGCGGCGGCGACAGCGCTGCCGCTTGCGAGCAGCTTGGCTTTGCCAGTCAGATCACGCACATCTCCACCGGCGGCGGCGCCTCCCTGGAATTCCTGGAGGGTCAGGTCCTGCCCGGCATTGCCTGCCTGCAGGACAAGTAAGGCACATTTCGCGCTGCGGCGCATCAGGATGCGT
>OERR01000327.1_pt1 | contig 10986 bp, 12 predicted proteins | sample 1540051 | NCBI WGS metagenome assembly OERR01 (sample SAMEA3891884, study PRJEB23780) | metagenome | biome: terrestrial biome; feature: animal house; material: Caecal content | place: Italy | collected 2015-05-05 | reverse complement strand
GTCGAAAGCAGAGGGCCGGGCCATGATGAAGGAGATGAAGAAGATGGGGAATGACGAAGGATCAGCCCTTGACCGCACCGGCGGCCATGCCGCTGTAGATCTGGTCCTGGCACAGCAGGAAGATGATCAGGGCGGGGATGATGGTGATGATGACGCCTGCGCAGATGTAGTTGTACTGGCTGCCCATAGGCCCGGAGAACACGTACAGCGAGGTGGACACCACCTGGTAGCGGGTCTTATCCTGCAGGTAGAGGTTGGCCATGTAGTATTCGTTGTAGGTGCCCACGCCCTTGAGGATGGCGCTGGTGACGATGGCCGGCTTGAGCAGCGGCAGCAGGATCTTGAAAAAGACGCCGAAGTAGGTGCAGCCGTCCAGGATGGCGCTTTCGTCCAGGGTGGGGGACAGGTTCTCGAAGAACTGCAGGAAGATGTAGATGGTGATGACGTCGGTGCCCATCATCAGGGCGTGGAAAATATCGTCCCGGGTAAAGACGTCGATGTAGTTCTGCAGGCCGACAAAGGTGCGCCGGCCGATGTACCGCATGCTGAAGAAGCTGAACTGCACCATCTTGAAGAAGGGCAGGTAGGTAAAGGTGACGAGCAGCAGAAGCGGCACGAACAGGAAAACCAGGGTGACCAGGATCTGCTGGCCGCGCATGCTGCGCAGCCACTGCTTCAGGCTTTTGCGCCGGTTGGGCTGCACAACGGCGGTGTTTTGCATGGCGCTCATTGCGGGGTTCCTCCTTTCATAAAAGATGCAGGGCGGGCCAGGCGTCCCGCCCTGCAACGGTACGGACGGGATGGCGCCCGATCAGGCCTCGGGGGCGTAGCGCTCGACGCCGCGGTTCCAGGCTTCGTTCCAGTCGGCCACGATGTCGTCGATGGTCTCGTCGCCGTTGATGCCGGCCTCCACGATCCGCATCACGTGGGTCTGGTCGGCGTTGAGCATCAGCTCGGCCTCCTGCTGGACGTTGACGGCCAGGTCGGCGAGCTCGTCGGGGGCGGTGGTGTCCTCCAGCAGCTCGATGCCGTCGAAGGCGGCCAGGGTGTCGGGGTACTCCTGGCTCTTGAGCACGGGCACGCCGCCCTGGTCGTAGGCGAAGTTGCTGGACTCGGTCAGCCACTTGATGTACAGCATGCGTACTCGATGGTGATGTTGGGGTACAGCTTCTGGAACTCGGCCACATAGCCGTCGAAGGTGCCGTCCTGGATCAGGTCGGTGCGGTGGTTGATGACCTTGATGGTGGCGGTCAGGTCGGTGTGGTCGGTGCCGACGGTCAGCTCGTTGTACGGGGTCAGGTTGCTGGCAGCGGCCTGGGTGCCGGCGTCCGAGCCCCGCAGCCGGTCATCAGACTGCCCGCGACTGCAGCCGACAGGATGCCCGCAGCCTTCAGGAAATTACGACGATTGATCTTTCGCATGGTGTGTCCTCCTTTTAGTGTGAAAAGGTGGATGAAGGGCGTGTTCCCCCCACCCGGGTGATGGGTGCGGGCAGCTGCCCGCACCGATCTGTCTGCGTGTTTAGTATAGTATTTAGCTAATTAAAAGTCGATATATAAGCCAATAATTCGGCGCAATTACCTATATTTTAGCCTGATTTTTGGTTATCCTGCAACATTCGGATGCGCTGTGCACAAAAAATGCAGGCAAAACCAAGGTTTGCCTGCATTTCAGCGAAGAAAAGTTACTTTGTTTATTTTATTTAGCCCATGTGGATTCCCGGTAGACGATGGTGCCGGGCACCAGGGTGATGGGCGCGGGCACGGCCTTGCCGTTCAGTTTGCGGGCCAGCAGGTTCACGGCGGCGTTGGCCATGCCGTCCACGTCCACCCGGTAGCTGGTCAGCTGGGGGGTGCAGATGGTGGAAAAACGGTGGTCGTCGTAGCCGGTCACGGCGATGTCCTGGGGGATGCGGTAGCCGGCTTTTTTCAGCTTTTCCACCAGGTTGAAGGCCACCTCGTCGCAGTTGCACACAAAGCCGTCCGGCATCTCCCGGGGCAGGGACAGGGGGATCCAGCTGCCGTCGGCATCGCGGTCCTCCAGCCGCCAGTCGGCCCGGGGCTCGATGCCGGCCTGCAGCAGGGCCCGGCAGTAGCCCAGGTACCGGTCCATGATCGAGCTGGTGGCCCGCACGCTGCCCACAAAGGCGATCTTGCGGCAGCCCGTCTGCAGCAGGTGCTCGGTGATCTGGAAGCTGCCGCTGACGTTGTCGCTCTGGACGCTGTCCCCGGCGATGACGTCGTCGTAAAAATCCAAAAAGACGAAGGGCAGGTTGTTTTTCAGCATGGCGGCGAGGTAGCTGCGGTGGAACTCGCCCATGAACACCAGCGCGTCCACGCTGCCCCCCGCCAGGATCAGCGGCAGGACGCAGCCGTCCTCCGCGTGGGGCATGACGATCTCCAGCATGCACTGGTATTTCAGCCGGTTGCAGTGGCTGACCAGCGACCGGTAGAGATTGGCGTAGAAGGTGTTGTCCCCAAAATGGCGGTCGGCCACCAGGATGCCGATGTTTGTGCTGCGCTGCGCCGCCGTGGATTTGGACGGCGGGAGATAGCCCATTTCCTTGGCCGTCTCCAGGATCTTTTCGCGCATTTCCTCGCTGACGCCGTCTTTGCCGGCCAGCCCTTTGCTGACGGATACGATGCTGATCCCCAACTTCTCTGCAATATCCGCCATGCGCACTCGCTTTGCCATAAGATTCCTCTTTTCTGTCGTTTGCACCTGAAAATAGACGGTTGACGCCAAAGCCTCAGCGGACTTTCAGGCAACATCGCACGGAGCTTAGTTAAAGTAAAGTATAACAGCACTGGGCAGCAACGTCAATGGCTGTTAAATTTGTTTGCGTTTTGATTTGAATTTAGGAAAAAACTATTGCAACGCTAAGCTAAATGTGATAAGCTATAATCGCAAAGTAAATTTTCTGATTTTTTAGGTAAATAGGGAGGCTTCTTATGACGACTGCGCCGATCCGTTCCCTGCCCGCCGTGCGGCTGCTGGGCCGCCAGCCGGTGAGCCAGGGCCCCGTCCCATGTTTTTACACCGCTTCCGGGATCGAGTGCCTGTTCACCGGCAGCGAGCTGGCCCTCTGCCTGGATGCAGGCTTTACCTTATACGAGCCGTGGGTCAGCGTCGAGCTGAACGGCGCGTGGATCGCCCGTTTCCCGGTGCAGCCGGGGCGGAGCCGGGTCACCCTGTTCCGGGGCATGACCCCCGGGGTGCCCAAGCACGTCCGGGTGCTGAAGGACGTGCAGGCCATGCACGACGACCCGGACCACTTTTTGCTGATCGAGGCGCTGGCCTTTGAGGGGGGCGATTTTCTGCCCCTGCCCGAGCCGGCCTGCCGGCTGGAATTTGTGGGCAACAGCATCACCAGCGGGGAGGGGGCTCTCGGCGCAGTGTGTGAGGAGGACTGGATCGCCCCGTTCTTCAGTGCGGTCAACCACTATGCCCGGATGACCGCCGACGCCCTCCACGCCGAATGGCGGATCGTGAGCCAGAGCGGCTGGGGCCTGCTGTCCAGCTGGGACAACGACCCCCACCGCCGGGTGATGGACTACTACGACACCGTCTGCGGCCTGGCCGCCGGGCCCCACAACGAGGCCCTGGGCGCGCAGCAGCCCTACCGCTTTGACAGCTGGAAGGCCGACGCCGTGATCCTGAACCTGGGCACCAACGACGACGGCGCCATGGGCAACCCGCCCTGGACCGACCCTGCCACCGGCGAAACCTACGCCCAGCGCCCCACGCCCGAACACCTGGCCGAGCTGGAGCAGGCCGCGGTGGACGTGCTGAAAAAGGTGCGGGCCCGCAACCCGGACGCCTGGATCGTGTGGGCCTTCGGGATGCTGGGCGAAGGGCGGATGGGCGCAGTGCTGCGGGCCGCCGTGGCCCGCGCCGCCGCCGAGTGCGGGGACAGCCGGATGTGCTACCTCGCCCTGCCCGCCGCCACGCCGGACACCATGGGCGCGCGCCAGCATCCCGGCGCGGCCTGCCACCGTCAGGCCGCCCAGGTCCTGACCGAACGGCTGCGCAGCATCCTGCCGGCCGGGGAACAGCGTTTTCCCTTATAATGGTATAAAATCTGGCATTTTGAAAGGAGCTACCATGATGCAGTATCAGTCCACTCTCGACCTCTGGCTGGCCCGCGCGGTGGAGGACCCCGACCTTGCCGCCGAGCTGGAGGCAGTCCGCAGCGACCCGGATGCGGTGACCGACCGCTTTTACCGTGACCTGGCCTTTGGCACCGGGGGCCTGCGGGGCGTCATCGGCGCCGGCACCAACCGGATGAACCTGTACACCGTCCGCCGCGCCACCCAGGGCCTGGCCGACTACCTGAACGCCAGCGGCCTGCCCAAAAAGGTGGCCATCGCCCACGACAGCCGCCGCAAGGGCGAGCTGTTCTGCCGGGAGGCGGCCCGCGTGCTGGCGGCCAACGGCATCACCGCCTATTTGTATCCCCGGCTGGAGCCCACCCTCGCCCTGTCCTGGGCCACCCGCTACCTGGGCTGCGGCGCCGGCATCTGCGTGACCGCCAGCCACAACCCCGCCAAGTACAACGGCTACAAGGTGTATGGCGCCGACGGCTGCCAGATCACCCTGGAGGTGGCCGACCAGGTGCTGAAAGCCATCGAACAGCACGATTACTTTGACAGCATCCGGGTGATGGACTACGACGCCGGCGGCACCGGCCTGCCCGCCGCGGATGTGCTGGAATACCGCCTGGCAGGCGGCGCCAAGTTCATGGTGCGCCCCTCCGGCACCGAGCCCAAGATCAAGGTGTACCTCTCGGCCGTGGGCAAGAGCGAGGCCGAGGCGGATGCGGTGAACGAGCGCATGGCCCAGGCCGCCGCTGAAATGATGCACGCATAAACAAACGGCCTGCCGCGATCGGATCAAATTGGATCGGCCTGCAGGCCATGTGCCGCGAGGCCCCCGGGGCGTGAACCACCCGTAAAACGTACAAGTCCCGTCCACCCGCATGTCGGTTGGACGGGACTTTTTTACACCCTGCCTGGCCGGCGAGGGCGGCTTACTTGGCCCGGCACTTGACGCCGTAGTTCCCGCGGCTCCCGGTCTCGTAGCCGCGGTAGACTTCATAGAGGGCGCCGTCGATCAGGGCTTCGTCCTCCCCGGGGAAGGAGCAGGACCAGCCGTTCTGCTCGCAGTAGCGGGAGATGGCCTCCCGGGCTTTGGACACGGTGGGGTAGACGTCGCTCTCCGGGTAGGGGACCCAGAAGGACTTGCGGAACATGGGCAGCATAGCGGACACTCCTTTCAGGCGCCGGATGGGGCGCGGTGGTTACGATGGGTTCAGGTCGTGCAGTTTGTCGGCAGGCAGGCAGCGTTTCATCATGTCCCAGAGGGGGCCGGCCCCTTCCCGGGCCTGGCTGTGGGGCAGCAGGTAGGCATGGTCCCCCACATAGAGGTAGGTGATGCCGCTGCGCCGGTAGACGCCGGTCACCTGGTCCCAGCTCAGGGGGGTGAAGGTCTTGCCCTGGTCGGGGCTGACCTGGATGCCGTCGTCCTGGAAGATGAGGGTGTAGGCCCGGCGGGGGCCCTTCAGCAGGCCCATCTTTTTGGACTGGGTGCGGATGCTGTGCTCGTAGCTCAGGTACCAGATCAGGGGCAGGGCCAGCCCCAGCACCGCCAGGATGGTGCCCAGCAGCAGGGCGCCTTCCTGGGGGTAGCGGGAGTAGCACAGGATGGCCGACACCCCCATGATGGCGAGGAAAAGGGCCGGCCGCCGCCACAGCCCCTTGTGCCGGAAGGTGTCGAAAAGGGCAAAGCTGCGGAAGTCGGCCGCCCGGATCTGGACGGGCACGTAGATGGAAAGCTGTTTCATGGTCCTGCTCCTTGGGGCCGCGGCCCGGCAGGCCGGGACAGGCGGCAAAAATATCTTGCCTCAACTATATGGCAAAATGCAATTTTTTGCAAGCTCTGGCGGTGGTTATTGGTTATGTATACAAAAAATTGAGGCAAAGTTGTGTGAAAAACCAATGGTTTTGCACAACAAAATGTGATATATTACTAAACAGGAACCAGCGGCGGCACCGCGGCCGCCCGTGCAAGAAAGAGGAAAACGTTAAGGAGGACACTACTTATGAAGATGATTTCCCGTCGTTCGTTTCTGGCAGCATCCGCAGCGCTTGGCGCAGCCGGCGTCCTGACCGCCTGCGGCGGCGGCTCCAGCAGCAGCACCGCAGCCGGCACCGCTTCCAGCACAGCCGGCGGCGCCGCTTCCGGCGACGCTTCGGCCGACCCCTCCGTGACCCTGGTCTATGCGGAGGTCAACCCTCTGGACACCATCGTCGGCCAGACCGCTTCCTACTTCAAAGAGCAGGTAGAGTCCCTGTCCGGCGGCTCCATCACCATCGACCTGCAGGCCTCGGGCGTGCTGGGCTCGGAGAACGACGTCCTGGACAACATCCTGGCCGGCGGCGACACCATCGACCTGTCCCGTATCTCGGCCTTTGCCCTGACCAGCTACGGCTGCCAGAAGTCCATGCTGCTCAGCCTGCCCTACACCTTCGTCAGCCGTGAGCACTGGTGGAACTTTGCCAACAGCGACCTGGCCCCCGACTTCCTGAACGAGCCCCAGGAGCTGGGCCTGCCCGTCCGCGGCATCTTCTACGGCGAGGAGGGCTTCCGCCACTTCTTCACCGTCGACCCCGTCTCGGGCATCGGCGACCTGGCGGGCATGAAGCTGCGCGTGTCCAACGACCCCGTCATGAACGGCCTGGTCGAGGGCCTGGGCGCTATCCCCACCGTCGTCTCCTTCAACGAGCTGTACTCCGCGCTGCAGACCGGCGTGGTGGACGGCGCCGAGCAGCCCATCGCCAACTATGCGTCCAACGCCTTCCCCGAAGTGGCCAACAACCTGATCCTGGACGGCCACACCCTGGGCGCGGTCCAGGTGATCATCACCGACAACGCCTGGGGCAAGCTGACCGCCAGCCAGCAGGAGGCCGTGATGGAAGCCGGCCGCCTGTCCCAGGAGTTCAACGCCAGCCTGTCGGAGGACGAGGAGAACCGCGTCCTGGAAGAGCTGAAGGCCGAGGGCTGCAATGTGGTGGACGTGCCCGACAAGAGCGAGTGGCAGGCCGCCTGCGCCCAGGTCATCACCGACAACACCGCCGGCCTGGAGGACCTGTATCAGCAGCTGGTTGACATGGCCTGACAGGAGCCTGCATCAAAATAACGTGGGCGGGGCGGCCCGAACATGCCGCCCCGCATATTTTGATAGAAGGGGGAATCCTGATGAAACAATTCTTCGCGGCAATGGACAAGCTCCGCCCCATTTATGACATGACGGACAAGATCGTCATGACCATCTGCAAGCTGCTGCTGATCGCGGATATCTGCATCACCGGCTATTCGGTGCTGGGCCGCTATATCCCGTTCATCACCTCGCCCTCCTGGACCGAGGAGGTCGTCCTGACCCTGATGAGCTACATGGCCGTTTTGTCGGCGGCCATCGCCATCCGCCACAAGGAGCACATCCGGATGGATGCGTTCGACCGCTACATCCCCAAGCCGATGCTCCACTTCCTGAACATCCTGTCCGACGTGGCCGTCCTGGCGCTGGGCGTGGTGATGCTGGTGATCGGCCTGCAGTACGCCACCACCATCGGCGCCCGGGGCACCTATGTTTCGATGCCCAACGTATCCCGTTTCTGGATGTACTTCCCGGTGCCGCTGGCCGGCATTGCGATGATCGTCTTTGAGCTGGAGTGCATCTACGAGGAGATCCGCGGCATCTGCTTGAAGGAGGAAGTGTGATATGGCAGTCAACGTACCCGCTATTGCGATCCTTTTGATCTCGTTCCTGGTCATGATCCTGCTGCGCTTCCCGATCGCCTATTCGGTGGCGCTGTCCTCGATCTTCTGCCTGATGTACCAGGGGCTGAGCCTGGCCACCGTCTGCCAGCAGATGGTCAAGGGCATCAGCTCGTACAGCCTGATGGCAGTGCCCTTCTTCATCACCATGGGCATGCTGATGGGCTCGGGCGGCCTGTCCGACAAGCTGGTGGCGCTGGCCAATGCCTGCGTCGGCTGGATGCGCGGCGGCCTGGGCATGGTCAACGTCCTTGACTCGTACTTCTTTGGCGGCATCTCGGGCTCGGCTGCGGCCGACACCGCCTCCCTGGGCGCCATCCTGATCCCCATGATGGTGGACCAGGGCTACGACGCCGACTTTTCCACCGCCATCACCATCACCTCTTCGGTGGAGGGCATCCTGGTGCCTCCCAGCCACAACATGGTCATCTACGCCACCACCGCCGGCGGCATCTCGGTGGGCAGCCTGTTCCTGGCCGGCTACCTCCCCGGCGGCGTCCTGGCCGTCAGCCTGATGGTGGGCGTCTACATCCTGTCCGTCAAAAACAACTACCCCCGCGGCGATAAGTTCAGCATCAAGAACCTGATCCACCAGCTGGGCCAGTCCATCTGGGCGGCCGGCGCGATCATCATCGTTGTGGTGGGTGTGGCCGCCGGCTGGTTCACCGCCACCGAGTCCGCCGCCATCGCCGTGTTCTACTCCCTGTTCGTCGCCCTGTTCGTCTACAAGGGCCTGGACCTGAAGGGCGTCTGGAAAGAGCTGGACAGCGCGGTCCACACCCTGTCCATCGTCTTGATCCTGATCGCCACCTCCAACGTGTTCGGCTACTGCATGACCGCCCTGCACGTGCCGGATCTGGCGGCCAACGCCATCACCAGCGTGACCGACAACCCGATCCTGCTGGCCCTGCTCATCAACCTGATCCTGCTGTTCCTGGGCTGCATCATGGATATGGCGCCCATCATCCTGATCGCCACCCCCATCCTGCTGCCCATTGCCACCTCGATCGGCATCGACCCCATCCAGTTTGGCATCATCGTCATGCTGAACTGCGGCATCGGCCTGCTGACGCCGCCGGTCGGCTCGGTCCTGTTCATCGGCGCAGCCGTGGCCAAGCGGCCCATGGGCTCCATCGTCAAGGCGACCCTGCCCTTCTATCTGTGCATGGTGGCGGCCCTGCTGCTCATCACCTTCATCCCGGACATCAGCCTGTTCATCCCCAAGCTCTTTGGCTATGTCCCGCAGGTCACCCCGGCATGGTTTGGCTGATCGCAGCCAGCCCCTGCAGTTGAATCACTCTGTACTTCAGGCGCGGACGGGCCACCGTCCGCGCCCTTTTGGGGCAGAGCGGGAGCCGGCCAAGGCGTTCCGCGCTGCCCGGGAAAGGAGCGCGACCCATGAAACAGACCGAAAAGAAACAGCGCTGGGTCCCCCACCAGGAGACCCTGCCCCAGAGCGGCGGCCCCGGCGTCACCCGGCGCATCCTGGCCTACACCGACGGCCTGATGTGCGTGGAAAATACCTTTGAACAAGGGGCGGTGGGGGCCTTGCACAGCCACCCCCATACCCAGATCACCTATGTGGTGTCGGGAGCGTTCGCCTTCACCATCGGGGACGAGACCCGGACCGTCCGGGCGGGCGACACCATGCTGAAGGAGGACGGCGTGGTCCACGGCTGCACCTGCCTGGAGGCGGGGGTCCTGCTGGACATCTTCACCCCCATGCGGGAGGACTTTGTGACCGCGCCGTGACGCCGGCGTGTTTGCCCGATGCGGCGCCGCCCCGTCCGGCGGCCCGCCGACTTTTGTGCGAGAACAGGAGGCGCTTATGCTTCAGATCCCAGTCACTTCCATCCCCAACATCCAGATCGGCCAGGCCCAGGACGCTGCGGCCGCGACCGGCTGCACCGTCATCCTCTGCCCGGCGGGCGCCGCCGCGGGGCTCGACGTCCGGGGCGGCGGCCCCGCCTCCCGGGAGTCGGAGCTGCTGCGCCCGGTGGCCGCGGCAGACAAGATCCATGCGGTGCTGCTCAGCGGAGGCAGCGCCTTTGGCCTGGATGCGGCCGGCGGCGTCATGCGCTGGCTGGCGGAACACGACATCGGCTTTGACACCGGGGTGGCCAAGGTCCCCCTGGTCTGCGCCTCCTGCCTGTACGACCTGACGGTGGGGGTAAGCACGGTCCGCCCCGGCCCCGCTATGGGCTACGAAGCCTGCGAAAACGCCGGCAACTATCAGGACGGCTGCTTCGGCGCGGGCACGGGCGCTTCGGTGGGCAAGTTCCGCGGGATGGGGCAGGCCATGAAAACCGGCATCGGCAGCTATGCGGTCCGCCTTGGCGCGCTGGAGGTGGGGGCCGTCGTAGCGGTGAACGCCCTGGGCGACGTCTTTGACTGGCGCACCGGCCGCCAGCGGGCGGGTCTGCTGGCGGAGGACCGCAGCGGCTTCCTCTCCACCGAGGAGGAGATGTTCCGCAGCAGCAAGGTGGTCAAAAACAAGTTCGTGGGCAACACCACCATCGGCGCCGTGATCACCAATGCCTGCTTCAGCAAGACCGAGATGAACAAGATCGCCGCCATGGCCCAGAACGGCATGGTGCGGGCCATCCGCCCGGTGAACACCACCGCCGACGGCGACAGCCTGTACGCTTTGTCGGTGGGCGAGGTGGAGGCCGACCTGGACATGGTGGGCACGCTGGCGGCGCAGGTGGTGTCCGAGGCCATCCTGCGGGCGGTGGACAGCGCCGCAGGCGGTTACGGCCTGCCTGCCCGGCGGGACCTGCCCTGGGCCCGGGACTGAATCCCAAACGCACAAAGAAACGCCCCTTTCCCAGCGGGAGAGGGGCGTTTTGGCGTATCGCAAAAGCGTTCAGCCTTCGGGGGGCGGCGCGGTTTTTCTGTTGGAGAAGGTAAGCGGATTTTCTCAAGATTCATTTTCACAAAAATTATACAAACGCACAGAGCGCCCGGGACCGGGCGCTTTTTTGTTCCCCTCTCAGGCGCTTTGCACCATGGGAAGGCTGAAAACAACAAAAGAATAAATATACGTAAAGTAACGAATAAAATTCAAAATATACTCTCGCGCCTTCGGCGCGAGCTAACGAAAAGAAAGCAAAAACCAAAAAATAGTAAATCGGGCCTTGACACCGGGGG
>OERR01000325.1_pt1 | contig 11011 bp, 8 predicted proteins | sample 1540051 | NCBI WGS metagenome assembly OERR01 (sample SAMEA3891884, study PRJEB23780) | metagenome | biome: terrestrial biome; feature: animal house; material: Caecal content | place: Italy | collected 2015-05-05 | reverse complement strand
TTTTCACCCTTGCTGCCGCTTTGATCGCTTTTCGGTTTTGTTAGGTGTTCTAAGGAGGGCATTCTCTATCTGTCTATCATCTACGATCTGTATGACAGAAGTATTGTTGCCTATAAGACCGGCACCAGCCAGACAGTCAATCTTGTATTGGACACTATTCATCTTGCGATGAGGTCTGTGAAAACAGAAAGTCGCCGGGAGTTGCAGCCCCACAGCGACCAGGGGTTCCAATACACCTTACCTGGCTGCCGGTTTCCTCCGGCGCAAACGCGGTTCCACAGAAAGGAGCGAATCTTATGAAACTCACTGGTTGCCGATGGAACATGATCTGCCTCGCACTTCTTGGTGTGCTGCTTTTCAGCAGCTGTGCCAGCTCCCCGCAGGGAACAGCCCAGACTGCGAGTGCGGACTCTTCTGCCGAAGAGCAGACCGCTCCCGGAGAGGACGAAACGCTGCGCGACCAGTTGATTTCTACCTTAAACCTCTGCCAGCCGCAAAACCGCGTCGTGGCAAGCGACAGCCTGGATGAATCCGCCTCTTTTCTTGCCGGGATTATTTTGGAGAACTCCGCCCTCTATGCTGTCTCAGATGGCAGCCGTGTTCTGGAAGATATGTTGGGCGATTTTGCTTATGCCTATCTCTACGACGGTTCTCTTTCCGTTACGCAGGTCGGCAGACTGGCCCTTGAAACCCTGCAGGACTCGACCCAGACCTCTCAGGCAGGCGAAACAAACGAGGACGAGGAGTCTTCTGCTCCCGCCTCACGAGTCAGGGCGAAAAAGAACGCCTCTTTGAACGACATCCTGACCGAAAATGTCCAGAGGATCGTCAGTCTGAGCGTTGTGCGGGCAGAGAACGAGAACTATTCCATCTGGCTGCTTCTCGTGCAGGCACGGAATGAAGACTGAACGGGCGCAAAGCCAAAAGGATACAGAAAAAAGACCTTCTTCGGCAGTTTTATGCTGCTGTAGAAGGTCTTTCTTGTTTTGACGATGTCAGTGGAAGAAGATACCCGGATTTTTTAGAGCTGTGTGCACGCATTCATAGCGGTGCCGTACATCTTGGAGACGGTGGCCTCTGCGTGAAAAGGCTTAAAAACAGAATAAAAGCCCGTGGCAGCCAAACCCGCATCTCTGCGACAATACAAAAGCTGCCGCTTTCCCTTCCGGGGGGCGGCAGCTTGATTTTATGCTGCGATCAGGGCCATCACCCGGCGCAGGCGGGTCAGGTCAGGCGTGGACATAACCGTCGCCCTCCTTTGCAAGGTTCGTTTGGAGATAGCCGGCCAGCACGCCGGCGGCCGCCCGGTGGGCCGCCGCGCCGGGATGCCGGCGTGCGCCCACCGTCGCGGGGGTAGTCTCGGGCAAACGCAGCAGCGCGGCCCGCCTGTCGCCGCTCTGGGCGCGGTAGCGCTCCATGCCGGCTTCGAGCAGCGGCGCAAGGCCGCCGCCCAGCATCCCGCAGGCCCAGACCAGCAGCGCCTGCGGGTTTTTGCTGCGCACCAGCGCCAGAAAATTGCAGACGGCCTGCGTCAGCCGCTCGGCGTCGGCCGGGTCGAAGCGGCCGTCCGGCAGCGTGCGCAGCTTGTGCTGCGCGCCGTCGGGGCCGGTCCAGGGCGGGTTTGAGAAGGCGTGCTCGTCGTTGGTGCCCAGGTTGATGATGACGGCGTCGGGCCTCCAGGCGGCAAAGTCGTTCTCGGCCTGCGCGCCGAGGGCGGCATTGCGCCCGCCCTGCGCCACCCCGCAGACGCGGGTGTAATAGCCGGGCAGGGCGTGGCGGGGGTCGTTGTCCCAGCCGCAGAGGACGCCCCAGCCGCTCTGGCAGATGCAGCGGTACTCGGCCCCGAGGGCGTCGGCGGTCATGCGGGCGTAGTCGTTCTCAGCCGAGAAGAAGGCCCCCACCCAGTCCTCCTCCCCCACCGCGCCGATGGCTCCTTCGCCGCTGGTGATGCTGTCCCCCACGAATTCGAGCCGCAGCTTTGGCTCCGGCAGAGGCAGAAAGGCCCCGTCCGGCGCATGGCAGAGGGCCGTCGCCCGCAGCAGGTGGGCCGGGTCGTCGAACATGGCCTGGCTGTCCTTGAGGATGCGGACGTGCTTTGCTTTGCCCGGCGTCATGCCGCGGAACAGGCAGCTCCGGCTGCGGCCTTTCGGCAGAGCGAAGCGGCTGATCCACCCGCCGTTCAGCTCCACGCTGACCCACGGCTCCATCGTGCTGTAATCGGCCTCCCACTCCACCCACAGCTCGCTGCCGGTGTAGAGCATCTCCAGGCCGCCGGCCGTCCAGAACAGGGTCTCGGGGTGGTCCGACGTATGCCGCCCCAGCACCCGCACGGCGGGCAGGGCGGCGAGAGGGCTTGTCTCCAAAGTTTCCATACAAACACCCTTTCTCTTATGGTGCCAGCGCGGCCCACAGTCTGTCCCCGCGGGGCAGGCTGGAGCTTTCCTCCGCGCCGGCGGCGATGCGGCGGGCCAGGTACCACGCCCCTTCCGCCGGGGGCGGCAGGCCGGCCAGCAGGCTCTCTTCCGCCGGCAGGGCAAAGTCCTCCACCCGGGCGACGTCGCCCTCCTGCGGGTCGGTCCCGTCCAGATAGCGGAAGCAGCCGTACAGCTGCTCGAGGCCGGCGGGGTCGTCCACCAGAAAGACCATGCTTTCGCCGAGGTAGAAGTCGGCGTTCAGCCGCTCCTCGCTGGATTCCATCAGGCGGGCCAGGTCCCCGCCCTCCCGCAGGGCGGCAAGGTCAAGCCAGACCCCCCGCACCTCCACCGCCACCTGCCCGTCCCCGTTCTCGTCGGCGCTGACGGCTTCCAGCCGGGCGCGCAGCTCGTCCAGCAAAGCCTCGTCGGGCTGGACGCGGCCCACCACCGTCACGACGTGGTCGGGGCGGACTTCGGTCAGCCGGTTTTGCAGATACCACCCGGCGGCCAGCAGCGCCGCCAAAAGCAGCGCCACATAGTACCAGTGATAGTGCCACCAGTTGGCCCGGCGCTCACGCGGCGTCAGGGGGCGGGGCGGCGTTTGGACAAGGTCCTCGGGGCGGATGTCCCGCTCATAGCGATAGGATGCCATGGATGTACTCCTTTGGATGTGTTCAGACTCTTGTCACCAGACACTTGAGGCCGCGGCCGGCCAGCCGGCACAGGCCGGACCCCGCCGGGACAAAGAGGCTCTCCCCTTTGCGGATGGGCAGGTTCTCGCCGCTTTCTTCGGCGAGGGTCCCCTCCCCTTCCAGCACCAGCACCGAGGTGAAGGAGGTCTCGTCGCTCACCAGCTCGAAGTCCCCTTCCACGGTGTCCACCGTGAAGTAGGGGCACTGGGCCAGATGGCCGTGGAAGTCGGGGTTTTCTTTGGGCGGGGTGCGGTCGGTGACGTCCAGCGCCTGCCGGATGTGCAGCTGCCGGGGCCTGCCGTCCGCCCCCAGGCGGCCGTAGTCGTAGATGCGGTAGGTGACGTTGGAGTTCTGCTGGATCTCGGCCACCACGATCCCCTTGCGGATGGCGTGCAGCGTCCCCGCCGGGATGAAGAAGAGGTCTCCCTTTTCGACCGGGACGGCGTTCAGCACCTCGGTCAGGGTGTTGTCCTCGATGCGGCGCGCGAACTCCTCCCGGCTGATCTGGTGGCGGAAGCCGTAGTAGAGGGTCGCGCCCTCCTCGCAGTCCAGCACATACCACATCTCGGTCTTGCCGAACTGGTGCTCGTGGGCCTGGGCGTACTCGTTGGAGGGGTGCACCTGGATGGACAGGTCCCCCTTGGCGTCGATCAGCTTGCCCAGGATGGGGAAATCCGAGAACTTCTCACAGTCGGTCCCGAGGCAGGCGGGGCCTTCCTTTTTAATATACTCCGGCAGGGTCTTTCCCGCAAGGGGGCCGGTGGCCACAATGCTGGGGCCGTCGGGGTGGCAGGAGAGAACCCACGCCTCGGCCAGGGGGCGGCAGTCGCTCTCGATGCCAAAATCTTCCCGCAGCTTGTCGCCGCCCCAGAGGTAGTCCTTGCAGGCGGGGGTCAGTTTGATCGTTTTCATCTTCATTACCTTCTTATTATTTCAGCTCTTCAGCAACGTTGCCGCCGCTTCTTTCAGCCGGGCGTTGACGGCGTCGGCTTCCGCTTCGGTGGGGGCGACGGCCGAGAGATAGAGCTTGATCTTGGGCTCGGTGCCGGAGGGGCGGATCATCAGCTTGGCCCCGCCCGCAAGGCGGAACTCCAGCACGTCGGCGGCGGGCAGGCCGGTGTCCCCGGCGGCGTAGTCCACCGTCTTTTCCACCGCAAGGCCGGCGATCTCGGCGGGGGGCCCGGCGCGCAGGGAGGCCATGATGGCCTGCATGGTGCGCATCCCGCTCTCCCCCTCAAAGGCAAAGCTCTCCAGCGCGCTGCGCCAGCAGCCGAACTCGGCGTACAGGGCGTTGATGGCGTCCAGCAGGGTCATCCCCTGCCGGGCGTACCAGGCCGCCGCCTCGCAGACCAGCAGCGTGGCGTTGACGGCGTCCTTGTCCCGGACGTGGGCGCCCGAGAGGTAGCCGTAGCTCTCCTCAAAGCCGAAGATGTAGCGGCCGGCCTCGCCGGCGGCTTCCAGCAGGCCGATCTGCTCGCCGATGAACTTGAAGCCGGTCAGGGTACGGCGCAGCTCAACGCCGTACTTTTCGGCCACCGGCGCCGCCATGTCGGTGGAGACGATGGTGGTGACGGCCACCGGCCGCGCCGGCATGGTGCCGCGGGCGATGCGGGTACGGCAGATGTAATCCAGCAGGATGACCCCCATCTCGTTGCCGGTGATGAGGCGGTAGCCGCCCTGTCCGTCGGGGACGGCGGCGCCGCAGCGGTCGCAGTCGGGGTCGGTGCCCAGCAGCAGGTCGGGCTTGACTTTGTCGCACAGCTCCAGGCCCTTCTGCATCGCCTCCCGAATCTCGGGGTTGGGGTAGGGGCAGGTGGGGAAATGGCCGTCCGGCTTTTCCTGCTCGGGCACCACCGTCAGGTGGGTGACGCCGAGCTTTGCCAGCAGCTTTTGGACGCACTCGAGGCCGCTGCCGTTCAGCGGGGTGTAGACCAGCTTTAAGTCGGCGATGCCTGCGCCGTCCCCCACCCGCTGGGCGTAGACGGCGTCCACAAAGGCGTCGAGGCACTCTTCCTCGCACAAGACGATCCGCCCGTCGGCCAGCGCCGCGTCAAAGTCCGCCGGCTGCACCGCAAAGCAGTCCGCCGCGGCGATCCGCTTCTGGATGGCCTCGGCCGCCTCCAAGGTGATCTGGCAGCCGTCGGGGCCGTAGACCTTGTAGCCGTTGTACTGGGCAGGGTTGTGGCTGGCGGTGACGCAGACCCCCGCCCCGCAGCCGTAGTACCGCACCGCCCAGGAGAGAGCGGGGGTGGGCTCCAGCCGGGGGTAGAGGTAGGCGGTGATGCCGTTTGCCGCCAGCACGCAGGCCGTCTCGCGGGCAAAGAGGTCGCTCTTGATCCGGCTGTCGTAGCCGATGGCTACCTTTTTGGGCAGGGCCGAAGCGTTCAGGTAGTCGGCCAACCCCTGGGTGGCCCTGCGGATGTTGTAGACGTTCATCCGGTTGGTCCCCGCGCCGAGAATCCCCCGCAGCCCTCCGGTGCCAAAGGCAAGGTCGCGGTAAAAGCGGTCGGTAATGGCGGCCTCGTCATCCTGAATGGCGATCAGCTCGGCGGCAAGGTCGGCGGGCAGGCCGGGCTGGCTCAGCCAGGCGTTATAGGCGGTGGCAATCTTGGTTGCAAGCATGGCAAACGCTCCTTTCATTCATCCATGTGGGCATCCACCCGGCGCAGATACCAGATGCAGGCCGGGGTCTGGCCGCGGGGGCCCGGCAGGGGCAGTCCGGCGGCCATCAGCTGCGCGCCGGTGTACCTCTCCCCTGTCTCGTCCGCATAGAGAGCGGCGGCATCGAGGCCCCGCAGCGGCAGCCGCGGCAGGCTGTTCAGGCTGGCCGGGCCGTGCGCGCCGCCGAGGGCGTCCCCCACCGCAAAGACGGCGGCTTCGCTGCCGTCGGGCGCGGCCACCATCCAGGCGGCCCCGAGGGCCGAGACGTCGGGGTTTGCCAGCCGGTAGAGCTCCCCGCCCCGCACAAGGCCGCCGTGGGCCTTGTACCACGCCACATAGGGGCGCAGGGCGGCCAGCTCTTCCTCGCTGTACCCGGTCAGGTCCAGCTCAAAGCCGAAGGTGCCGAAAAGGGCCGCGGCCATCCGGGCCTCCATGGTGGACAGGTGGCCGGTGCAGTGGTTGGGCACCGCCGAGTAATGCGCCCCCATCACGCAGCCGGGGTAGATCAGGCTGGTGCCGTACTGGATCAGCAGGCGGGCGCGGGCGTCGGTGTTGTCGCTGCACCAGATCTGCGGGCTGTAATAGAGCATCCCGCAGTCAAAGCGGGCCCCGCCGCCGGCGCAGTTTTCCAGCAGCAGGTCGGGGAAGGTCTCGGTCACCCGCCGCTGCAGTTCATAGACGCCCAGCACATAGCGGTGGTACACCTCGCCCTGACGCGCCGCCGGCAGCGCGGCGCTGTACACGTCGGCAAGGGAGCGGTTCATATCCCACTTCAAATACTTGATAGGGCAGCTGCGCAGCACCTGCTCCAGCTGCTGCCAGACGGCGTCCACCACCTCGGGCCGGCTGAAATCGAGGGTGTACTGCTGGCGTATCTCCAGCGGCCTGCGCCCCGGCACCGCAAAGGCCCAGTCGGGGTGGGCGCGGTACAGGTCGCTGTCGGGGCTGACGGCCTCCGGCTCGACCCACAGGCCGAGGTCGAGGCCCAGCTCGCCCACCCGGCGGCAGAGGCCCGGCAGGCCGTCGGGCAGCTTTGCCGCGTCCTCCGCCCAGTCGCCCAGGCTGGAGGAGGTGTCGTTGCGTCCCTTGAACCAGCCGTCGTCCAGCACGAACAGGTCGATATCGGCCTTTTGGGCCGCGGCGGCCAGCTGCACAAGGCGCTCCTCGTCAAAGTCGAAGTAGAAGGCCTCCCAGCTGTTCAGCAGCACCGGGCGGGGGGCCCGCATATCCTGCCAGCGGGGCGGCAGCAGTCGGCTGCGGATGGCCCGGTGGAACCGCCGGCTCATCTGCCCAAGGCCGCCGTCCGCATAGACCATGGCAGCCTCAGGCGCAGCAAAGCTCTCGCCGGGGGCCAGGGTCCAGTGGAAGTGATAGGGATGGATGCCGATGACGAGGCGCTCCCCGGCGTCGCACCGCTCGGCCTCGATCAGGAAATTGCCGCTGTACACAAAGGCGAAGCCCCAGCACTCCCCTGCCGTCTCGGTGGCGTCGGGCGCGCAGAGGATGGCCGCGGGGTTGTGGGCGTGGCCGGGCACTCCGCGGGCGCTGCCCACGCTCTGGACGCCGCAGCGCAGCGGCGCGCGCTCGGGGGTGCGCTCGGCAGCCCAGGTGCCGTTCAGGGTGATGAGGTCGTAGCAGCCGGGGGCAAAGTCGAGGCAGAGGGAGGCCGCCTTGTGCAGGGTGAGGGGCTTCTCCCCCGCGTTTTTGTAGACAGCGCTGCGGGTGATGAGGTCCTCGGCCTCGTAGACCGTATAGCGCAGCTCCACCTCCAGGCCGAAAACGTCCCGCAGGGTGACGCAGAGGGTCTCGACGCCCGCCCCGTCCCGGAAGCCGGGCAGCCCCGGCAGGGCGGGCCTGCCCTTCTGCACCTCGGCCGAGACGAACAGGAGGTCGGCCGCTTCGCTGCCGTCGGCATACTCCGGCAGGCAGGAGGGGGTGCGGTTGTCCGCCGTGCCGGGGGCCGAGAACTCTTTGGGCAGAAGATCGGTCCAGCAGCCGGGGTCGCCGTGGGGCGGGCGGCTGTCCGCAAGGTTCGGCGCGCCGTCCGGCAGGCGGGGGCCGTAGTAGGTGTGCAGCAGCATCCCGCCGGGGCCCGCCGCCAGCTGGTAGCTGGTGTGGGCGGTGTGCAGGGTATAACAGGTTCCGTTTTGTACGATCATGGCAGGTCGTCCTCCTGGTCAGTCTCGGATGGGTCGGTTTCAAAGGAGTCGATGGGTTCGGGGGCTTTGCGGCCGGCCTGTTCCAGCTTTTTGAAGGCGGGGCGGATCAGCGCGGCCATCCCCAGCGCGGTGACGCTGCCGCCCGCAAGGGCCATCGGCAGCAGGAAGTAGACAAACCACCCCGGCGCGACGATGTAAAGCAGGGGCGCCCAGCCCAGCAGGGCCAGCAGCCCCACCGTGGGCAAGAGATTTGCCGTTGTCATCCTGGCCCCGTCCACAAGGGCCAGCAGCGCCCGCGGGTAGCGGAAGCGGGCCAGCAGCGCCAGCCCCCAGCAGCCGCAGCAGCACGCCCCCAGCAACAGCAGGAAGGAGGCCGCCGCCAAAAGCCCCGTCAGGACATCGTCCCGCACGGCGGCCCCGCGCAGCCCCAGCACGGCCGCGGCCCCCGCCGCCAGCGTCACCAGCCAGACGGCTGTGGCCTGTCTCCAGTCCCGGCGGAAGGCTTTGAAAAAACCGGCGGCGGCCCGGTACTCCTCCCCGGCAGCCATCTTGTGCGCCACCGAGAACAGGCCCGCCGTGGCCGCCCCCGCCGTCACCACCGGCAGGCAGCAGACCAGCCACAGGACGTTCAGGACCACCAGGTCCCCGATCGTCCCCATCAGGCGGTAGAAGGGGTTATCCAGCAGGTTTGACTTTCGTTTTTGCGGCTGCATGGCGGCGGCTCCTTTCCGTGGTCATTCCCCGATGGACGCGAGATAGGCGCGGTTATGGTCGATGAGGGCGCAGCGCTGGGCCACGCAGTCCCGGCTGCGCAGGGGGTCGGCCGGGGTGTGAAAGGCGAAGTCCAGCAGCCGCTCTACCGTGGTGCTGGCGACGTGCAGGCGGGTGTCGCTGGCGGCGTAGTAGATGTACACCTCGCCGTTGTCCCGCGCGATGGCCCCGTTGGTGAACACCACGTTGGAGACGTCGCCTACCCGCTCCCACTCCCGGGGCGCGATCAGAAAGCCGGAGGGCTCGGCGATCACCTTCCAGGGCTCGGCAAGGTCGGTCACAAAGAGATAGACGACATACCGCAGGCCGGCGGCGGTGCTGCGCACTCCGTGGGCGATGTGCAGCCAGCCTTTATCAGTCCTGATGGGGGGCGCGCCCTCGCCGTTTTTGGCCTCGGTGATGGTGTGGTAGCGCCTGGGGCTGGTGATGATCTCCTCGTCGATGACGGGGTGGGTGATGTCGGCGCACAGACCGAAGCCGATTCCCCCGCCCGAGCCGGTGTCGATGAAGTCGTCCATCGGGCGGGTGTAGAAGGCGTACCGGCCGTTCACAAACTCCGGCAGCAGATCGACGTTGCGCTGCTGGGGTGAGCGCAGGGTGACGAGGTTGGGCAGCCGCTCCCAGGTCCTGAGGTCTTTGGTGCGGACGATGCCGGCGGCGGCCACCGCGGCCGAGAGGTCGGGGTTTTTGGAATCCTTGCTCTCGGAGCAGAAGACCCCGTAGATCCAGCCGTCCTCGTGTTTGGTCAGCCGCATATCGTAGACGTTGGTCTCCTTGGGGCAGGTGTCGGGCAGCTCGACCGGCTTATCCCAGAAGCGGAAGCCCTCCACCGGGCTGCCGCTTTCCGCCACCGCGAAAAAGCTCTTGCGGTCGTTGCCCTCGACCCGGGCCACCAGGTAAAATCTGCCGTCCAGCTCGATGGCCCCGGCGTTGAAGACGGCGTTTACCCCCAGCCGCTCCATGAAACAGGGGTTTGCGGCGGGGTCCAGGTCGTAGCGCCACTCCAGCGGGATGTGCTCCCTTGTCAGCACGGGATGCTCCCAGCGGTCATAGATGCCGTTGTAGAAATCGGCCTTGCGGTTTCTGCGGGCCAGCAGGGCTTCCTGCAGGGCCTTCTGGCGCAGGTATTCGGGGTGCAGTTTAGACGTTGACATCGGGATCCCTCCTGATCAGTTCCATACACATCCGCCCGTTGTGGTACGGGCACTTCCACGGCTCGACGATGGGTTTGCGGCTGGCCGGCACGCCGTTTTCGTCCACGTTCCAGAACCACTCGCTGCCGGGGCGTTTATCCACCATCACCCGGCAGATGTACTGCCAGATGTCGGCGGCGGCGTCCCGGTACTTCTCTTCGCCCGACTTCTGGTATTCGTTCACAAATCCCAGCACCGCCTCGGCCTGCACCCACCAGACCCGGGTGGCGTCGTCCACCCCGCGCTCGCACTCGTTGAGCAGGGAGTGGTCCCGGTAGGCGTGCTGGTACACGCTGCGGGCCAGGTCCGAGTTGATGGCCCCGATCCTGGCCGTCAGGGCCGCATCGCCCAGCAGGGCGCAGCCCCAGTCGATCAGCCAGCTGGACTCGATGTCGTGGCCGTAGCTGTACAGGTCGATGATCGAGCTGTAATGCCGGTCGAAAAAGACCAGCTGCCGGTGGAGCTGCGGGCTGTAAATTTTGTTTGCGTAGATATCCAGGATGCGGCGCATGGCCTGTCCCACGGCGGGGTCGCGGCTGGCCTGGTAAAGCCCGGCGTAGCCCTCAAAGACGTGCAGCAGGGTGTTCATGGTCTTTTCGGCCATGACGCCGTTTTCCGACAGTTTCTCGTTGCTTTCGGGCCGCCAGTCCACCGTGAAGGCCTCGAGGTAACCCTCGGCGTCGGTGCAGCGCGCCTCGATCAGGTGGAACAGCTCGAGCGCCCGGGTCAGGGCCCGCAGCTCCCCGGTCAGCCGGTAGTAGGCCGCAAGGGCGTAGATGGCAAAGCCCTGGTTGTAGGTGTGCTTGGTGGTGTCGAGGGGCCGGCCGGTGTAGTCGCAGCTCCAGTAGACGCCGCCGTTCGCCTGATCGAAGCAGTGGGCCTCGAACCACTCGTAGGCGTGCCGGGCGCAGGCCGCGAGGTCGGCCCGGCCGGTCAGCATGGCCGCCTCCGAAAAAAACCAGAGGATGCGGCTGTTGAGGATGCAGCCCTTTTCGGCGGTCTTGTCGACGTGCAGGTCAAAGTCCACCAGGCCGTAATAGCCGCCGTGTTCTTCATCCTTCAGCTTCATCCAGAAGGGCAGGATGACGTTGTTCAGCATGGTTTCCGCCGCCTGTTTGATG
>OERR01000323.1_pt1 | contig 11061 bp, 8 predicted proteins | sample 1540051 | NCBI WGS metagenome assembly OERR01 (sample SAMEA3891884, study PRJEB23780) | metagenome | biome: terrestrial biome; feature: animal house; material: Caecal content | place: Italy | collected 2015-05-05 | reverse complement strand
GTTCAGCTCATCGCCGCAAAACAGAATGCGGGATTTGCGGTCCAGAAACTGCAGACTGCCCTGGCAGTGCTCTTCGATGTTCAGCACTTCCAGCTTCCGGCTGCCCAGATCAATCACGTCCCCTTCCTTCAGAAAAACCACCGGATAGTCGTCCGGAAAGGAGATTTTGTCCGCACGCTGGGCAAATTCCGCCATGGGTTTGTTTCGGTTGGGATATGTCTTTTCGTGCATATAAACTGCGTCAAACAGGTATCCGTTGGGGGTGTGATCAAAGTGACTGTGGGTCAAAAGCATCCGGTAAAGCGGCTTTTCCGAGCAAAGACTCTGACAAAAAGCCCGGATGTTCCCCGCTCCCATGCCGCCGTCAATGACCACCAGCTCCTCATCTCCCTCCACTGCGTAGGAGTAGTCGCCGTCGCTCAGCACCTGCCACACGCCCTCGGCCAGCGGCGTCGCCTTGAAATAAGGCTCGCTCATGGGGCGGATATCCCCTTCTTCATCCTCGATCAGAATATCGCTCATGCAGCTCCAGTCCACCGGCTGCATATTTTTCTTCCACTGCAACTGAAATCCGTCCTTTCATCTTGTGCCCTTTTCCCATAAAAGCAATGCAGCCGGCCGGCCGCTTTTAAAAAGCTGTCCGGCGGCTGCACTGCAGAGCGCCGCGCGCTCTCACATGGAGGAAGAAATCGTTTGGAGTTATGTATCCAGCAGCGAATCGCTGAAGGTAATGTAGGAACCGATGGCGCTGCCGAAGAAGCCCACCAGCACCCCCAGCAGAATGCCCACGCCGCCGGGCAGAAGGGTTACAAACATCGGCATGGTATAGATGCTGATGCCGCCCAGCTGGATGGTGCAGTCGGCTGCAGCCGCCGCAGTGATTGCGCCGCCGATGCCGGTGAAGATGCTGGCACAGATAAAGGGGCGCTTATACTTCAGATTGACGCCGTAGATGGCCGGTTCCGAAATGGTGCCGAAGATGCCCGAGATAAAGGCTGCAATGCCCACATCCTTCAGATCTTTGTTGCGGGTGCGCAGCGCCACACCCAGCGCAGCGCCGGCATGGGCAAAGGTGCAGGGGAAGGTGGTGGGCAGCATCCGCATGTGGCCGGTGGTCATCAGGTTGTTGACCTCGATCATAATCAGCGGGAAATGCAGGCCCATCATAATCATCAGGGACCACAGCGCGCCCACCACAAAGCCGGTCACCGGAGGCGCCACCGTCATCAGGAAGGTGACTGCGTCCGCAATGGCGCCGCCCACCACATCGGTCACCGGGCCAATCACAATCAGGGTCACAGGGATTGCCACCAGCAGATCCAGCACCGGCACAAAGATGTTTGCCACAACCTTGGGGATCAACCGCTTCCACAGCCGGTCCAGCACAGCCAGCAGCATGCATCCAAACAGGATCGGCAGAACGGTCTGGGGATAGCTGACCAGATTGACCGGAATGCCCAGGAAGGTGACCGCCTCGCCCGCGCTGTACATGGCAGTCATATCCGGGTAGACCAGCACCGCGCCGATGGACATGCCCAGGAACTGGTTGACCCCGAATTTCTTCGCCGCACTGGCGCCCAGAATGACCGGCAGGAAGTAAAAGAAGGCGTCGCCCATCATGTACATGATGCGGTAGGTGGTGCTCTCGGTGGACAGCAGATGGAGCATCGGCAGCATGGCGCACAGTGCTTTCAGCAGACCGGCGGCGGTCATGGCGGGAAGAGTGGGCAGAAACGCGCCCGAAACCGTATCCACAATCACGTCCAGAGGCTTTTTCTTTTTGAAATCATCCTTTTCGCGGATGTCCACCGAGCCTTCCAGGGAAACGCCGGGAAGTTTGCCCAGCGCCTGGTAGGCGTCATCCACATCACTGCCGATGACCACCTGATACTGGCCGCCTGCCTGGACAACCCCTACCACGCCCTTGATCTTTTTTATCGCATCGGTGTTTGCTTTGCCCTCATCCTTCAGCTTAAAGCGCAGCCGGGTGATGCAGTGGGTTACGGAGATCACGTTCTCCGCTCCGCCGATCTGATCCAGGATATTTCTGGCCAGTTCGTCGTAGTTTTTCTTTGCCATGAAATTTTTCCTCCTTTGGTTTTTGACAAAACAGGTTTATTGGCTGCTGAGGGTCACCAGCAGCAGCCAGTCCTTTTCTCCAGGCTTTGCAGGCGAAGTCCAGCATCCCTCCCGGGGAAGGATCTGCTCTTTGCAGGCCTGGGTTTCTCCGGTTCTAGGGTTAAACCACTCGCCCTGATACGGCAGGTCCTTGAGTCCCTGCAGCGTGATGGGTTTGCGGGTGCTGTCGGCATAATACAGCACCATGCGGGCTGCATCCGGACTGATGGTGACGTAGGGCTGCTTTTTTGCAAAGGGACTGAAGCTCTTTTCCTCTGCCTGAGCGCCATAAGGGCGCAGCTCCCAGAAATGCGCCTTCTCATAGAAGCGGCGCATATACCCCATCTGTTCCCCGCCGGGGCCGTCGATGGCCTCTGCCCAGGTGATATCAAACCGGTTGAACAGCGCCATGGGATTGGGCCGTCCCTTTTCCCAGACCACATCCCAGATGCCCTGCGCGCCGTAGGTATACCCGCATCCGCCCGCCTGGATGGACATATAGGCCACCCGCCGCAGCATATCCGGCGTACAGATCCGGGTCCCCAGCTCTTCCAGGGTGGAGCAGAATTCGTACAGCGCTTCTCCCTCGATAAAGGGCTTTTTGTGCTTTTGGCAATAGGAAACATAATCGTCCAGGCCGATGGGATAGTCGCCGTGGCCCGCCTGATTGAGGGCAAAATCAAACCAGTCCTCGTCCTGATAGTACTCTGCAAAGGGGCGTTCGTTGGTGTAGTGCGCCGTCTGCAGCTGGCCGTATCCGTCCAGCTTCTGGATCAGCAGCGCAACCTCCCGCCATCCATCAATGCGGCGGCGGGCCTCCCCCGGTTCATAGCCGGCCGTTTCACCGGCCAGGGTCCAAACCATGGGCAGCGCTCCATAGCGGGCCACAAGATACCGCGCCAGGTTTTTCTGGTGCTGCAGGTCGCCGTCGATGGACATAAACCAGGCCTGTCCCAGCGCGTTGACCAGTCCCAGGTCCGCCAGATACTGCATCCGGCGGTCCAGCTCCCGCTGGTAAAAACTCAGATTGGGCAGGTCCGTGGCGCTGGTTTCGTCCCAGTACAATCCGTTTCCGCCCATGGCCCGGTCGCTGCGCAGATTGGTTTGGTACACGGTGTAGCCCTGCCGTACGCGCCGGTCCGCCATTCCCCGGAACATGCTGTCCATTCCGGGATGGTTGGATTCATCCCATCTTTCCCGGTATGCAAATTCCCAATGGGTATCCCCCAGCCAGAAAAACGGGGTGCCGTCCGCATAGCAGAGAAAATGTCCGTTGTCCGCCACCCGCAAAAACCCGTGCTGGTAGATGGCCAGATTTCCTTCATAGGGCACCGCCTCCACCGTCCAGGCTGTGCCATCCAGCCCCGTTTCCCCGGGAGCTTCCAGCCGTGCCTGCCAGATTCCCGGTTCGGCAGGCGCAAAAGAGACTTTGTAGGTATTTGCTCCGTCCCAATAGGCTTCCCGGCGGATGATCCGTCCCGAGGGAGCGGTAAATTCCGCCCAGATCTGCACATCCAAGAAGGGATTTGCATAGGAGCACTGGCTTTCAAATTCAAAAATCCCGGCGCGCCACAACGGCAAGGTGTTGGGGTTGTGCATAATATCCTCCTGTTTTTTCCTTCAGCAGGCTGCGGTACAGGAGGCGGTTTTCTCTGAACTCCGCCTCTTTCCCATGCCCTTTCGACATCCTCAATCTATCATGAACGTATCTGAATAGCAACAAATTATTAAGCAAATCAACTTAATTATTAACTTAATTTCACTTTTTTACATGAATGAATATTTTCATTGTGTGTTTTTTATGGTAAAATAGCCCTAAGATCTCCGCGAATTTTCTGATTTGCTCTTTCTCCTTGCTTTGCGGAGAGGAACAAAATGCCTGCATCCTTTTGTTTTTGTACGAATGGAGGGTCTTCCATGTCTGTCACAGCAAAAGAAATTGCCCGTCAGCTGGGCGTCTCTGAGGCAACTGTGTCCTTTGCCCTGCGCGGGAAAAGCGGGGTCAGCACCCAAACCACCCACCGCGTTCTGGAGGCGGCCCGCGCCCTGGGCTACGATTTTTCGCGGCTCAATTCCTCTGCCCGGCGTACAGGCAGCATCTGTGTTGCCTATTACAATAAGAACGGAATCTTTGACAACCCGTTTTTCATGGCGCTGCAAAATGGGGTGGAGGCGGTCTTTAAAGAAACGACCTACACCCTCACCGTCGCCTACATCGACACGGCCGAAAGCATTCGCGGTCAGCTGGAGCTTCTTCTCTCCAAAGGCTGCGATGGGATTCTTTTGTATGCCACCGAACTGACCCGTGAAGAATACCAGCCCTTTTTGGATCTGCGCATTCCAGTGGTGCTATTGGACTGTTCTCTGCCCTCCCCGCATGCAGACTGTGTTGTAATCGACAACGAAGAGGGCGCGTATGCCGCCGTCACCTACCTGATCCGCAAACGGCACGCTCAGCCCGGGTACCTTCGTTACCGCACACGGCTGTACAATTTTATACAGCGGGAACGGGGATATCTGCGCGCCATCCAGGAAAACGGTTTTTCGATTTCCCGGTGCATCATCCATGACCTGTACGCCGTCAATGGTTCCTTTTATCAGGAGATCAAGGAGCTTCTGCGCTCCGATCTGCCGATGGCCAGCTGCTATTTTGCGGACAACGACTTCATTGCACTGGACGCTCTGCGCGCATTTCAGGAGTTCGGATACCGCGTTCCCCAGGACATCGCCATCATCGGGTTTGACAATCTCGCCGCTTCCGCCCGCTCGATTCCTCCATTGACCACCGTGAATGTTCCCAAGGAATACATGGGCAAACTGGCCGCAGAGCGGATGCTGACCATTCTGGCGGAAAAGGAATTTCACCCCATCAAGCTGGAAGTCTGCACCGATTTGGTCAAGCGCGGCAGCGTTTGATTTTTTCTCCCACACAATTTTCTTGATGCAAAGCGTTCTTTGCTCCGGCCAGCCGTTCCGCCGCATAATCCCCCCTATGGCCTCATACTGTGTAAAAACAGGGTTCAGGAGGGATCGGTTATGAAGGAGGATCCGGAGCAGCGGGCCATCCTGCTGGGGGAGTACATCGCGCAGAACGGGGCCACCGTGCGCGCCGCGGCTTCCGCCTTCGGCTGCAGCAAATCGACGGTGCACAAGGACGTCATAAATATAGGCGGTTTACATGGTGTATAAAGTGACGTATCAGCATTGATTTGCAAGAGAAGATGAAACTCCCCTGCGGCGGGCTTGGCATAGCCTACTGCAGGGGAACTTTGTTTGCTATTTGATCTCTACGCTTTGATGTGCCTAGCCTGCCGGAAACCGGCGTTTTGATTCGGGGCTACATTGCAGCATCGAAACCTTCAGATACCTGCTGCGGCATTCTGGCCTGCCAGACGGCCAAAGGTCGCGCTGCGACCTGCTGCTGCACCAGACATCAGGTTGGGGTAGCTGTGGGAGAAGTAGTTGCCGCTCATATCGCCGATCACATACAGGCCGGGAATAGGCTGGTAATTGGCATCCAGAGCGTGCATGTTGTCGTCAATTTGGATGCCATCCATCGTGCAGATCAGATAGCCACCGCACTGACGCACCCCATAGAACGGTGCTTCGGTCAAAGTAGACAGACGGTAGCTCTCCTTGCCAAAGTCCGTATCCTCCCCGTTGGCTGCCAGCTCATTGTAATGCTCCACCGTAGCGGTGAAAGTATCTACCGGCAAGCCCAGTTTTTCTGCCAATTCCTCTACGGTATCAGCTTGGACGATGTAGCCCTGCTCTTCCAGGTCTTCGTTCATGCCGATAACAGTCTCCATCGGGAACACCGGCGCAGTGCCGTTGACATGGGGATAGAGACGGCTGCAGCCATGGGTTGCAAACTTTTCGCAGTCCTCGGGATACTTGGAGTCCCAGATGGTGCAGTAGGTATGATGGGGCTGGCTTGCGGCAGCGTGAAGGACCATATCATAGGGCAGGTATTCGTTGATAAAGCGTTCGCCCTTCAGATTCACCTTCAGGAAAGGCTGGCTGCCCATCCAGAACATCATGCCGTCGCTGGCCTTGCCCGGTTCGCCTGCATAATCAGGTTTGACTGCGCCCCGGTCAAAGATCATGGCGGTGTGAGTGGTGTCCATAATGGCTCCGGCCCACAGACAGGCTTTGATGCCGTCGCCTTTCGCGCCGGGCTTGGAGTAATTGACGCAGGTCTGCTCGACGCTCTGGGGCTGCAGGGCTTTCATCATTTCCTCGTTGCCGCTGTAGCCGCCGCATCCCAGAATGACGCCCTTACTGGCGTTGATACGCAGGTAACTGTCGTCGGCATTCTTGGCAATAATGCCAGTAACCCGGCCGCTGCCGTCCTTTTCCAGTTTGACCATGGTGGTCTCGTAACGGACGGTCAAACCATGGCCCTCGGCATAATCCAGAACCGCGTCCATGGCCAAAGTCTCGGTATAATTATCTGTGTACTGGATGCTGTGCCCCACGTCCAGATACTGATAATTGCTGGTCTGGTGCTCATCGATCTCATGACGGAAAGAAATGCCGCTTTCCGCCAGTACATTGGTATACCAGTCGATGGTTTCGCCGCTCCTGTCTGCCCAGAGTTTCGCAAGGCTGTAGCGGGCATAGCCCTGGCTCCAATCACAGATATAGCGGGCCGCCACCTGTTTGTCCACATCTGCGCCATCGACCAGCTGTTCACTGGAACCGCAGGCGGCCAGCGTGTCACGGATACCGCTGGCCATATCGTGGCCAAACCGATCGATCAACAGGGTATCTGCCCCTGCCTCCGCAGCAGCTGCCGCAGCAAAGCAGCCGGAGGAACCGGCGCCTACCACCAGCACTTCGCACTCTACGGTCTCAGTGATGTCAGCTTCATCAACAACAGGTTCTTCCCCCAGCCAATCAGCGCTGGCTTCCTCTTCCAGAGGCTGTTCGGCAGGATTGATGGCTCCGCCCGACGCCTGACGGATACAGTCGGCCACCGCATTCTGTACCGCCTTGCTGGTGACAGTCGCGCCGCTTACCCCATCGATCTGGCTGGTCTGAGCCGCCATAATCTGCTCCACAAGGGTATCTTTGGCTGCTTGGCCAATGTTTGCGGTCTCGCCGGAAAGGTCCAGCTCCACTCCGGTGATAGCGTTGGCATCAAAGGTCACTGATACCGAAATCTCACTCATCCCCTTGGCAGTAGCGGTATAAGTACCGGGAGTATAGATTCCTGCACCGGATGAAGATACACTGGACGCTGTGCTGGAAGCTGCATTGCACGCCGCCAGCGCCCCTGCCGTGACGCTGCCCATTGCTGCAGCCGATGCCAGTTTCAAAAAACCTTTGCGCGAAATTTTTTTCATAGTATTCTTCCTCCTCTTTGGTCTGAGCTCGACACAGCCCGTTTATATTTTAACAATACCATCTTTACAGCCTCATGGAAAGCAGTTATAATCTTCTTATAAACGCAAGTAAAACCTGCTTTTGTACAAAGGAATTCCGCCATGACCATTCAACAGCTCCGTTATTTTCTGGCTCTCTGTCAGGACCTCAATTATTCTCATACCGCTGCCCGGCTCTATCTGTCCCGGCAGGCCTTGCGGCAGAGCATCTCCGCCCTGGAACAGGAACTTTGCGGCGCACTTTTTGCCAATGACCGCAACCATCTGTCACTGACCGAAAAAGGCGAATCTCTTCGCAATCTGGCCGCTCCGGTGGTCGCCCAGTTCGACGTCATGTGTACCCAGGCTTACCGCACCCTGGTGACTCACCCGCCGGTGCATCTGGGGATCAGCAAGGCTCTGATTCCCGACTACCTTCCCTCTTTGGGAGACTATCTGACCCAATTCCGGCAAAGCTATCCCGGTATTTCTTTAGAGCTGTCTGCCATGGAAAACGACGCCGTTCCCGAAGAACTCGCCTCCGGCCGACTGGACGCGGGTCTGGTTATGGACACTGGTAAGACGGCGCCTGGTCTGACCCGTACCCCTATAACCGAGCACAACTTCGCCTTGCTGATAGCCCGGAATAGTCCTTTTTGGAAACGCCAAAGTATTGCCCCGCAAGAGCTGTCCGAACTTTCTATCTTGGTTCCCAGCCTGTCAGACTGGTTTCTTGACCCACTTCGGAAGGTGTTTGCCGCAGCTGGATCAACTGTTTCCTTCCAGCTTGGTGTCAGTTTTTATCAGGTCGTCTATGCCGCCCGGGAATACGGTGCGGTAGGCATCACTCGGGCCGAACATACACATATCTCAGAAACAGACAGCCTGCGGGAACTGCCTTTAACAGGTGCCCCCCGCTTATATACAGCATTTTTAACGAAAACCGGTTCAGAAGACCACTGCCTTAACTTATTGAAACGGGATCTGCACCAGAAATTGAAGCAAAACATGTAATGATTCATCAATAAAACCCGTATACTCGCGGTTTTCCGGCAAGCGCATACGGATTGTATTCATGCGTGAGTCCTGGCAAGGCCGACAGTCAATCATTGATATTTTCCCGATACCATGATAAAATACAGGCAGTACAGATTGATTCAAAAAGGGTTTGCCGCCATTTGAGAAAAGAGGGCTGAAAAATGTATATTAAACGTGCAGAAATTCAAAACTTCAAAGGCATTGAAACAATGATCCTGGAATTTTCCTCTGGTGTCAATCTGCTGATCGGCAACAATGGCGTTGGCAAGACTGCAGTTCTGGAGGCCTTGGCACTTTCCATACAGCCTTATTTCTATAAAATGAGTGATGTCATCAAAAAGAGCATTGCCAAGAATGATGTCCGCTTTGTGAGCAATCTTATTGGTAATGCTTCACAGCACCGCGTCTATTGCACACCTACCGCCATTAAAAGCACAATCCTGCTGAAAGAGACAGAATATTCCAGCGAAGTGGTGAAAGAAGATGAAACCGGCAGTACCCGTACAAAGTATCTTGGAAAAGAAATTTCCGAGGCAGGAAGGAAACTTCTGAATTCAGAGGCAGTGCTTCCGGTAATTTGCTATTTCAGCACCTCAAGAGTTGCAGACACACAGAAAACTTCAACCAGTAAGGTGGGCAAAAACAAATTGAACGATCGTCGCTGCGGCTATATGGGGTGTCTGGACGCAACTCTGGACAGAAAGGCGCTTACTGACTGGGCCCTTAAAATGGCGATGGCTGAATATCAAAAGGGAATGGCTGTTGCTGAATACGAGGCGTTTAAGAAAGCGGTTGGAAATTTTATGCAGGAAATGAACGACCTAGATGAACCACCGCTGGTTGAATACACCAGGGATTTTGAGGATATCACTTACAGAGAAAACGGCAAAACTATGCCGGTGAATTTTCTAAGCGCAGGATATCAGTCTCTTTTGTGGATGCTGATGGAGATCTGTTTTCGAAACGCACTTTTGAATCCGGGAATGTCGGATTACAGCAAGGCAGAAGGCATCGTATTGATCGATGAAATCGACATGCATCTGCACCCGAGATGGCAATGGAAGGTTTTGGATGCGCTGCACAGCTCGTTTCCCCATCTTCAATTTATTGCAGCCACCCATTCTCCCATCATTATTTCCTCCTTCAAAGACGCAAAACTGCTGTCGATCGGGGAAAATGGGGTAGAAGAACTCGGTGGAGCCTACGCATATTCCATCGATGATGTAGTGGAATACAGACAGGGAAGCTCTGGAATCCCGCAGGAACTGCGGCAGCTGAAGAACGAATTTGAAGAGGCATTTTCTGAGAGGAATAAAGAAAAATCGCAGGATGCTTTGGATAAAATGAAAGAGCTTTTTGGGGCGAGCAACACAGAAGTCAAACGTGCAGAAGCCAAAATGCAGGTGAGAAGGAACTGGAATTAAAATGATTTATGTCGAAAAATCCATATGTCCAAAGGAAATTCAGGAGGACTTGGACGCTCAGAAAGCAAAACCGGAATGGGATACTATACCAGAAGTTCCTGACTCTGAACAGGCAAAAAGACTCCGAGAGGAATTTTTTGATAAACTGAATAAGGACCACCTGAGAGAAGTCCTTGTAAGGGAGCAGCATGGACTGTGCATCTATTGTATGTCCCGAATTGAAAACGTAGCAGACAGCGAGGATGGTGCTGTTATAGAGCATTGGTATCCATTGAGCAAAAGCAAAGAGAAGGCATTGCAATATGGAAACCTTTTTGCTTCCTGCTACGGAGGTCAGAGATCCACTGTGCAAGACAGCCGAAGAATCTGTTGTTGTGATGCAAAAAAGCACGATGCAATTATTCAAGTTGATCCCTGCAATCCGCGCATGATGGAACATATCATGTACCATTCAGATGGCCGAATCGACTTTATGAAGAACTATGCGTCTCCGAACATTCGGAGACGCCTTCAGCATGACTTATGGCATCATCTTGGATTGAACGGCAGTGTCCGAAATGACGGGACATTGTTGGCAGATACGGCAACGGAACTTGTAAAAAAGCGCAAAGACGCATATCAGGCGGCAGAAGCTATGTTAGCAACTCTGGAAATGGATGGAGAACTGACTTCAGAAAGAGTGGAAGAGATCATTGCCGAAATGCAAAGCAAAGAGATTTGGGATGAATACATAGGCGTAACAATGTTTGTTCTGAGACAAGGCGTTTAAGAAGCGCTGTATAAGCCGGCATCACTTTGATGTGCTTAGTCTACAGGAAACCGAGAGACTATCCCATAATTTGTGTAAACCTGCTGAGAGGTGTAGAATAGAAGCAGCAGACAGGAGGTATTACACATGGCCAGAAAGAACCGCACCCCGGAAGAAAACGCCCGTCGAGAGAAAATCCGAGAACTTTTGCAGATGGCAAACATCGGCAGCATGGATGACATCCAGAACCTGTTCAAGGAGACCATTGCCGAATTCATGGAGAACGGTCTGGAGGCAGAGCTGGATGAGGACCTGGGCTACAGCAGATATGACTACAAGAACAAGGCTACAGACAACAGCCGGAATG
>OERR01000322.1_pt1 | contig 11064 bp, 9 predicted proteins | sample 1540051 | NCBI WGS metagenome assembly OERR01 (sample SAMEA3891884, study PRJEB23780) | metagenome | biome: terrestrial biome; feature: animal house; material: Caecal content | place: Italy | collected 2015-05-05 | reverse complement strand
ATGCTTCAGACCGCGAACTGGCGTTAGCCAGGGCGCGAGGTTTTCCGTGCGTTGGGGTACGGCTCTACGCAGGTTTACAGATACCACCCAGCCGCTGAAATGTAATTTTCCGGGCGAAGCCCGCGAAATTATGTTTCAGACCGACGATTGGCGCAGGCAGGCGACAAGAGATTTAATCTGCAAAGCGCCGCAGACAATTTGCAAGAATTACAAAGCAATACAAGACTCGGGCAGACTTTTATGATGGAGATCTGCTCGGGTTTTTCTTATATTTGTTTTTCGTTAAAGCGATTTTGCTCTTGTGTTTATTTTTGCAGCTTGGATGGGATTTTGATATGCGAAGATGTAGTTTAGAGAGACGTGCTTATTTTCGGAAATTTGTTTTATCCGAAAAAGAGGGGATCTCAACAGACCCAAAAGAGATTTTTGGGGCTTTTGGCTTTTCTCCGGTATCGTATTTTAAAAAAACAAAAAAGTTTCATGTGAAACATTTGCTTTTTTTCTGGACTTGCATGTGGGGGAGGGAGAGCAGAAAAAAGCAAAACTTTGACGAATGCAGTCAAAAACATGGGGAGAAATAGGACGAGTTCGCCGCGGATAGATTTAGCTCCAAAATATGAACTGTTGCGTATATAGGTTCACTATCGAAGCTGAGAGCCGTCACGCAAAAGTTTGGTCCAACGTGAAAACGAGAGTTGTTGCGCGCAGATTTAGCGTCAGGATACAGGCCGCTTTTTACTGTCTCGACACCTGCTGATGGAAACTTTACGTTTTGTTTTTGGTCGCTCATACTGTGACAAATTCCTCTTTTGAAATAGAGTATAATAAAGAAAACAAAGGAAGTTTTCCACCAAGGAGGGTTTATCATGTGGAATCATCAGGATAAAAAGAAACTCATCCAGCTTCCGCCCGATACGATCCACCCCAACCCCGCGCAGCCTCGGACAAGCTTTGACCCTGATTCTCTGTCTGAGCTGGCGGACAGTATCCGTCAAAATGGGCTTTTGCAGCCGCTCACGGTGCGCCGCACACCGACGGGGGAATATCAGCTGATTGCCGGGGAACGGCGGCTTCGGGCGTGCAAGCTTGCCGGTCTTTCTCTTGTTCCGTGTGTGGTGTCCTCCTGCGATTCCCGGCAGAGCGCGATCCTCGCCATGCTGGAAAATTTGCAGCGCCGCGACCTTGGCGTTTTTGAGGAAGCGGAGGGATTGCGCCGCCTTGTGGAGGAGTGGGGCGTTACTCAGGAGGAAGCGGCGGCCCGGCTGGGAAAAAGCCAGTCCAGCATTGCAAACAAGCTTCGTCTCCTGCGGCTTGGCTCGGAGGAGCGGGAGATCATTACCCGCGCCGGTCTGACGGAACGCCATGCGCGCGCGGTTCTGCGCCTGGAAAAGCAGGAGGATCGTCTTGCCGCTCTGAAATGGGTGGAGGAGCAGCAGCTGAATGTTGCACAGACCGAAGCCTACATTGCTCAGCTGATTGAGCCTGCCCCCAAAGCGGAGAAGGGACAAAAGAAAAAGAAAACCGTGCTGGTGCGCGACGTTCGTCTCTTTATGAATACCATCCACCACGCCGTGGACGTGATGAAGCAGAGTGGAATTGGCGCGCAGAGCTGGAAACGGGAGACGGAGGAATATCTGGAATATGTGGTGCGCATACCGCGATCGGAAGCGTCCGGCTCCGCGCCGCTCAGTCTCGTCAAGGGGGAGGGGAAGAAAGCCGCGCAGGGATGAGTGAAACAGAAAATACATAGGAAACAGGGCCGCGAGATCTCCGGATACGGAAGATCTCGCGGCTTTTTTGCGTTGTTCCACGTGGAACAATGAAAATTCTTTGCTCGGGCAGGGAAATATAGCTTTATTCCCGCCGGAAAGCGTGTTATAATAAGGCGGAGGGAGGGAAGCCAATGGGTAAAATTATCGCAATCGCCAACCAGAAGGGCGGGGTCGGAAAGACGACCACGGCGGTCAATCTGGCGGCCGCGCTGGGTCTGGAAGGCAAAAAAACGCTGCTTGTGGACGTGGATCCGCAGGGAAACAGCTCAAGCGGCGTTGGCGTGGATCGCCGGAAACAACAGAACACAGTTTATAACGTTTTTCTGGGGGAAGTAAAGGCTCAGGATGTGATTGTTCACACCGGGTTTGACAAGCTGGATCTTATTCCCTCAAGCATGGATCTTGCCGGGGCGGAGATCGAACTTGTCGAGCGCGATCACCGGGAGGCCATTCTGCGCACGGCTTTGGCTCCTCTGCGGGAAACCTATGACTATATGCTGATCGACTGCCCGCCCTCACTCTCGATCATCACGACAAATGCTCTTTGTGCGGCGGACACGCTGCTGATCCCGATCCAGTGCGAATATTACGCGCTGGAGGGTCTTTCTCAGCTGATGAATACCGTGCGCCGCGTAAAGAGACAGTATAACGATCAATTGGAGATTGAGGGCGTGCTGCTGACTATGTACGACGGCCGTCTGAATCTGACACAGCAGGTGGTCGAGGAGGTCAAAAAGTATTTTCCGCGCAAGGTGTTTTCCACCGTGGTACCGCGCGGCGTCCGTCTCTCCGAGGCTCCCAGCTTCGGCAAGCCGATCCAGTATTACGACAAGAGCGGCAAGGGCAGCGTCGCCTATAACGCGCTGGCAAAGGAAATCTTGAAGAACCGCTGACCAAAACGGGTTTCTCAGAGAGGGGAGATTGAATGGCAGCCAAAAAAGGCGGGCTGGGCAAGGGCCTGGACGCCATCTTTTCAGAAAACGATATGGAGGATAAAAATTCCGCCGTTGCGATAAAAATCGGGGATATCGAGCCGAACCGCGACCAGCCCCGGAAAAACTTCGACGATGAATCCATCGCCGAGCTGGCGGATTCCATTTCCAAGCACGGCGTTTTGCAGCCGCTTCTGGTGCGTCCCATCATTGGGGGAGGCTACCAGATCGTGGCCGGAGAACGCCGCTGGCGTGCCGCCCGTATGGCGGGCGTGCAGGAGGTTCCGGCTGTAGTGCGGGATCTCACGGACAGCGAAGTGATGCAGCTGGCCTTGATCGAAAACTTGCAGCGCGAGGATCTGAATCCGCTGGAAGAAGCGGGCGGTTATCAGGCGCTGATCGAGGAGTACGGCTTCACGCAGGAGGACATTGCCCGCACCGTGGGACGATCCCGCCCCGCCGTGGCGAACGCGCTCCGTCTGCTTTCCCTGCCGGAGGATATCCGCGCCATGGTGCAGGACGGCACAATTTCCGCGGGTCATGCGCGCACGCTGCTGGCGTTCCCGGACGAGGAATCCATGCGCCGCGCCGCCAAGCTGATCGTGGAGCAGGATTTGACCGTGCGGCAGCTGGAAAAAATGTCGCAGGACGCGCGCGGAGTGGAGCAGGAGCCGAAGCGCCAGCCGCCCAAGCGCCGTATGCCGTATTACGACGAGGTTGAGCTGGCTCTGCATGAGCACCTGGGCCGCCGTGTTTCCGTCAAGGGAAATAAGAAAAAGGGAACGCTATTGATTGAATTTTACGGCGAAGAGGATCTTTCGGAGCTGATCAAGCTGTTTGAGGATCGCTGAGAATTACCCAGGGCTTGTTTGAAAATAAGAGGAAATGCCGGATTTTTTCTCAGAGCGAGGAGCTTTCCAGGAAAAAAGCGCAGGAATCCTTGCTGGATTCCGAGCATTTTTGACGCAGAAAACTGCCGCTATGGGGAAAAAGACGGTGATTATGATTTTTCAAACAACCCTTAGTAAGCTTGCCAAAATACAGATATTTCAAGAGACAGAGGAGATAGAAAGACTATGATCGACATCAAATTGATCCGCAGCAACCCCGATCTGGTGAAGGCCAACATCAAAAAGCGCGAAATGAACCTGGATTCCGTCGTTGACGAGATCCTGGAGCTGGACGCGAAGCGCCGCGAGCTGACCGGCAGCACCGAGGCCATGAAGGCGGAGCAGAACGCCTGCACGAAGAAGATCCCCGCCATGAAGAAGGCAGGCGAGGACGTGGCCCCCGTGATGGCGGAGATGAAGGCCCTTTCCGAGAAGATCAAGGCGGCTGACGCTGATCTCAGCGCGATTGAGGAGAAGCAGAAGGAGCTGATGCTCGGCCTGCCGAACATGCCCGACGAGGACGTTGTGGCGGGCGGCAAGGAGCAGAATGTTCCGGTGCATTATTTTGGCGAGCAGCCGAAGTTTGATTTTGAGCCGAAGAATCATGTCGACCTGTGCGAGAGTCTGGGCATGATCGATTATCCTCGCGGCGCGAAGGTTGGCGGCAACGGCGCGTGGATCTATCGCGGAGCGGGCGCACGTCTGGAATGGGCGCTGCTGAACTTCTTTGTGAACGAGCACCTCGCGGACGGCTACGAGCTGATCCTGCCGCCGCACATGCTCAACTATGAGTGCGGCTATGTGGCTGGCCAGTTCCCGAAGTTCGCGGAGGAGGTTTACTGGATCCAGAATCCCACGTCCGCCGATAAGAAATTCATGCTGCCGACGGCGGAGACGGTGCTGGTCAACCTGCACCGCGACGAGATCCTCTCCGAGGACGAGCTGCCGAAGAAGTTTATCGCCTACACGCCGTGCTATCGCCGTGAGGCGGGCAGCTACCGCGCTGAGGAGCGCGGCATGATCCGCGGCCACCAGTTCAACAAGGTGGAGATGGTACAGTACACCACCGAGGAAGGCTCCGACGCCGCGTTTGAGGAGCTGGTCGGCAAGGCGGAGCGTCTGGTTCAGGAGCTGGGCCTGCATTACCGTCTGAGCAAGCTTGCCGCCGGCGACTGCTCGTTCTCCATGGCGAAAACGTATGACATTGAGGTCTGGATCCCGAGCATGGGCATTTACAAGGAGGTCAGCTCCGCGTCCAACGCCCGCGACTACCAGGCACGCCGCGGCAACATCAAGTACCGTGGGGCCGACAAGAAGCTGCACTTTGCGCACACGCTGAACGCGTCCGGTCTTGCCACCAGCCGCGTGATGCCCGCGATTGTCGAGCAGTTCCAGAACGCCGACGGCAGCGTCACCGTGCCGGAGGTTCTCAGAAAATATATGGGCGGCCAGGAAGTCATTTTGCCGGTGAAATAAATATTTTATCTGCGCAGCCGGGCCCGGAACAGGGCCCGGCTTTTTCCACACGAAAGGAAGTGTTTGTGGAAAATGGAGTTCACAGAAGAACAAATCCGGGAATATACGCTTCCCATGCGCGTCAAAACGTATGACGTGGGGCCGGGAAGCAAAATGAAGCTGTCGGTTATGCTGCGGGTTTGTCAGGAGATCAGCGAACGCCATTTGGAATCGGTGGGGATGGGCTACACGGAAATGAAGGAAAAGGGACTGGTGTTTCTGATCATTTCCAACGCCGCCACCGTGTACCGCCTCCCGAAGCTGGGGGAGGAGCTGACCATCAAAACGCACCCGCTCGGCACCATGGGCGTGCAGTTCTACCGCGACTATGAATTTTGGGCGGGGGAGGAGCTGCTGATCCGTGTGATGCAGACCTGTGTGTCGGCGGAGCCGCATGAGCATAAGATCCTGCGTCCCAAGGTGTTTCTCTCTTACGGTGTATTCCATGACGGCAAGGTGCCGCGAGAGGAAAAGGTGGACAAGATCCCGCCATGTGAGCTGCCGGAGCTGGGAAAACGCGAGATCCGCTATTCCGATATTGATTACAACGATCATTTGAACAATACCGTCTATGGCGATATCACCATGGATTTTCTGCCCGAGGAGCTGCGGACAAAAGCATTTTCCTATGAGCAGATCGATTATGTCAGCGAAGCGAAGCTGGGTGAGACGCTGACCATCCGCGGAGGAGAGTACGAGGGAGGCTTCCTCGTGCAGGGATGGCATGAGCGCGGTCTGTGCTTTTCCGCATTGCTGCGATAAAGCACCAAACGGAATACGGCCTACAAGCTGGCGATGCGCGCGGGGGCGAAAAAGATTTCGGCTCTGCTCAACGGCACCTATTCCCCGGACGAGGAGCAATCCCCCGAGGCGCAGGCGAAAATTGCGACGGGCAACACGACGCTGCATCAGGCGTGCTACCAGAACCAGAGCGAGGTGGTCGAAGCGCTGCTCACAGGCGGCGCGGAGGGATAAATTATTTTTGTTTTCCTCTGGTCATTTTGCGCGGATAATGCTATAATAAATCAATTCCCCTATATTAAAAGATTGTTGGAGCCGCTTTTTGAGCGCCAAAATAAAACAAAAATGGAGGATGTATCAGAATGGCTTATTTTTACAACGATCCCTGTCATACCTTCGATGAATACCTGTTGATTCCGGGCTACTCCTCTGCGGAGTGTATCCCCGCGAATGTGAGCCTGAAAACTCCTCTGACCAAATTCCGCAAGGGTGAGGAACCGGCCATCTCGATGAATATTCCGATGGTATCCGCTATCATGCAGTCGGTTTCCGACGACAAAATGGCGGTGGCGCTGGCCAAAGAGGGCGGCATTTCCTTTATTTACGGATCGCAGAGCATTCAGGCCGAGGCCGCGATGGTGGCCCGCGCGAAGGCATACAAGGCGGGCTTTGTGGTAAGCGATTCGAACATCCAGCCCGACAAAACGCTGGCCGATATCCTGGAGCTCAAAGAGAGAACCGGCCATTCCACCGTGGCGGTCACGGACGACGGCGGCCCGAACGGCAAGCTGCTCGGCATTGTGACGGGACGCGATTACCGCGTGAGCCGTATGTCTCCGGACGTGAAGGTCCGCGACTTCATGACGCCCATGGAGAAGCTGATCACCGCGCCCAAGGGCGTGACGCTTTCCGAATGCAACGATATTATCTGGGATCACAAGCTGAATTCCCTGCCGGTGGTTGACGCCGGCGGGCATCTGCAATACATGGTGTTCCGCAAGGACTACGCGAACCACAAGGAGAATCCGAACGAGCTGCTGGACGCGCAGAAGCGCTATGTGGTCGGCGCGGGCGTGAATACGCGCGATTACGAGGAGCGCATCCCGGCGCTGGTTGAAGCGGGCGCGGACGTGCTGTGCATCGACTCCTCCGAGGGCTTCTCCGAGTGGCAGAAGCGCACCATTGCCTGGGTGCGGGAGAAGTATGGCGACACCGTGAAGATCGGCGCGGGCAACGTGGTTGATAAGGACGGCTTCCGCTTCCTGGCCGAGTGCGGCGCGGATTTCGTGAAGATCGGCATCGGCGGCGGCTCGATCTGCATCACGCGCGAGACGAAGGGCATTGGCCGCGGTCAGGCTACGGCTGTGATCGAGGTCGCCAAGGCGCGCGACGAATATTTTGAGGAGACGGGCATTTATGTGCCGATCTGCTCCGACGGCGGCATCGTTTACGATCACCATGTGACCCTGGCGCTTGCCATGGGCGCGGATTTTGTCATGCTGGGCCGTTATTTCGCCCGCTTTGACGAATCCCCGACGAACAAGGTGAACGTCAACGGCACCTACATGAAGGAATACTGGGGCGAGGGCAGCAACCGCGCCCGCAACTGGCAGCGCTACGATCTCGGCGGCGCGAAGAAGCTTTCCTTTGAGGAAGGCGTGGACTCCTATGTTGCTTACGCGGGCAGCTTGAAGGATAACGTGAACCTGACGCTCAGCAAGGTTAAGTCCACCATGTGCAACTGCGGCGCGCTCACGATCCCCGAGCTTCAGCAGAAGGCCAAGATTACGCTGGTGTCCTCCGTCAGCATCGTCGAAGGCGGCGCCCACGACGTTGTTCTCAAAGACAAGAACGTCACCAACATCAAATAACCAGACTGAGTCTGGACGCAATTCGCGCAAGCGGCGGACAGGTCCGCCGCCCGGCACGCATCAGAAAACCGGCCCTCTTGCGATCCCGTGTCGCAAGAGGGCCTTGCTTTGCGTCCCGCGCTGTTTCCTCGTACTTTCAAAGCCCGTCAGGGCTTTGGTGGAAGTTTTCGCCCGCCTTTTTCAAAAGGCGGCAGGGGAGTGTGAGGGGACGGAGTCCCCTTGCCCTTAAAAAATATTAAGAAATTTGGCATAAAACCCTTGACAATGGGGGACAAGTATACTATAATAAATAACGCTCCGCAATTGTAGCGGAGAATATGGCGGCATAGCTCAGTTGGCTAGAGCATTCGGTTCATACCCGAAGTGTCACTGGTTCAAATCCAGTTGCCGCTACCAATATGGCCCGGTGGTCAAGCGGTTAAGACACCGCCCTTTCACGGCGGCTTCACGAGTTCGAATCTCGTCCGGGTCACCAATTACGGCGGTCATTCACCTCTGGTTTCAGGGGTGAATGCTTCTTTTCCCGACCGTCGGGGAAACGTTGGATTCGTCAAAGAGTCCGGCGAACAAAAACAGGCAGTGATGCTTGTTTTTGCTTATGGACGCATAGCTCAGCTGGTTAGAGCGCTCGCCTCACACGCGAGAGGTCATGGGTTCGAGTCCCCTTGTGTCCACCAGAACAGCGGCTTTGCCGCAGGAAAAAACCGCCATTGAGCGGTTTTTTTCATATCAGAAGAAAATTTACCGGAGTTCCCCCGCCCGGAAGCTGCCTGCTTTGGCAGCAGCCGCGAAAAGGCGGAGAAAGGTTGAGAATGCCATGAAGAAAAGATGGGTGGCAGCCCTTGCCGCGGCTATGCTCTGCATGACCATGATGAGCGCCTGCGGAGAAGGCTTTGTCGATATGAACGCCAGCAGCCAGACCTCGTCGGAAGCGGTTTCCTCCGCGCTGACAGAGGATGAGGTGGAGGACACGCTGGGCGGTCTGGAACAGTTTATGCTGGATCGCGGCTATATTGCGGGAACGCCTTCCGAGATGGACGGGGAGCTGATCGGTGCGAAGGAGCTCGGCCACCGGTATGTCAGCGGTTCCATCACGGCGGAGTTCTATGAGTATGATCTGGATAACCTCAACGAGACGGCGAACACCGTCCGCGACAGTGTGCAGAAGGACGGCACCTTCCAGATTATCGGCCAGACCGTGCCGAACGTCTATCTTTCGGACAGCGGCAAATATTTGATGATTTACAACAACACAGCCACGGACGAGGCGAGCGCTGCCAAGACGCAGGAAGCGATTGAGGCGTTTAAGACGTTCAAGGCGGACGCATAAGTTTCAGGAAACCGATCAAATGCGGCCCGGCAGAGGAGAAAACTCCTTTTGCCGGGCCGTTTTTTCACGCAAAAAAGTTTCCACAATCTTTCCCCAACGCGGTGGAAAACCGAAGAAACGCGCTTTTGCAATTCGCTGAAATTCCGCATTGCCATGCGGTTTTTGGAAAGGATCGAGTAAGGGGGTTAAGAGCGCTCTTTGTGGAAAAGAAAACGCGGGAAAAAGTTTTCCACTGTGGAAAACTTCGGTTTTGTGGAAAGTTAAATTTCGACAGTTTTTACGGTTCGCATAAGCATGCGGTTTTCCCGTCCCGCGTGCCGGAAGCTTTTCCACAATCGTGGAGTGGAATCGGGGAAAACTCTCCGCTGTGGAAAACGTGGCCCGCAGCGTGCGGGAATCAGGAGCAGAACCGGTGCTGTCCGATCACGGTGATGACCGGGCGGGAGAAAATCCACTCGTTGGTGGACTTGGCGGGGTTATAATAATAGATCGCGCCACCGGACGGGTCCTGGCCGTTGATAGCGTCGCGGGCGGCCCGATAGGCGCTCTCCGCGACCGGGGCGTTGATACCGCCGTCATAGAGACAGGAGAAGGCTCCGGGCTGGTAGATAACGCCGGAGAGCGTATTGGGGAAGGAGGGATGCTCCATGCGGTTCAGGATCACAGCGCCCACGGCCACCTGTCCGGCGTATGGCTCGCCCCTGGATTCGGCGGAAATCACTTTGGCGAGTAAGTCAATATCTGCGCTGCTGAAGCTGCCCAGGCCGGAGGAGGACGTGATCCCGAGCGCTTTGAGCGTATTCGGCCCGGCTATGCCGTCCTGTGTCAGTCCGTAGTCACGCTGGAAGGCTATGACGGCCTTGCGCGTGTTTTCCCCGAAAATGCCGTCCACGGCGCCGGGGTTGTATCCCTTTTCCTTTAGCTTGGTCTGTATCTGGCGTACCTCGTCGCCGCGTGAGCCAACCTTGGAGAGGGTGGAAACGCTGTCCTGCATGGAAAAGAGGGGGCTGGACGCATAGACCGCGATCCCGATCAGCATCAGGGCGGCGATTGCCGCTGCCAGAAAGCGGCGATGAGAAAAACGATGGAGGTTCATGGAAACAAATCCTTTCTATATATAATAGAGAGCGGCTATCGGTTTCCTACAGCCGGAATTCATTGCGATTAGTATAGCCGGGCAAAATCGGCGTTATGCGGGAACAGGTTCCACAGAAAATTGAAGGATCCGGAAACAATTCAGGGGAACTTGCAAAAAAGGAAAAAAATTGCAAAAAAAGATCGAAAAAGCGTTGACAAGCGGGAAAGGGTGTGGTATTATAGTCAAGCCGTCGAGAGAGACGGAAAAAAATCTTGACAGAGTGGAGCGAAAGTGATACAATGTCAAGGCTGTCCCAAAAAAGAGAAGAAAAAAGTGCTTGACAAACGCACGAGAGTGTGATAAAATGTAAAGCACGCTCCTCAATGAGAGGGACGGACGCAGAACCTTGAAAATTAAACAACGAACGATTTAAGAAGTACCCGTAATGACTTTGAGTATCGGGCGACTGATACGAAAAGGAAAGCAAGCAAAGCTTTTCAAAAAATGCAAAACACGCAAGTGTACTGAAAGAGCTACAAAAGCTCTAAGATATGCTTGAAACACCCGCAAGGGTGATTCAATACAATATTTTAGAGAGTTTGATCCTGGCTCAGGACGAACGCTGGCGGCGTGCCTAACACATGCAAGTCGAACGGAGTAACTTGACGGAAGTTTTCGGACGGAAGTTTTGTTACTTAGTGGCGGACGGGTGAGTAACACGTGAGTAACCTGCCTCTCAGAGGGGGATAACGTCTTGAAAAGGACGCTAATACCGCATGATATCTCTTGACCGCATGGTCGGGAGATCAAAGGAGCAATCCGCTGAGAGATGGACTCGCGTCCGATTAGCCAGTTGGCGGGGTAACGGCCCACCAAAGCAACGATCGGTAGCCGGACTGAGAGGTTGAACGGCCACATTGGGACTGAGACACGGC
>OERR01000316.1_pt1 | contig 11214 bp, 9 predicted proteins | sample 1540051 | NCBI WGS metagenome assembly OERR01 (sample SAMEA3891884, study PRJEB23780) | metagenome | biome: terrestrial biome; feature: animal house; material: Caecal content | place: Italy | collected 2015-05-05 | reverse complement strand
CGTGGTTGCTTTCTGCGGCGGCTACAGCCAGCCGCCCGCCAAGCTGCTCATGGGCGGCCCCATGATGGGCATTGCCCTGACAAGCGACGAGCTTCCCATTCTCAAGCAGAACAATGGAATCCTGGCCTTCGCGGAGAAGGACGCGGCACTGCCGAAGCCGACCGCCTGTATTCGCTGCGGCCGCTGCGTTTCCGGCTGCCCGATGAATCTGGTCCCCACGCAGCTTGAGAAATATGCGGAGCTTCGCGATACCGACAAGCTGGATCAGCTTGGAATTATGTGCTGCATGGAGTGCGGTACCTGCGCCTACAACTGCCCGGCTCACCGCCCGCTTGTGCATGCGATCCGCATGGGTAAGGCTTTGCTGAGAAACGGAGGGAAAAAGTAATGGAGAAAAAACTGATCGTCTCCGCTTCCCCCCATCTGAGAAGCGGAGCCACCACCCAGAAAATCATGCTCGATGTGATTATCGCGCTGGTTCCGGCGGCTGTGGCGTCCGTCATTCTGTTCGGGCCCCGTGCGCTGCTGCTGATTGTCCTGTGCGTTGCGAGCTGTGTTCTGTGTGAATATCTGTGCCGCCGCGTGATGAAGCGCGAAAACACCATTATGGATCTGAGCGCGGCTGTCACCGGCCTTTTGCTGGCGTTCAACCTGCCTGCCAGCATCAATCCTCTGATCGCGGTATTCGGCTGCGTGACTGCTATCGTTGTCGTCAAGCAGATGTTCGGCGGAATCGGACAGAACTTCGTCAACCCCGCCCTGACGGCGCGTATCATTCTGATGACCTCGTTCCCCTCTAAGATGACGACCTGGACCGCGCCCTTTGCCTACCTGAACGGAACGGACGCTGCCACAACAGCGACTCCTCTCGCCCTCTCGGCACAGGGAGCAACGGATTCTCTGCCGGGCTATCTGGATATGTTCCTCGGCGTGCGCGGCGGCTGCCTGGGAGAGACCTGCACGCTGGCTCTCCTGCTCGGCGGCGTTTATTTGATTGCGCGCCGCGTTATCTCCCCGGTTATTCCGGTCTGCTACCTCGGCACGGCGGCTGTCATGTCGCTTCTGCTTGGGCGCGACGTTCTGTTTGATCTGATGGCGGGCGGCCTGATGATCGGCGCTATCTTTATGGCGACGGACTACACCACCAGCCCCATCTCCCGCAAGGGAAAGATTATTTACGGCGTTGGCTGCGGTGTTCTCACCATGCTGATTCGTGTATTCGGATCGCTTCCGGAGGGCGTCTCCTTCTCCATTGTGATTCTGAATATCCTTGTTCCCCTGATTGAGCGCATTTCGCTTCCCAAGCCCTTTGGAAAGGAGACGGTAAAACAATGAGCGAACAGGCAAAGAAACTGAATCCCAAGGAAATTTTACAGCCGGCGCTCTCCCTCTTTCTGTTTTGCCTGATTGTGACTGCCCTTCTGGCCGGAACCAACCTTCTGACAAAGGACAAAATCGCGGAACAGGAACGGCTGGCGGAGGAAACCTCCCGTATGACGGTCAGCCCCGGCGCGGAATCGTTTGCTGCGTCTGACGACGGAACCTATTATCTGGCCCAGGCGGGCGGCGAGACGATCGGCTATGTCTTTACCACAACCGCCAACAGCTACGGCGGCGAAATCAAGGTGATGACCGGTATCTCCAGCGACGGCATGGTAACGGGCGTTTCGCTCCTCTCCATCTCGGACACCCCCGGTCTCGGTATGAACGCCGAAAAGGAAAGCTTCCGGGATCAGTATAAGAAAGCCGCGCCCTCCGGCGGGTTTACCGTCATCAAAAACGGTACGGCAGGCGATACCGAGATCAACGCCATGACCGGCGCGACCATCACCTCGCAGGCCGTTACCGATGCGGTAAACGACGCGATCGCGCAGTATTATGCGGTAAAGGAGGCGGAATAACATGGCAAAACAGCAAAAGACCCTTTGGCAGGAATTTACCAAGGGCATCATCAAGGAAAATCCCGTCCTCCGTCTGGTGCTGGGCACCTGCGCGACTCTCGCCGTCAGTACGGCGGCCAGCAACGCGATCGGTATGGGATTGGCCACTACCTTCGTTCTTGTCTGCTCCAATGCCGTGATTTCCCTGCTGCGCAAGGTGATTCCGGATAAGGTGCGTATTCCCTCTTACATTACGATCATCGCGGGCTTTGTGACCATTGTGCAGATGTTTATCAAGGCATATTCCCCGGATCTGGACAAAGCGCTTGGCATTTATCTGCCTTTGATCGTTGTGAACTGCATCATTCTCGGCCGTGCCGAAATGTTTGCAAACAAAAACCCCATCCTGCCCTCCATTGTGGACGGTCTCGGCATGGGCGTGGGCTTCACCGCCACCCTGCTTCTCATGGGTATCATTCGCGAGCTGCTCGGCTCCGGCACCATCTTTGGACTGGCCGTCACCTCGAATTTCATGGATCCCATCCTGATCTTCATCCTTCCTCCCGGAGGCTTCTTTGTCTTTGGCCTGCTGATCGCTCTGGCGAACAAGCTGTCCGGCGAAGGCAAAGCCCCGGAGGAGATCGGCTGCAAGGGCTGCCCGCTTGCCGGCAGCTGCTCCAAGCTTCAGGCAAAGGAGGGCTCTGAGAAATGAACGGAGACACCATCAAGGGACTGGTTTCCATCTTTCTGGCAGCCATTCTCACGGAAAACTACATTCTGAGCAAGTTCCTCGGCATCTGCCCGTTTCTGGGCGTTTCCAAAAAGCTGAATACCGCCGCGAGCATGAGTATGGCTGTGACCCTCGTCATGGTCATCGCAACGGCTGTGACATGGCCGATCTACTATGGAATTCTGGTGCCGAATGATCTGGCTTACCTGCAAACCATTGTATTCATTCTGATTATCGCGGCTCTGGTGCAGCTCATCGAGATCGTTCTCAAGCGCTATATGCCGCCGCTTTACAACGCCCTCGGCATTTATCTGCCGCTGATCACGACCAACTGCGCCGTTCTGGGCGTCACCATGCTTGTCATCGACAAGCACACCGCGTCTCCGGAAACCTTCGGCTTTGTACAGGCCCTGGTCAACGCTTTCGGCTCCGGCATCGGCTTCCTTGTGGCAATGGTTCTCTTTGCCGGTGTACGCGAGCGTCTGGAAACGTGCGATATTCCGAAAAGCCTGCGCGGCCTGCCGATCACGCTGATTGCCGCTTCACTGGTCTCTGTGTCGTTCCTCGGCTTCCAGGGACTGGTGGAAGGCCTGTTGGGCTGAGAGGAGGAAACCGCTATGTATGACATTCTGTTTCCCGTTCTGGTTGTCGCGGGAATCGGCCTGCTGGCCGGACTTGGCCTTGCAATCGCTTCGGTGGTGATGGCTGTTCCGAAGGACGAAAAAGCGGAAAAAATCACCGAGATGCTGCCCGGCGCCAACTGCGGCGCCTGCGGCTTCTCCGGCTGCTCCGGCTATGCGGCCGCTCTCGCAAAGGGCGAAGCAAAGCCCGGCCTGTGCTCCCCTGGCGGCGCTGAGGTAGCCGCGGAAATTTCCGAATTTCTCGGCCTTGGCGGCGTCAGTGTGGAGAAAAAGGTGGCTGTGGTTCGCTGCTCCGGCAGCGCCGATTACACCTCGGACAAGATGGAGTACGCCGGCATTCAGAGCTGCTCCGCCGCCGTTCTCCTGGCCGGAGGACCCGCAAGCTGCCAGTATGGCTGTATGGGTCTTGGCGACTGCGTCAACGCCTGCCAATACGGCGCGATCGAAATCTGCAACGGCGTTGCTCACATTGATCCCGCGCGCTGCAAGGGCTGCTCGATGTGCGTTGCTGCCTGCCCGAAGCACCTGATCACGCTTGTTCCCTACCGTCCGCTGGCTGTGGTAAGATGCAGCAGCTGCGATAAGGGTGCGCAAACGAACAAGGTCTGCAAAATTGGCTGCATTGGCTGCATGAAGTGCGAAAAGACGTGTGAGTCCGACGCTATCCATGTAAAAGACTTCCACGCTGTCGTGGATCCGGAAAAATGCACCGGATGCGGCAAATGCGCTGAAGTCTGCCCCCGTCATGTCATTGACCTGCTGAACACTTAAAACATTTCGTTTCTTCTGCTTTTTGCGGCCGCGGCCGCCGACGGCTTTTCCGGCGGCGGATCCGCGGCCTTGTTGGATCCGGGAGGTGTTATGGATGGAATCCATGTCAAAAACGTCGCGTCCCATTTCCTTTTGGACAGCGCTCGCCGTTTTTCTTCTTCTCCTCGTTCTGGTTGTTTCCTTTACCGCAGGGCTCGGAAGCAGCCCTCACGTTCCCCTGCTCCTCGCCTGCATCGCTGCGGCTGTGGTGGGAGCCTGCCACCGCTTTTCCTGGAAAGAAATGCTGGAAGGCATCACCGCCGCAATCGCAGCCGCTGTCCCCGCGCTTCTGATCATCCTCTCCATCGGAATTCTGATTGCGGCTTGGGTGGCGGGCGGCGTCATTCCCACCATGGTGTTCTATGGGCTGCAAATCATTTCCCCATCCTTTTTCCTGGTGACGGCGCTTCTGCTGTGCTCGATCGTCTCCGTGGCGATTGGCAGCTCGCTTTCCACCATCGGAACGGTCGGCGTTGCGCTGTTTGGGATCGGCTCTGCTCTTGGGATTCCACCCGCTGTCACAGCCGGTGCGATTGTTTCGGGGGCCTACTTTGGAGATAAGATGTCCCCTCTGTCGGACACCACCAATCTGGCTCCTTCCGTGTCAGGGGCAGGCCTGTTCGACCATATCCGCCATATGATGGTCACAACCACTCCCACCTATTTGATCTGCATCGTTCTGTATGCCATTCTTGGCGCGATTTACGGAAATGGCAGCGCGGGAGATGAAGCACAGATTGCCCTGACGCTGCAAACCCTTGCGGATCAGTTTGTGATTCATCCTCTTCTTCTCCTTCCCCCGCTGCTGGTTCTTTTGATGGTTATCTTGAAAATCCCCGCTCTCCCCGGATTGATGGGTGCGGCGGCGCTCGGCATTTTGTCCGCTCTGTTTGTGCAGGGAGTGTCAGTACAGACTATGCTCTCCGCTGTCATGGACGGCTTTCAGATGGAAACAGGGGTTTCCACCGTTGATACGCTGCTGAACCGCGGGGGCATTATGAGTATGATGAAAACAGTGGCCTTGATGGTTCTGGCGCTCAGCTTCGCGGGAATCTATGAGCGTACCGGAATGGCGGAGGCTATCCTGCGCAAAATTATCGCCCGGGTTCACAGCGATCGGGGACTTGTCGTGGCTACCGTCCTCACCGCCTGGGGCGTGCTGATTGGCACCGGACAACAATATGTGGCTATCATTTTAACAGGCCGCCTGTTCCGTCCTCTGTATGAGCAGCACCGCTTGAAGCCTCAGAATTTAAGCCGCGCTCTGGAGGACGCGGGCACTGTGTTCGGTGGGATTGTTCCCTACAGCACCGGCGCGGGCTTTACGGAATCCGCGCTTGGCGTTTCCGCATGGCAATATGGCTTTTTCACCTTCTTCGGGTGGATCAATCCGCTGGTCTCCATTGGAATCGCTCTGCTGGGAAAAAGTATGCCGCATCTGCCGCAGGAAAAAGAAGAAACCTAAGCGTCCCCCTTCGCTTGTTTTCCCTTTGAAATCCTGTTATACTGAACAAGCTTGAAAGAACCTGACAGAATACGATATTTCAAATAGCCCCAGGAAAGGAAGTTGAATCAGAATCTATGAATGAAAAGGAAGTTGCCGAAATCCGCCGCCGTTTTCGGCCGGATAAGGCGAGCATTACGCGCATCCGCGGCTGCTGTATCAATGGAAGCCGCGAAATCATCACGGAATTCAGTCCCTCCCTTGCTTTGATGGAGCAGGAGGAAGCGGAAAAATTTTTGGGAACGCTCAAAAAAACGCTCTCCGGTACACTGGGCAAAAACCTTCTCGACCTTTCCTTTGAGACACAGCAGGTGGTCAGCGGAGAGGAACACCGTCTTCTGATGGCGCTCCGTTCTTCCCTTTTGGAAGATGAAGAAGCTGTCCACACGTTCTATGAGAAGGTGGCCCAGAACCTACAGCTTGACGGCACCTATCTCATTCTTTTGGTATGCGATAAATACGACGTTCCGTATCACGCCAAGGATGGGGAAACACTGGAGGATGCATCCAGTGAGGTTTACACCTATCTGCTTTGCAGCATCTGCCCCATCAAGCTGACAAAGCCTGCCCTGAGCTATTATGTCACACAAAATGAGTTTCACAACCGCCGCGAGGACTGGCTGGTTTCCGCGCCGGAAGCAGGATTTCTCTTTCCTGCCTTTGATGGACGCTGCGCCAATCTTTACGGCGCGCTGTACTACACCAAGAGCGCGTCGGACAACCACCCGGAGCTGATTGACGCGGTGTTCCATGTCGATCCCCCTGTCCCGGCGGATGAACAGCGGGAAAGCTTCCAAGCCGTTCTGGCGGAATCGCTGGAAAAGGAATGCAGTATGGATGTCTTGCAGGCAGTTCACGGAAAACTCTGTGGGTTAATCGAGGACCACAAAGCCAACAAGGAGGAAGAACCGCTCGCCATTTCCCGTGAGACAGTCCGGCAGGTGCTTTCCTCCTGCGGTGTGGAGCAGGAGCATGTGGAAGCCTTTGAGCAGAAATATGAGGAAGCTTTCGGAGAGGACGCGGAAATTCGTCCGCAGAATCTGGTAAATCCCAGACAATTTGAGGTGCGCACGCCCGATGTGACCATCCGAGTCAATCCCGAGCGTACCGATCTGATTGAAACGCGGGTGATCAACGGAGTGAAATACATTCTGATCCGTGCCGACGAAGGCGTGGAAGTCAACGGTGTGAACATTCATATTACCCCTTCGGAAGAAGAAAACCAGGCATAAAAAATCCCGTATCGGGCGGAGCTTGATCCACCCGATACGGGATTTTTCGTTATGAGAGAAATTTTGTTGTTTTTTAGGCAGGAGAAAACTCTCCGGTCTGGGACGGAGCCGGGGAAGCCTCCTCCGGTTCCTCTCTGTACTGCGCCATGTAGAGGTCGTAGTAATATCCCTTTTTCGCCATCAGCTCATCGTGCGAGCCCGCTTCCTTGATCTCACCGCCATCAATATACATGATCCGCGTGCAGCTGCGGATGGTGGAAAGACGGTGCGCGATGATGAAGGAGGTTCTGCCTTGCAGCAGAAGATTGATGCCGCGCTGCAAAAGCTGCTCAGTGGAGGTATCGATCGAGGAAGTAGCCTCATCGAGCACCAGAATCTTCGGATCCGCAAGCAGTGTGCGGGCAAAGGCAATCAGCTGCTTCTGTCCCTGAGACAAGCCGCCGCCGCGCTCCTTCACCTCTGTTTCGTAGCCATGCGGCAGCTTCTGAATAAATTCATCGGCACACAAAAGCTTGGACACGCGGACAATATCCGCATCGCTGGCATCCAGACGGCCGTAACGAATGTTATCCGCAATCGTTCCCGAAAACACGAAGCTATCCTGAAGCATAATGCCCATCTGGCTGCGCAGAGAATGCAGAGTCACATCCATGACGCTGTGCCCGTCGATCAGCACGGCGCCCTCTTCGATGTTATAGAAACGGCTGATCAGGTTGACAATTGTGGTTTTTCCCGCACCTGTGGGACCGACAATCGCGATGCTTTCACCCGGCTGAGCGGTGAAGCTGACATCGTGCAGAATCTTCTGGCCTGGCTCATAGCCAAAGCTGACATGGTCAAACTCTACCTTACCCGTGATCGGCGGGAGCTCAACCGCTCCGGGACGATCCTCAATCACAGGAGGCTCGTTCATCGTCTCAAAGATTCTTTCCAGATAGGCCATCGCGTCGATAAACTTATTATAGATATTGGCGAGGTTCACGATCGGCTGCCAGAACTTCGACGCATAAGTTCCCATCGCAAGCAGAACACCGAAGGAAGCCATCGGATGCAGAGCATAAGCGCCCACAATGTAAACCAGCGAAAAAACGATCTGAGAAATCGTCTCTGTGCTGAACCACACGGAGTTGGAGATATATACTGTGCGCATCCATGCTTTGCGGCGCTCCTCAATCAGGCGGTCGAGGATGCCGAGGTTGGTTTCCTGACGGTTGAACGCCTGCGTCACCTTTACGCCCTCAATGGACTCCTGCACATAGGCGTTCAGGTTGGAGTTCTTGTTGGAAACCTGCTGATAGGCCCGGCGCTGCTTAGGCTTAATCAAAAGAATAAAGACAATCAGCACCGGAAGTCCCGCCACCGTCACAGCCGCGAGCGGTACGCTGACCTGGAACATGAAAATGATGATAAAAATCACATTGATGATCTCAATGATGAAATCAAGCAGACCATTGGACAAAACGTCGGATACGCTGTTCACATAATGGACGATACGCACCAGAATTTTACCGTGCGGTCTGTTGTCGTAATAAGAAAACGGAAGTACCTGAAGATGGGCAAACAGATCCCGGCGGATGTCATGCACCATGGTCTGCGCCGCCTGCGCCACAATGATGCGGCGTACCGCTGTGAAAAGGACGTTGATCAAAATAGTAACGCCCAGAAGAATCGAGAGCTGAATCAGCTGCTTCATATTGCCTTCCGGGATCGAATTGTCCATTGCGTACTGAACCAGCATCGGACCTGTCAGGCCGATGACGCTGCCCACACCGCTGAGAAGAAGAGCGGAAAGCATTCTTCCCTTGCAGCGCATGACATAGACCATAACCTTTTTCAGGTTTTTAAAATTAAGAGGGGCTTCCAGGGTTTCGTCAACGTCAAACCGGTTGCGCGCCAAGCTCTTCACCTTCTTCCTTGCTGTTCTGGATCGCCCAGATATGACGGTAGAAGCCCTTGTTCTGGAGCAGCTCGCGGTGCGTGCCGCGCTCAATGATTTTGCCGTTATCCAAAACCAGGATCAAATCCGCATCCTCAATGGAGGAAATTCTCTGTGCGATAATAATCTTTGTGCAGGGGAAATCAAGCTGGCGAAGCTGCTCCTGCAAATATTTCTCCGTCTCCATATCCACAGCGGATGTGGTATCGTCCAGAATCAGGATGGAGGGGCGGATCGCCAGGGCACGGGCCAGAGACAGACGCTGTTTTTGTCCGCCGGAAAGGCCGACGCCGCGTTCTCCCACCAGTGTGTCATATCCATCCTGCATCTTACGGATAAACTCATCCGCTCCAGCACGATGGGCGAAATCCTTCACTTCCTCCTCCGGCATATCGGGACGGCCATAGGCAATGTTGGCATCCACGGTATCGGAGAAGAGGAACACATCCTGCATTGCCACACCGATATAGCGGCGCAGCGCCTGAAGCGTGTAATTCTGCACCGGCTCACCGTCCAGCAGAACCTCGCCGGAGGTGGGATCGTTGATACGGGTCAGCATGCCGGTGAGCGTCGTTTTACCGGAACCGGTGGTGCCAATGATACCGAGCGTCTGACCGGGTTTAATATGGAAGCTGATATCGTCAAGGATTTGTGTCCCGTCGATTTTCAGAGATACATTGCGGTATTCGACCTCGCCGCGCGGACGCACGCCCGGATCCTTTGCCTGATACCGATCCGCGATGGAGGGCTGCGCATAGAAAATTTCAATGATCATCTGGCAGGATGCAAAGAAGCGCTGCAAATCGTTGATCAGCATACCGAGATTGCGCAGCGGGTTGGCCAGCGCCCAGGTCAGCGAGGAGAAAGCCAGGATTTCACCGGCCGTCAGCTTTCCCTGGATCATGAAAATACCGCCCACCAGAAGGGTCGTCACGGTCAGAGACTGCGAAAGCAAATCAATCAGCGGATTGAACTTCACGCCCACATAGGTGGTTTTCAGATTCATCTGACGGTAATCTTCATTTTTCTCTTCAAATTTCTGATTCTCGTAGTCCTCGCGCGCAAACGCCTTGACCACACGGTTTCCTTCGATATTCTCCTGTGCCACGGTGTTCAGGCTGGAAAGCTTCTGGCGAAGCTGCACAAACATCGGATGGATAATCTTGGAGAAAAAGCGTGTGATAATGAGAATAAACGGCGTGATCGCCGCCAGGCAGAGCATGAGCTCCAGATTGACCGACCCCAGATAGATCAGAGCCGCGACAAACACCACGATGGAATCCACCGTGACATAAGAAATCCATGCAATCGCATGCCGTACCAGATCCAGGTCGTTTGTCATGCGCGTCATCAGGTCGCCGGTACGAATCCCGTGATAATAACGCGCATCCTGATTTTGAAGGACGTCATACATTTTGCGCCTTAATCCATTAAAAGCGCACTGGCTGCTCTTTTCCAGCAGAACAACCATCACATACCGCATTGTCAGTCTGGCCAGCTGGACTACCAGCATAATTCCGAGGATCGGAAGCAGCATTGTGGTATTCTGCGGCGTAATGACTTCATCAATCAATTTCTGTGAAAGCATGGGGTTAATGACCAGCATTGCGGAGGTGACGGCGGACAAAATCATCGCCACCACAAAAAGGTTTCTCTTCTCCCCCATATACTTCCAAAGCCACTTTATTCGGAACATATTTTCCCTCCTGTCCGGCTTATGGAATCCCCTTGTCCACTTCCGGGAAGCGTCCCGGAAACGCTCGTCCTTCCTTCCCCTCCAATCCCCAAAAAGGCAAGCCCTTTTCTTCTTCGGACAGTATACGCTCGTCGATCTAAAACCGCAAACTCTTTTGATCGGATTAAGGTTCCATTTCTTCCAATTTCCTTTTATTTTCGCGGATTTGCTCTGTTTCAAAGAAATTCAAGCCGTCTGAGCGGAAAATTTTTCGCTGATTATTTGTATAAAAACTATAACAAATTGCAACTAATTCTTGTTTTTATCTCGCCTTTCGACATTCCTTACCTATTTATAATATAGGCGTAACGGAAGCAGATTTTTACTTTTCCATTACAAATCTGTAACTGCATGTTACAATCCTCTTACGAAACTTGACGGATCCATAGAAAAACAGTATACTCGCGTTAAAGGGCAGGATCTGCCCTTCTTTCGTTCTCTATACAACCCATCCCATACAGAAAGGGGAAGATTGCTGTGAGAAACGTTCGATTTTTCCCTGTCGTTCCACTTCTCCTTCTTTGCCTGATCGCTTGTTCTTCCGCGCCGAAAACCATTCCGGCAACACTGCTGGAAAGCGCAATTGCCGCTTCTTCACAGGAAAGCTTGCCGGAGGAAGGCTTTTTATATGAAAATACGGAGCTTGGATTTTCCTTTTCTGTTCCGGCCCGCTGGAAATCTGAAAACTATAAGATTGTGGTATCCCACGGGAATCAGGAGGAAGATAACTCGGAATATTCTCAGGT
>OERR01000315.1_pt1 | contig 11222 bp, 10 predicted proteins | sample 1540051 | NCBI WGS metagenome assembly OERR01 (sample SAMEA3891884, study PRJEB23780) | metagenome | biome: terrestrial biome; feature: animal house; material: Caecal content | place: Italy | collected 2015-05-05 | reverse complement strand
GCCGCGGGCCTGTCTGCGGTTCCGGGCTGGAATCCCCTTGTTTTTTCTGATTCAGGAAGCGGTGAGCGCCGCGATCCGCGCGGCCAAGCTGTGGCAGCGGTTCCAGGCAGCGAATAAAACCAAACAAGCAGAGACAACGCCCTCCGGGGCGAAATCATAACACATCGAAAGAAAGGCTGGATAAAAGGTATGAGCGAACATCCGATTGAAGGCATGATGGAAACAACTCTGGAAAAAATCCGCCAAATGGTGGACGTCAACACGGTGATGGGCGATCCTGTTACCACGCCGGACGGGACGGTGATTATCCCGATTTCCAAAATCAGCTATGGCTTTGCGTCCGGCGGTTCCGATCTGCCCTCCAAAGCGCACCCGGAGAAGGAATATTTCGGAGGCGGAGCGGGGGCCGGAGTGACGGTCACACCTTTGGGCTTTTTGACGATCAGCGGGGGGAATGTCCGCCTGCTGCAAATTGATCCCTATAACAGCTCCGCGGATCGGGTGATCGGCATGATTCCTGAAGTGGCCGATAAGATCAACGAGTTTTTTGCTTCCCGCAAAGCGGAAAAGCAGGAGAAGGAAGCCGAAAAGGATGTCACCCTGGAAGACCCGCAGGTCTGAGATAACGGGATAATCCATCCCTCTGCCGCATATTCATATATCGGCAGGTGATGGAAGATGATCAAAAAAATAATTTGCTGTTTCGGCGCGGTTTGCTTGCTGCTGTGGAGCGGCGTTCCGGCCCAGGCGCAGGAGAATGTGCCGGAGCCTTCGGTTTCCGCCGTCTCCGCGATTCTGATAGAAGCGGAGACGGGGCGTGTCCTGTTCTCCAAGAACGCGGAGGAACAGCGGGCAATGGCCAGTACCACGAAGATCATGACGGCGCTGCTGACGTTGGAGCAGGAGGAGCGGGAGGTGGCGATCACCGCGGATATGATCGCGGTGGAAGGCTCCTCCATGGGACTGCGGGACGGCGATCGTCTGACGCTTCACGGTCTTGCCGCGGGAATGCTTTCCGTCTCAGGAAATGACGCGGCAAACGCCGCCGCGATGTTGATTGACGGTTCGCTCTCTGCCTTCGCGGACCGCATGAACCGCCGGGCGCAGGAGCTGGGGCTGGAACACACGCATTTCGTCACCCCTTCCGGTCTGGATGCGGAAGGACACTATACCACCGCTTCCGATTTGGCGGCGCTGACCTGCGCCGCGCTGGAAAACGAAGCGTTCCGGGAGCTGACATCCAGCCGCCAGACGAGCGTTTCGTTTTTGGAGCCTGCGGAGACGAGAACCTACCAGAATCACAATAAGCTTTTGACCATGCTGGATGGCTGCATCGGCGTCAAAACGGGTTACACGAAGCAGGCGGGACGCTGTCTGGTTTCCGCCGCGGAGCAAAACGGGATCCGGTTGGTTGCCGTTACCCTGTATGCGCCCGACGACTGGAATGACCATCTGGCTATGACGGAATACGGCTTTTCCCGCGTGAAGCGCTTCGGAACACCGGAGACTCCTTTTTCGGGCAGCCTTCCGGTCACAGGGGGCATAACGGAAGAAGTGCCGGTGTATGGGGAGCAGGAAACGGGAGCCCCTCTGCTGACGGAGGAAGCGGACCGCGTGGTGCGCCGTGTGGAGCTTCCCCGCTTTCTGTACGCGCCGGTGCAGGAGGGCGACGCTGTCGGCCGTGTGACCTACTGGCTTGACGGCGATCCGCTGGCGTCGTTCCCGCTGTATGCGGGCGGGGACGTTCCATGCCGGGAGACGGAGCCGGGATTCTGGGAAAAAATCGCAGTCTTTTTCGGCTGGAAATGAGCGCGGGGATTTCTTCCGCCGTTTCCGGCCGAAAAGAAAAATAGAATGAAGATTGAAGAAAAAGGATTGTTGCGCAGCATGCCACAGGAAAAAATCAGATTACAGAAAATCATAGCGGACCGCGGCCTGGCTTCCCGCCGGAAGGCGGAGGAATGGATCGCGGCCGGGGAGGTCAGCGTCAACGGAGAAACCGCACAGCTGGGAGATAAGGCCGATCCGGATACCGATCGGATTATCGTGCGGGGAAAGCCGCTCGCCGCCGCACAGGGGAGCGTTTATCTGATGCTCCACAAACCGCGCGGGTACATCACCACCATGAGCGATGAACGGGATCGCAAATGCGTGGCCGAGCTGATTCCCGATGTGGAACAGAGAGTATATCCGGTAGGCCGTCTGGACAAGGATTCAGAGGGCCTTCTTTTGATGACCAATGACGGGAACTTTGCCAACGCGATGCTGCATCCGGCCCGTCATGTGCCCAAAACCTACCGCGTTACGGTCCATCCCGGCGTAACGGACGAGCAGCTTGCCCAGATGGAGACGGGCATGGTGATTGACGGGAGAAAAACGGCTCCCGCCCGCGTCCGTGTTCTGACGGAGGAAAAGGGACGGGTTGTGCTGGAAATCGTTCTGTATGAGGGACGGAACCGGCAGATCCGCAATATGTGCGAGCAGCTGGGCCTGGAGGTTGCGCGTTTGCGCCGTATCGCGATGGGCTCCGTTCGTCTCGGCATGCTGCCGCCCGGAAAATGGCGGGAGTTGACCCCCGAGGAGGTGCGCCGTCTGAAGGAGGAGGCAAAGCCGAAGGACAAGCCCCACAAGCAAAGAAGGGGGAGCGCGCGATGATTACCATTTTGCCGGTACAGGGGGAATCGCTCGCGCGGGTCCGGCAGACCTGCCCCGCTGTCACGGATCTTCTGGTGATGAAAGACGGGGAGCAGGAGCTGGGATCGGTCGGCGTGTCCGTCGGGAATTCCAGCCTGGAGATTTGCTCGCTGGAGGTTGCCTGTAACGGGGAAACCGAACGCCGCTTTTACGCGGACAGCCTGCTGCGCGCGGCCGCTTCGCTCGCCGCCAATCGGGGAGCCTACCAGATTGTCTGTTCCCTCTCCGCGTGGGCTTCCTTTCTGCGCGCGGAGGGCTTCCGGGAGGAGAAGGAACGATTCGTTCTGCAAACCGAACAAATCGTAAAATTTTGCAAGGATTGACACTTTTTCTACAAATAGTGCTTGTCAAGATTCTGAGAATATATTATAATAATTTCAATTGCTGTTATTGATCGAACGATGGCTTCATTCAATAGAAGGAGGAATTAACATGAGTAACGTAAGCAATGCGGAGCTCCTGCGGAAGACCCGGGAAGAGGCAAAAGCTTCCAAAGGATACCAGCGCATTACTGCATTATTCGACGAAGGCACATTCAATGAGGTGGACGGGCTGGCGAAGTCCGGGGACGGGCTGGCTGAGGTCGTTGCCGGCTATGGTCTCGTGGCGGATTGCCCCGTCTATGCGTTTGCACAGAACAGCGACGTTTCCGGCGGCGCCATGAGCAAGGCGCAGGCGGCCAAGATCAAGAAGGTGTACGATCTGGCTGTCAAGACCGGCGCTCCCGTGGTGGGCATTTATGACTCCATCGGAGGCCGTCTTTCCGAAGGCGCCGATCTGCTGGCTGCTTACGGCGAGATCCTGAAAAGCAGCGCGGCTCTGTCCGGCGTGGTTCCTCAGATTTCCCTCGTGCTCGGTCCCTGCATCGGCACCTCTGCCATGATCGCGGCCAACGCGGATGTGATCGTGATGTCTGAAAAGGCAGAGCTGACGGTTTCCACGGGCGGTCTGAACGCTTCCGCCGAGGATGCGGCGAAGACCGGCGTGTGCAGCATTGTGGCCAAGACGGAAGAGGAAGCCATGGAAAAGGTAAAGGATATCCTTGTCACGCTTCCTTCCAACAATCTCAGCGGCGCGCCTGCCGCAGAGGTCGCCGCAGTCGGCGCTCCCTGTGCGGTTGCCTCCTCTGACGCAGAGGACGTTATCGCGGCTGTTGTGGATCCCGACACCTTCCTTGAGCTTTCCGCCTCCTTCGGCAAGGCTGCGGTGACGGGTCTGGCCCAGATTTCCGGCGCTTCCGTCGGTATCGTTGCCTATACGGGCGAAATTGACGCGGATGCCTGCGCCAAGGCGGCTCGCTTTGTGCGTTTCTGCGACGCGTTTTCCCTTCCGGTGGTTTCCTTCGTCAATGCCACCGAGTTCGCCTCCCTGCGTGAGGCGGTCAAGCTTTCCAATGCTTACGCGGAGGCCACCTGCGCCAAGATCACCGTGATCACCGGCGAGGCTTATGGCCCGGTTTACATTGCAGTCGCCGGACGCGGCGCGAACGCGGATTACACGATGGCCTGGGCGGACGCTGTGGTGTCCCCGATGGCTCCCGCCGCCGCCGCTCTGTTCCTGCACAGCGAGGAGCTCAAGGGCGCTGAGAAGCCTGTCGAGGCGCGCAAGGCTCTTATCGAGGAATATAAGAAAACGGAAGCGACTCCTCTTTCTGCTGCCGCTCAGGGCTACATTGAGGACGTGATTCTGCCTGAGGAGACCAGAGACCGCGTGATTGCCAATCTGGCTATGCTTTCCAGCAAGCGCGTTTCCAACCTGCCCAAGAAGCACAGCAACATCCAGCTGTAAGAGTGAATATTGTTAGGAGGACTACCGATATGAAAAATCTGAAGATTACCGTCAACGGCGTTGCTTATGATGTTCAGGTCGAGGAGACCGGCGCCGGCGCTCCCGCCGCTCCTGCCGCTGCCCCGGCTGCCGCCCCCGCTCCCGCTCCGAAGGCTGCTGCCCCGGCTGCCGCTCCGGCTCCGAAGCCGGCTGCTCCCGCCGCAGGCGCTGAGGTTGTTTCCAGCCCGATGCCCGGCACGATCGTGAGCGTTGCCGTGACGGCTGGCAAGGCTGTCAAGAAGGGCGAGGTTCTTGTCGTTCTCGAGGCCATGAAGATGGAAAATGAGATTATGGCTCCGCACGACGCGACCGTGGCCGCCGTTCATGTGAACAAGGGCGACAGCGTCGAGTCCGGCACGGCTCTGGTCTCTCTCCAGTAAAGAAGAGAAGCTTTGGCTCACATACTTTCAAAAAGGAGAGAGAGAATATGGCAAAGAAGATCGGGATTACCGAGACGGTGCTGCGTGACGCGCACCAGTCTCTGATTGCAACAAGAATGCCGATTGGCGACATGATTCCCATTTTGGAGAAGATGGACAAGGTCGGCTTCCATTCTCTGGAGTGCTGGGGCGGCGCAACGTTCGACGCCTGCCTGCGCTTCCTCAACGAGGATCCGTGGGACAGACTCCGCACCATCCGTAAGATGTGCCCCAACACGAAGCTGCAGATGCTGTTCCGCGGCCAGAATATGCTGGGCTACCGTCATTACGCGGATGACGTTCTGGAATACTTTGTACAGCGCTCCGTCGCAAACGGTATTGATATCATCCGTATTTTCGACGCGCTGAACGATATCAAGAACCTTCAGACAGCGATCAAGGCTGCCAAGAAGGAGGGCGCGCACGCGCAGGTGGCCATTTCCTACACCACCGGCCCGGTGTTCACCCACGAGTATTATATGGACTATGCGAAGCGGATCGAGGCGGCGGGAGCCGACTCCATCTGCATCAAGGATATGGCCGCTCTGCTGACTCCCTATGAGACGGAAGGTCTGGTCCGCGATCTGAAGCAGGCTGTTTCCATTCCGATTCAGCTTCACACCCATTACACCTCCGGCCTGGCCTCCATGTGCATCATGAAGGGCGTCGAGGCTGGCGTTGATGTGGTGGATACCGCTATGTCTCCTCTGGCTCTGGGTACGTCCCATGCGCCGACGGAGTCCATCGTGGCCGCTCTGCAGGGCACCGAGTACGACACCGGCCTGGATCTGGTGCTGCTCAATGAGATCCGTGAGTACTTCATGGGTCTGCGCAAGAAGTATATCGAAAGCGGTTTGCTGGATCAGAGCATGCTGGCAACCAATACCAAGGCTCTGATTTACCAGGTGCCCGGCGGTATGCTGAGTAACCTTCTCTCCCAGCTCAAACAGGCTGGCAAGGCCGATCAGCTTGAGGATGTGCTGCAGGAGGTTCCGCGCGTCCGTAAGGATTCCGGTTATCCGCCGCTGGTTACCCCGACCTCTCAGATCGTCGGTACACAGGCTGTGTTCAATGTGATTAACGGCGAGCGCTACAAGATGTGCACCAACGAGTTCAAGGATCTGGTTTCCGGCAAGTACGGCACGACCCCGGTTCCCGTGGATCCGGAGTTTGCCAAGAAGATCAATGGCGGCAAGGAGATCATCAACTGCCGTCCCGCCGATCTGCTGGAGCCCGAGCTGGAGTCTCTGCGCAAGGAGTGCGCCGAGTGGATCGAGCAGGAGGAAGACGTTCTCTCCTACGCTCAGTTCCCGAAGGTGGCTCTGGACTTCTTCAAGAAGCGTCGTGACGCCAAGTATGGCATCGACGGCAAGCATGGCGATGCTGCCAAGGAGATCCATCCCGTCTGATTTTTCATCGGAAATGATGGCGGCAGGCTTTTCCCTCTGCGGGGGAGAAAGGCCTGCCGCTTTTTTTCTTTTCTGTGGCGAGAACGCGGAAATATCGGGGCTTGTCGGGCATTTTGCAGCAGAAAGGGAAATTTTGTTTGCAAAAAATCAAGGGGAGAAGGTTGACAAATTCTTCACACGATGCTATGATGATACCGTCATATGAATAGCTGTCTTCGGGGCGGGGTGAAATTCCCCACTGGCGGTAATGCGGCGTTTGCCGATGAGCCCGCGAGCGTAAGCTGATTTTGGTGCGATCCCAAAGCCAACGGTACAGTCCGGATGAAAGAAGCGGATATCAGAAGGTATTTTTGCGCGCCCCTTTGCCTTTTTGGCGAAGGGGCGTTTTTGGTTCCTCCTGAACCGCACCGCGGTAAGACTGCAAACATGAAATGGAGGAATGACTTATGACAAACGCAACTGTAAAAACCTCTGCCGCCGCCCGCTCCTCTCAGGTGCGGAAGCTGGCGGTCGCCGCTCTGCTGAGCGCGATGGCGACGGTGCTGATGTTCATCAGCTTCGGCCTGCCGTTCCTGCCTTCTTATTTGAAGGTGGATTTTTCCGAGCTTCCCGCTCTGCTGGCTTCGTTCGCGCTTGGTCCGGTTTACGGTGTGGCCGTCTGCCTGATCAAGAACCTGTTTAATCTTCCCGCGACGACCACGGGAGGCGTGGGAGAGCTGTGCAATTTCCTTCTGGGCGCGCTGCTGGTTCTGCCCGCCGGTATCCTGTATCGCAGAAAGCCCAGCCGGAAAACGGCTGTCATCAGCATGGTGGTGGGAACGCTTGTCATGACGGTGTGCAGCTTCTTTGTCAATGTGTATCTGGTGTATCCGGCTTATCTGCTGGTCATGCCGGAGCAGGCCATCGTGGACATGTACACGATTCTCGCTCCCTGGGCGGATGAAATCTGGAAGGGCATTCTGACCTTCAATGTTCCGCTGACGCTCGGCAAGGGCATTCTGGATTCCGCGCTGACCTTCTTGCTCTATAAGCACCTGTCGCCCATCCTGAAGGGCAAGGTCTGAACGGAATGTTTACAAAATGTTCATAACATGCCGAAGGTCTCTGTGCTATAATGTGAATGTAAAAATTAAATAGCCCCTTATCAAGAGTGACGGAGGGAACAGGCCCTGTGATGTCCGGCAACCTGCGAAAGCAAGGTGCTAATTCCTGCGGGTAACCGAAAGATGAGGTTTTTAGAAGCCGCTTGGAGTGCCCGAGCGGCTTCTTTTTTCTGACTGTTTCCGCGAATGCCGTGTTACGGCAAAGGGGCTCGCCCGGCGGGCTTTCCGCCGAAACACTAAGAAAGGCAGGGTATCAAATGGAAAAATACTTATTTACCTCGGAATCTGTCACGGAAGGTCATCCGGATAAAGTGTGCGACCAGATTTCCGACGCGGTGCTCGACGCGATTCTCACACAGGATCCGCAGGCGCATGTGGCCTGCGAGGTGACGGCTACCACCGGTGTGGTGCATGTGATGGGTGAGATTTCCACGGAGTGCTATGTGGATATTCCCGCGATTGTTCGCGACGTGGTCTGCTCCATCGGCTACGACGATCCGTCTTACGGCTTTAACGGCAGCACCTGCGGCGTCCTCACCTCGATCGACATGCAGTCTCCCGATATTGCCATGGGCGTTAATGAATCCTATGAGGCGCAGAACGGAGCGCAGGATGAGGATGACCGGATCGGTGCGGGCGATCAGGGCATGATGTTCGGATACGCGTGCGATGAAACACCGGAGCTGATGCCTCTGGCGATCTCCCTCTCGCATCAGCTGGCTAAGAAGCTGGCGGCGGTGCGCAAGAGCGGAGAGCTGCCGTATCTGCGTCCTGATGGCAAAACGCAGGTTACGGTGGAGTATGTGGACGGCAAGCCCTCCCGTGTGGATACGGTTGTGGTGTCCACGCAGCACGATCCGGATGTCTCGCTGGAACAGATTCGCCGTGATATTGTGGAGCATATTGTCCGCCCGGTGATTCCGTCGCAGTGGCTGGATGAAAACACCAAGTATTTCGTGAACCCGACCGGTCGTTTTGTCATCGGCGGCCCGGTGGGAGATTCCGGCCTGACGGGGCGCAAGATCATTGTCGATACCTACGGCGGCTACGGCCGTCACGGCGGCGGCGCTTTCTCGGGCAAGGATCCGACGAAGGTGGACCGTTCCGCCGCTTATGCCGCCCGTTATGTCGCGAAAAACATTGTGGCGGCGGGTCTGGCGAAAAAGTGCGAGGTAGAGCTGGCGTATGCTATCGGCGTGGCGCATCCGGTGTCTGTGATGGTGGACGCGTTCGGCACCTCCGCGTACAGCAATGAGCAGCTGGCGGAGGCTGTCAAGAGTGTGTTTGATCTGCGTCCCGCTGCTATCATCCGCGATCTGGATCTGCGCCGTCCCATCTACAGAAAGCTGGCGGCTTACGGACACATGGGCCGGGAGGATCTGGGCGTTACTTGGGAGCGCACCGATCGCACGGACGCTTTGAAAAAAGCGCTTGCCTGATTTTTCTTTTCTGAACACAAATCACCTCGCTGTCATACTTTGGCAGTGAGGTGATTTTTTATGCTGGTGTTTTTGGGAAAGGTATGTCTTTCGCTGCTGCTGATTCTGGGAGCTGTCGAAGCGATCCGCATTTTTCTCCGTGCTCTCCTGCACACAGGAAAAACAGGAAAAATCTATTTCATTCTTGCCTTTCGCGGGCATGACGAGGAGACTGAGCTTGCCCTGCGGGCGGCGGTGCAGAAGCTGAAATGGCTTGGCGGAGGGGATGAAAAGAAGATCCTTTGTCTGGATTGCGGCATGGATGAGGAGACAAGGGAGATCTGTGAACGTCTGGCGGAGCAGTATGGGATCATCGAGATCCGCGACGGAATGAAAAATGAGGAGATCTGATTTGCAAATCCAAGAGGATTGTATTATACTGATACTATATGTCGCGCAAGGCGTGTGATGGAAAACTGTGCGGCGGAGGGAGAAACAGACGGCTGAAAAAGGCGGGCCGGCGGATGGGGAGAGCGAATGAGCGAAGAGCAACTGCTGGAAATGTCGGGAAGCGTGGAGAGCATCGTTTTCCGAAATGAGAAAAATGGATATACGATTCTGGAAATGAACAACGGGCAGGAGCTGGTCACCGTTGTCGGCACATTGCCCTGGGTCAGCGTGGGAGAAGTGCTGCGCGTCATGGGGAAATGGACGAAGCACCCGACCTTTGGAACGCAGTTCAAGGCGGAGGGCTTTGAGCGGTATAAGCCGGAAACCTCCTCCGCCATGCTCAAATATCTTTCCTCCGGAGCGGTGAAGGGGATCGGGCCCAGCACAGCGGCACGGATCGTGGAGACCTTTGGGGACAATACGCTGAAAATTCTGGAGGAGGAGCCCGAGCGCCTGAGCGTGATCAAGGGGATCACCAGGGCAAAGGCGCTCAAAATAGGCGAGGAATTCCGGCAGGCGCACGGTGTGCGGGACGCGATGGAAGTGCTGTGCGCCTACGGATTAACGCCGGAGGAGGCGCTGCGCCTGTGGAAGGTGATGGGGCCCGCGTGCGTTGATCTGATCCGTGAAAACCCTTACAGCATCTGCGAGGAAGGGGCGGATATCCCCTTTGAAAAGGCGGACGCAATCGCCGAGGCGCTGGAACGTCCGCAGGATGACGCATGGCGGGTGCGCGCCGGTGTGGAATATGTTCTGCGCCATAATCTGAACAACGGCCATACCTGCATTCCGGCGGGAAAGCTTTCGGCAGCGGCGGCCGGGATGCTTGGCGTCCCGCCGGAACTGACGCAGGAGGCTTTGGAGGAGCTGGTGGGGGAGGGCTCCCTGATCCAGCGGGAGATGGATGGAAAAGATCTTGTATTCCTGCCGCGTCTGTTTCAGGCGGAGGTGTATGCCGCCAGCCGGATCCTCACCATGCTTCGATTTCCCGCGCAGCCGGTCGCCGGTGCGGTTCGATCCATTGAGCGGATTGAGAAGGAGACGGGAATTTCCTATGCGGAGCGTCAAAAGGAAGCCATTCGGCAGGCACTCGACAAAGGCCTTTTGATTCTGACCGGCGGCCCCGGAACCGGAAAGACGACGACACTCAACGCGATCATCCGGCTGCTCAAAGCGAACGGAGAGAAGGTGCTGCTGGGTGCTCCCACGGGCCGCGCAGCCAAGCGGATGAGCGAGTTGACCGGCGAGGAGGCCAAGACCATTCACCGTCTGCTGCAAGTGGAATGGGACGAAAACGATCACCAGATGTTTGCCAAGAACGAGAAAAACCTGCTGGATTGTGACGCGCTGATTCTGGACGAGCTTTCCATGGTGGATGTTCTTCTGTTTGACGCGCTGCTGCGAGCCCTGCCGCTTGGCTGCCGCCTGATTATGGTGGGAGACTGCGACCAGCTTCCCAGCGTTGGCCCCGGCAACGTGCTCGGGGATTTGATTGCGTCCGAAAAGGTTCCCGTGGTACAGCTCAACGAGATTTTCCGTCAGTCCATGCAGAGCCTGATTGTCACGAGCGCCCACCGCATTGTGGCGGGACAAATGCCGGAGTTGACCAACCACTCCAGCGACTTTTTCTTTCTGCCCTGCGGGGATGCGGAGGAGCTTGGCACGTTGATTGCGGACCTGTGCCGCCGCCGCCTTCCCAACAGCTATGGCTATTCCCCCTTGACGGATATTCAGGTCCTGACGCCGGGGCGCAAGGGAGATCTGGGGACGGCGGAGCTGAACCGCCGCCTTCAGGAAGCTTTAAACCCACCGGAAAAGGGAAAAAAGGAAATCTCCATCCACGGTGTGCTGTTCCGGGAAGGCGATAAGGTTATGCAGGTGAAAAACGATTATCACCTGGGC
>OERR01000312.1_pt1 | contig 11321 bp, 9 predicted proteins | sample 1540051 | NCBI WGS metagenome assembly OERR01 (sample SAMEA3891884, study PRJEB23780) | metagenome | biome: terrestrial biome; feature: animal house; material: Caecal content | place: Italy | collected 2015-05-05 | reverse complement strand
GCCTTACCTTCCTCGTCGGAAGCAGCCGCATCCTCCTCCGCAGGCTCCTCTGTCTCCTCGGGCTCTTCCGCCTTCGGAGCAGGGATTGCGTCATCGGAGAAGATGACGTTCTGCTCATCCATCGTCAGGATTCCATCCGGCTCCATTCCAGCAGCCGTCTGGTACGCCAGAACCGCTTCCTTGGTGGTGTCGCCGTAGAAGAAGGACGTTTCACCCTCCATATAGCCGAGCTCAATCAGGCGCTCCTGCAGCTGACGGATGATGCTGCTGTGGTAGCCGGGATACACGGTGCCGGGCTCCTCGTTCAGCGGGGCGCTGGAGGAGAACAGGCTCTCCTGCGTCGCCACGTCCGCGATACCGGTCACTTCCAGGCCCGCGGCCTTCTGATACAGGGAAACGGCGTCCTTGACCATCTGGTCATAGTAGTCGTTGATCATCTCATAGTAATAGTCCAGCTCGCTCAGACGGGTTTGCAGGCGGGTTACAGCCGCGCCCTTGCTGTCCAGTCCCAGATCCACATACGTTACCGTCTCGGTCTGCGCGGAGCCGCCGGAATTGGACGAGCCGGTGCTGGTGGACGGCGCCGTATAGCTGTTGCCCGAGGAAGGCTGCTGAACGGGAGCCTCTACCTGCGGAGCCTGCACGGCGTTCTCCGGGGCGCTGCCCGCGATGCGGCCGCTTGCGTCAAAGGTGTAGGTAACACCGTCAATCTCCTTGGTGCAGCTCACCACATACTGTCCGTTTTCATAATAGTAATCCGCGCCGTTGAAGGTCACCCAACCGGTTGTCGGATAGGAAACGCCGGGAACCTTATACCATTTCTGCCAGCCGTGAGCGCTTGCGGCCTCATAGACCGTGTTGCTGCTCGTATCGCGGCAGTCAACCGCCATGCCGCCGCCGACATACACGCCGACGTGACCCGGCTGCCACAGGCCCAGCCCATGGATGCGGGGAAGCGAGGAGAAGGAACCGGATTCCGCCGCGCTGCTGATCTGCATACCGCTGCTTCTGGCCGTGCCGCTGTAGGAATAAATCAGACCGGAGCAGTCGCTGTACACCCGGCCGCCCGAGGTCTGGCCGCTCGCGCCGTAGCGGTAAAGCCATCCGTTCGAATACGCGGCAAGCGCATGCTCCGCGAGACCGACGCCCGTTCCCGCCGCGGAAACCTGCGGGGTGGGGAGCTTTCCTACTATCATCATGGCTACCAGCGCCAGCATCATCACAAACGAAATCCATTGCTTTCTTTTCATCCGTTTTCAGCCTCCTGTGCTATGTAGATTCCTTTTCTATTCCTAATATCCGCATACCAATTCTTCGCGGAGAAATCTCGCAAAAAGATTACAATTAGTAACAAACTGGTTACAGTCTAGCACAGCTTGGTTACAACTTCAACCCCTAAAAAGCCGAAACGTGTAAAAATTCATAATTTAGACAAATATTATTGCTTTTTTCACACAAAAGAAGCGCAAGAAAAAAGATCCGGTGTCCCTTCGAGCGAGATTTGCTCTTCGAAACACCGGATTTTCATTTGTTTTTCAAACTGGATAAAAGCATTTCGGACTCACAGCAGCCCCTTGACAATCTCGTCGGTGTGCATGCCGCGCGATCCTTTGACGAGGATCACATCTCCCGGTTCCAGGGAAGCGCGCAGGAAAGCAAGCGCTTCCTCATTGGTGCGGAAGCTGTGGCAAGCCGGAGGTGCGGCATACGACTGCGCCCCCTCCGCGATCCATCTGGCCCGCTCTCCGACCGTCACCAGAATGCTCACGCCGCCGCGCGCCGCGCAGAGTCCTACCTCCTCGTGCGCCTTTTTCTCGATCGCGCCAAGCTCCAGCATATCCGCCAGAACCGCCACATGCCGTCCCGGAATCCCGCCCAGCACCTCCAGGCTGCTGTAGATGGCGTCCGGGCTGGCGTTGTACGAGTCGTCGATCACCGTCAGACCGCGCGCGGTGCGGTGAATCTGCTGGCGCATCGCCAGGGGAGCGTATCCGGCCAGAGCGTCCGCCGCCTCCTGCAAATCGCCGCCCAGCTCCTTCGTGACGGCCAGCGCAGCCAGCGCGTTGCGCACGTTGTGCGCGCCGGGAACCGGAAGCTCCACAGTGACGCTGCCCCACGGAGAGTGCGCCGTAAAACGGGTCCCGTCACCCTGGCGCTCGATCTGCTCCGGACGGTAATCGCACCACGGGGCCATGCCGAACCAGACCTTCCGCACCGCCGGCATCCGGTGGCGCAGCCCGGCCAGATGCGGGTCGTCGCCGTTGAGGAACAAAATCGAGCCGGGCAGGAACGCGTCCGTAATATGCAGCTTTTCCGAGAGGATGTTTTCCTGCGAGCCCAGCTGCTGAATGTGGGACACGCCGATGTTCGTCATCACCGCGTACTGCGGGCGGGCAATCTGCGCCAGACGCGCCATTTCCCCGAAATCGCTCATACCCATCTCGATCACGGCCACCTCATGCTCGGGAAGCAGGCGGAACATGGTGAGAGGGAGCCCCACCTGGCTGTTCTGATTCCCCTCGGTTTTCATCGTGTTCCAACGGGAGGAAAGGGCGAGAGCCACCATCTCCTTTGTGGTGGTCTTTCCCACGCTGCCAGTCACACCGATCACGGGCAGCGTAAAGCGGGAACGGTAAGCCGCCGCAATCCGGCGCAGGGCCTCCACCGTGTCCGGCACAGCGATCCAGACGTGATTGTCCTGCTTTTCCGTGTCGTTCTGCGTCAGCGTCGCGGCGGCTCCCGCCGCAAACGTCGCGGAAATGTAGGCATGCGCGTCCGTTCTCTCTCCCCGGATCGGCACAAACAGGGCTCCGGGCGAAATCTTTCTGCTGTCTGTGCTCACGGAGGTAATCTCCGTCTGCGGATCGCCGCAGAGGATTCGCCCTCCACAGGCCTCGGCAATTTCCAGCGCTGTCATTTGCATGCTGCTTCCCCCTTTTCCCTGTCCGCCAGAATCGCGGCAATCACTTCGCGTTCGTCGTAGTGATGGCGCTCGCCCCGGATCTCCTGATAATCCTCATGACCCTTGCCCGCCAGCACCACGATATCCCCCTCCTGCGCGTTCTCAACGCACCAGCGAATCGCGTCCGTACGGTTGGGGATGACAATATATTCTCCGTCTGTCTTGTCGAGTCCCGTGCGGATATCCGCGATAATATCCATCACATCCTCAAAGCGGGAGTTATCCTCCGTCACCACGGAGAGATCCGCCAGCCGCCCGCTGGCCTCCCCCATCTCATAGCGCCGGGCGCGCGGCCGGTTGCCGCCCGCGCCGAACAGGCAGATCAGGCGGTGCGGATGGTATTCCCGCAGCGTCGTCAAAATGCTCTCCATGCTCACAGCGTTGTGCGCATAGTCGATCAGCAGCGTATAGTTTCCCGGCACCGGGACAGGCTCCACGCGCCCTTTGACCTTGACGCGCGCAAAACCGCGCCGGATCGCTTCATCCGGGACATCGAAAAGCGTACAGACAGCGGCCGCCGCCAGCGCGTTATATACATTGAAGTGGCCGGGAATGTCCACCTCCGCCTCCAGATTGCGGCGGCCCTTCATCGAGAAGCCAACTCCCAGGAAGCCCGGACGCGTGACCAGGTGCTCGTTTTCCGCGCGAAGCTCCGCTTCCGGGGAAAAGCCGAAGGTCTGAAGACGGCAGGTGTGTCCCCGCGTCACGCCCTCCCAGGCGGGATCGTCGAGGTTGACCACGCCCGTCTCACAACGGGTGAACAGCATGCTTTTGCAGGCGAGGTATTCCTCCATATCCTTGTGCTCCTCCCCGCCGATATGGTCCTCCGAAAAATTCGTGAACACACCGGCAAAAAAGGGCAGCGAATCGAGACGGTGATCGCGCAGGCCGATCGAGGAGGCTTCCAGAACGGCGGCGGTGCAGCCCGCGTCGATCATCCGGCGCAGCGCCCGCTGGATCTCGTAGGATTCCGGCGTGGTGTTCACCGTGTGGATGTGCTCTTTTCCAATCTCAATGCCCACCGTGCCGATCATACCTGTGGAAATTCCCGCTTCCTCCAAAATGGCGCGCACCATATGGGCGGTCGTGGTTTTTCCCTTGGTGCCGGTGATCCCCACCACGCGCATGTGCTCGGCGGGGCGGCCAAACAGAGCGGCGCTCATTTCCGCGAGAGCCGGACGAGTATTTTCCACCAGCACAAGCGGCGCGCCGTGGGTTTCCACTTCATGCTCCGCAATCACGGCGCAGCAGCCCGCCTGCACAGCCTGCTCCGCATAGCTGTGCCCGTCGGCGCGTGTGCCGCTCAGACAGACAAACGCCTTGCCCGGCCCGGCTTTGCGCGAATCATAGACCAGATCGGAAACCTCTGTATCCAGATCACCGGAGCAGGTATAGGTCAGATTGGTAAGCAAATCTCTTAATTTCATGCAAACGCCTCCTATTCCGCGCGAAGAATCCCGCCGCACGGAACGAAATCAAATACCATATATAAGTAAGAAAGACAGCGGAAAAGACACATCTCTTTCACCAGATCGTACTGAGCGCAAACAGGAATACAGCGGGTTCATACAGGTGCATAATCACATGATCCCGCAGGCGGGACTGCTTCTCGTGAACCACACCGTCCCCCAGCACCATATCCGACACGCAAAAGCACGCGGCTCCCAGCGCAAGGCAAACGGACGAAGGACCGGGCCGCAGGAACGGAAGAGCGGCCGCGAGGGAAAACATGCCGAACAGAAAGGCCGGATACAGACACATCGGCACAGCGCGTTTCCCGAGCGTGGGGATTTCCTTTCCATAATAAAGCCAGAGCAAACCATACAGCACCGCCCAGGGCAAAAGGCTCCACAGCGTTGGAGGGGCCTGACGCACCAGATACACCATCAGCAGAATGTGGGCGGTGAGGAACGAAAGCACGCCGGAAACGAAATGAATCCCAATCAGGACGTCGGAAATCAGGCAGACGCACAGAGCCGCGAGCAGCAGATAATGCTCCCCACCGCTGCGCACGGAGCCGAACAGGCACAGCAGCACCGGCATCAGCGTCGCGCAGGCCTTCCAGAACAGACTGCCCCGTTTCGGGCTGTCCAAATACAGATACAGACAAGCTTCCATGCCAAGAAACAGAACAACAGCCAGCACAATCTCCGTCACAGCCATTCAGCCCCTTTCTCAGTCGCCGGGAAACGGCGTCCCATCGATCAACGCATACAGCTTTTCGATCTCCTTTTCATTGGTATAATCCTGCGCCGCAAGCGCGGCGGTAAAGCGTTCCCGCAGCTTGGGGTCGGAAAGCAGACGCTGCAAGCCCTCCGCGATCCCCTCCGGCGTCATTGGAACAATCAGCCCGTTTTTCTCCGAATCAATCTGATCAGCCGCTGTGGAAAAGTTCGTGAGCAGGATCGGACGCGCCATCACCATCGCCTCGTCCACCGCGATGCTCTTTCCCTCAAAGCGCGAGGGCTGCGCGTAAATATCGCAGGCGCGCAGGAAGGGATACGGGTTCGCCTGCTCCCCCAGGAAAAAGACGGTATCCTCCAGACGAAGCTGCTCCCTCTGCATCCGCAGATCCTCTTCCTCCGGGCCGACGCCAATGATATACCAGCGGAACGAATAGCCCCGCTTTTTCATGAGCATAGCGGCCAGAAGAGCCAGATCCAACCCCTTCTGGTGGGAAAGCCGGGCGATGGAGAGGATCCGGGGACCGGAAAAATCGTCTCCGAAATTAGCGGGTTCCTGCGCCATCTGCTTCATAAAGCTCGCGGAAATAATATTGTAAATCACATGGAACCGGTTTTCTCTGCCCGGGAAAGCTTCGCACAGTGCGTCCCGGCAGGACTCCGAAACCGTACAGAGCGCGTGAAGGCGATCGACATAACGCCGGTCCAGATCGGCATTGAGACCCATGGCCACATAATCCCCATGGATAAAGCCGATCTTCCGCTTGGCCTTCACCTTCGAAACGGCGTAATAGATCGGCTGGCCCTCCATAAAGGCCACCACCGCGTCATATTCCTTCTGCGAAGCACGGATAAAATGCTTTTCGATCCGCCACATGCGGAACAGACGGTCGCCCATCCCGCCCTGCGTTTTCCCCGCAAAGGTGACAAGCAGGCGGCACAGCGCAATCAGCGGATGCTTCTGCCGGATCAGAGCGGGGAATGCTTCCCGGATATTTTTGCGGTATACGCCGGGAAAGAGCGACGGCAGATGGTTGACCTGCTTCGGCACGCGGTCGAGAAATAATCCCTCGTCCGCGAAAAGCTGCAAATCCACCTCATAGCGATCGTAATCAAACAGTCCCAGCAGGGTGACAAGGCTTTTTTCGATCCCTCCGCTGTGCAGACTGAAATTGACAAACAGGACCTTCTTTTTTTCCACGGAGTATCCCCCTTATTTTTTTCCCGCATCGCGCCGCAGGGAGCGGGAATAAGCACTGTAAAATACATAGGCCGGCAGCGTCATCCCCGTGTGGATCACCAGACGGATCAGGCGATCCGCCTTCGTGCACGCCTTGAGATAACCGGACGCGGCCGCTTTGCGTACCAGCGGCTGGCGCAGGATACCGCGCACCTCTTTCCAGCGCCCCGCGAAGGAAGCCGGATTGTTCGGAGAAAACGCGTTCACCAGCGCGCTGTGAGCGCCGCTGCGCAGCAGCCACGCGAGATGACGCTCCCCATACTCCTCCTGCAAGCCCTGCGACGCCAGAAAACGCTCCACCACCTCATAGCAGCGAAGCAGCATTTCCATTTTCCCAGGGCGGTAGCGCGTGCTCAGGGAGTCCGGGTTATAGCGGTAGTGATAGTATGCCCCGTCCACAAAGAGCACACGCCCTGCCAGCGCATGCGCCTGAATGGAAACCGGCAGATCCTCCAGCATAATTTCCTGCTCTTTATAATAGGAAAGGCGGTTTTGCAGAAACCAGTCCCGGCGGTACAGCCTGCGCCAGGCGCAGCCGAGCATTTCCACATTCCGCCAGGCGCCGGAATCCGGGCCGGGTCCGATCAGCTCCGCCAGCACACGGCGCGCGATCTCCTCCCTCGGCGCTGCCGGATCGATGGGGAGGGAACAGACGCGGCTCATGCCGTCCGTCACATTTTCCCGGACAAACTGGAACACGGTGAGATCCGCCCCGTCCGCGTCCGCCGCGGCGGCCAGCCGCTCGAAAGCGTCCTCCTCCAGCCAGTCGTCCGAATCCACAAAGGCGAGATATTCACCGGTCGCTTCCCGTGCGCCCCAGTTGCGCGTGTCGCCCAGGCCGCCGTGCGGCTTGTCGATCACCCGCACCCGCGGATCGCTCTCAAAGCGGCGGGCAATTTCCAGGGAACGGTCGGGAGACGCATCGTTCACCAGCAAAATTTCCAGATCGGTGAGCGTCTGATGCAGCAGGCTGTTTACGCACTGCTCCAAATACTGCTCCACCCGATAGATCGGAACCACTACACTGACCTTTGCCAAATCAAAATCCTCCCCTCTGATTCTCCTAAATTATAGCATCCCGCTTTTGCGAATACAAGCAAAAGCGCACTTCGCAAAAAATCGACAGAAATCCTTAAGATTTGATATTTTTAATAATTTATGAACCCAAATACTGTGATATCCTCCGATCTCCCGAAATAGAATTGACAAGGGAAATAAAATCAGGTAAGATGAATTTGTTTCCGATCCGTAAACAAGGATCAGAATAATTGAAGGAGGGTTTTTCAACATGGGTAATGCAAAGAATATGTCTATCGCGGCTCTGATTTGCGGAATCCTGGGCATCGTCGGTTCCTTTATCCCGGTCGTCCAGTATTTCACTCTGATTCTGGCCATTCTGGGCATCGTGTTCGGTGTGAAGGGCCGTAAGATGGCTGCCGACAACGAGAAGGGTCTTGCCACTGCGGGTCTTGTGCTCGGCATCATCGGCACCGCTTTCGCCGCTATCGGCGTGATCTGCGTGGTGTGCGTCTCCGGTACGCTTGCCGCCGCCGGTATGGCTTCCTGATTTTATCACGACATCCGTTGAGAAATGCGATGCGTCCGCGGGCGCATCGCATTTTTTCTTGACCTGCAAAAAGGAAGGTGCTTCTTTGATTCCACCGTTTGAGATCTTCGGTAAAACCTTTGCCATCTATCCCCTGATCGCGCTCGCCGGTTTCTTTATCAGCGGGATCTTTGCCTGTATCCAGATCAAAAAGCGCGGCTTTGACGAGAACGACATGATCTGCGTGCTCCTTTTCTGCGGCGTGGGAGCTCTGATCGGCGGCCACATGCTCTATGGACTGACGAATCCAACGCTTTTTTTCCAGACCTTTTCCATGCTGCCGCAGACCGGTTTTTCCGAGGCCTTCTGGCAGTCGGCGGCCGCTACCTTCGGCGGCTCCGTCTTTTACGGCGGCCTTCTCGGCGGGATGGTCACAGGCGGACTGTACTACCGGAAAAAGCAATTCCCCAACGATTTTGTGGACGTGATGGCGGTCAGCGTGCCACTGTTTCACACCTTCGGCCGGATCGGCTGCTTTCTGGGCGGCTGCTGCTACGGAATCGAATGCTCCATGGGCTTCACCTACACGCAGAATCCGATCGCAATCGCCAACGGCGTGCGCCGTTTTCCTGTTCAGCTTCTGGAAGCGTTGTTCTGCTTTGTGCTGTTCCTCGTGCTGTTTTCCCTGCTGCGCCGTGGGCTGTGTAAAGGCCGTCTGCTCGCCGTCTATCTCTGCGTTTACGCCGTCGGACGGTTTTTTCTGGAATTTCTGCGCGGCGACTCCTACCGCGGGTTCCTGTTCGGCCTGTCCACCTCGCAGATCATCAGCATCCTGCTGCTGATCGGAACCGTCGTATTCCTTTTGACCGATCAAAAAAGGAGAAAGCGTCCCGCTGTGTCGTGACCCTTTCCCCTGCTCCCCTGTCTTCTCGGAAAGACAGGGGAATTTTTCTTTTTCCATTTTCCTGACAAATGCAAAAATCCCGGCTGCTCATGCAGCCGGGATACATGGAGCGAACGACGAGGCTCGAACTCGCTACCTCCACCTTGGCAAGGTGGCGCTCTACCAGATGAGCTACGTTCGCATATCAGATTTTCTTCCGTGTCGCTTTCTCTCTCGGCGACGTGTGTTATTATATTACACGTTTTCAAAAATGTCAACAGGTTTTTTCAAATTTTTTCTGATTTTTTTCGGGGCATTGAGCTTACCCCTGCAATGTGTTACAATAAGCGTCAGAGAAACGCCGCGAAAAGCGGCTCTGTGTTTCGGATCACAATGGAGGAGGCCCCGTTTTGAGCTACCTGTTAAATCTCGGCGCATGGAATTCCGTGTTCGCCGTTCCCACCGAGCTGGTTGACCGGCATTTGAAGCTGGCCGGATCCGTCCAGCTCAAAGCCCTGCTGTGGCTGCTCCGCCACGGTGGAGAAAACGTCGGGGAGGACGCGCTCTCCGACGCGCTCGGCGTATCCAAGGCCGACGTGGCGGACGCCATGCTGTATTGGCAGGAGTGCGGCCTGATTGTCCGAAATGAGGACGGCGGCTTTGCTCCGCCCGCTCCCGACGCCCGGACAAGCTCTGCTGAGCCAGCCTCCCCGGCGCCGGTCTCCTCACCGCCTGCCGCCGTGCAGACGGTACAGACGGCCCAAGCGCCGTCCCCGCAGGAGACAACGGCGCACAAGCCCACAGCCGTCCTTCCCACGCGCCCGCAGAAGCCGGACAACGCTTTTGTGGCTCAGCGCATCGCGGAAAGCCCGGAGATCGCCATGCTCATGCAGGAATCCCAGGTAATCCTGGGCCGCCTGATCAACAACGGGGATTCCTCCACCCTTCTGATGATGCACGATTATCTCGGTCTTCCCACCGACGTGATTCTGATGCTCCTGCAATATACCGTCAGCATTGGAAAATCCAACATGCGGTATATTGAGAAGGCCGCGATGAACTGGGCGGACGAGGAAATCAACACCCATGAGAAGGCAGAAGAAAAAATCCGCCGTCTCAGCGAAAGCTCCCGCGCCTGGGGCGTGATCGAGCAGACGCTCGGCATTGCCAGACGCTCCCCCACCAAACAGGAAACCGAGCTGGCTTCCCGCTGGATCAACGAGTGGCGCTTTTCCCCCGACATGATCCGGGAAGCCTATGAGCGCTGCGTGAACCAGACGGGCAAGCTGAGCCTGCGGTATATGAACAAGATTCTGGAACGCTGGCAGCGCGAGGGGATTCTGTCGCTGGATCAGGCGCGCCGCGAGCAGGAACAGAAAGCTGCCGCGCGCCAGGAGCAGGAGGAAAACCGTATTTCCTATGACATTGATTCCTTCGAGCGTTCCGGCGCATTTGACAGCTTTACATCCTGAGAGGAGGGGCGCACTTGGGTTACAGCAAAGAGGTTTACCGCAATGCCGCCGCAAAGCTTGCGGATCAGCGCGCCAAAGCGGAGCGGGAAGCGGAAGAACGCCGTTCCGCCTTTTTCAGCGCCTATCCCCGCGCCGCGGAGATCGAGCGCCAGCTCTCCCGCACAGCGCTGGCAGCCGCCCGTGCCGTCCTGGGGGGCGGCAATGTGCGTGAAAATCTTTCCCGTCTGAAGGAAAGCAATCAGGCTTTGCAGCGGGAACAGCAGGAGCTCCTGCAAAAAGCGGGGCTTCCCAGCGATTTTTTGACCGTACATTATACCTGCCCCAAATGTGAAGATACCGGCTATGTGGACGGGATCCTGTGTTCCTGTCTGCGTCAGGCGCTGCGGGAGGAAGCCTGCCGCCAGCTCAACGCCCTCACGCCGTTGTCTCTGTCCACCTTTGAAAGCTTTTCGCTCGACTATTACCCGGAACAGACGCGTGCCGCCATGGAAAAAATTCTGTTCAACTGCATGGACTACGCAAAGAATTTTTCCTTCTCTTCCCCCAACATTATTATGATGGGAAGCACCGGCCTGGGAAAGACGCATCTTTCCCTTGCCATCGCCCGCACTGTCATTGAAAAAGGCTTCGGCGTGGTATACGGCTCGGTCAACAACCTGATCGACAAGCTGGAGCGTGAGCATTTCGGCCGCGACGAGGAAACCTCCACCCGGCAAAGCCTGATGGACTGCGATCTGCTCATTCTCGACGACCTCGGCACGGAATTCCGCACGGCCTTTTCTGTGGCGGAGGTTTACAACCTGATCAATACACGCCAGATGACGCGCCGCCCCACCATCATCAGCACCAATCTGACCATGAAGGAGCTGGAGGCGGCTTATACCAACCGTTTCACCTCCCGCATCATCGCGGACTATGTCCGCTGCCTGTTTCAGGGAGACGATATCCGCCAGAAAAAGCGCATGCAAGCTTCCCAGCCCCGGCGGACATAATATCTCACACCTAAATCTGAAAAAGCAGGGAGTTTTCCATGAA
>OERR01000307.1_pt1 | contig 11532 bp, 8 predicted proteins | sample 1540051 | NCBI WGS metagenome assembly OERR01 (sample SAMEA3891884, study PRJEB23780) | metagenome | biome: terrestrial biome; feature: animal house; material: Caecal content | place: Italy | collected 2015-05-05 | reverse complement strand
AAAAAATATAGTAGTTCTATATACACATAATATCACACACAAACTATTATGTCAATCGGAAGAAAGTCCTTGATTTACGGTTTTATGAATCGTACCCATATTTGATATAAATTGTTTGAATATTATAATTGATAATTAAGGTGTATCTGAAAAGTCTAAAGTGAATAAAGGTCTATAGTAACAGAGGAGATAGGAGATGGTAGGGATGGCAAAAAAATATGAAATCAGAGATTCAGAGTGAAAAGAGATAGCGAATCTTTTTCCAACAACTAAAACAGGACGTCCAGCCAAATAGGATAACAGAACGATATTAAATGTTATTCTTTAGCTTGCACGCAGCGGTTCTGCCTGGGAAGACATTCCAAATCTGTATCCTCCGCACCAGATGAAGTGACCCCAAAAAGTTAGACAATATTTTCGGATGAAAATTGTTCAAGCAGCCGAAAGGGCTTGCTGTCTGTGAAGAGCAGATGGCAAGCCCTTTAGCTTTGCCTTGATTCTGCGGTTGTTATAGTAATCAAGATTAGTGTAAGGGCGCCGGTCAGCTGACAGCAGATGCAGGCTTGCCGGGGACGCGATTAGGGCGGGGAAATGCCTTGATTTTGCATGATGCACAGCGATGAACTTGCAGAATGAGGGGGATTTTATACTGTTTGTAAGCTATGCACAAAACCAAAAGATTCAAGTTGTATATATTAAAGGTTACGAACTGTGCAAAATATATATTTTGTTGAATATATAGAAAAAATATACCAAGTACTTTATTCTGAATACGATAAAAGAGCGAGAATACTTGAACGAAACAGCTCCCACTGGTTAATCAGTATGATATACTATTGAACCAGTGGGGGCTGTTTCGTTCATTTTTACATATTCCAGGCTATTGATGTTATAAATAGCCATATCAACATAAAAGAAGTTGTATGGTTATGGTACTGATGCCATAGAGTCTGCATCAACATCCGAATCGACGGTAGTATGGCTGGCATTCGGCCCATAAAGCCTATAATATTCTCCATAAGTATATTCTATGGTATATTTAAGAAAACGTTTCATTCGGCGAAAAATGACATAGAGTATAACAAAATACGGTATGATATTTATGAGCAATGTGATATGAACGGACCAGGCATGGGGCAATGTAGTGGGGAGCGAGATGGGAAGGATGCAGATGCTATATCCACAAAGAACGCGGATGAGAACACAAGCCGGTATGGCAATTAGGAGTGTACGACAAAGCTCGTAAAATCCAGAAAACAACATACGCTTGCGATAGGCACCTTTACCTTGGACAGCGATTTTGACATCAGAAAACAGGGGACGTTGTGATAAACTACAAAACCATATTTTTACCTGGCTGTTTTCATCGTAAGCATTTGACTGCGCATATTGAGAACCTACCAGTTTTTTGCAGAATAGTTTTTCAAAGTTCTTGCTGCACTCGATAAAAAATGTACCAATCATGTAACTAAAGATAACAAAATATATGCCTAACGCTAATGGGTTATCTTCGCCAAAAAAATGAATACATAACCGTTTAAAAGGGAAAGGTGCATCATCTGTGACCAAAACAAACAATGCCCCTGGAATAAACATCCCCATAAAGTCAATCACTGTAAAATCTTCCCAAAAGTGCTTCATATCCAATCCTCCTTTAGACTGGTGCACGGCCATGCAAATACTGTTGTCGTAAAGTATCACAGATATTTTGCAATTCACGCAACAGTATATCGGGCGGCTTTTCATGGCGGATAAAACTGCTTTCCATGCCACACCGGCGCACTTGGTCAATCCAGTTGAGTACATCCTCACGGCAATAGCCCGTGTCAGTAATTTTATAATAGATATAGGAAATTTCGTTTTCTACGCTGGTGTGGAAAACCAACGGGTCATCCGAATTGATAGAGATAGAAAGGTGTTGTTCTTCTTGGTCTGGTAATGTAAGTCCACGATTGTTTAAGCGCAAAATGGGATGTTCAAAAAGACCAGGAATGGCACCAATTGAAGTATTAGACGTAGGATTGACCTCGATAGTAATACCAAGTTGTCCGGTTTTTTTCTTGAGAATTTGCTGGATTTGGCGCAGTAGTTGCACTTCATCTCGCGGAACCTGAACAAAGATGGGTTTGCGATAGCGTTCCAAATAACGCGGGCAGAAATGGGTCAGCAGCAGACGTTCAACCGTCCAATCACCACTTTGTTCCGCATGAGAAAGTGGACAGACATGGGGGACTTTAGCAGATTCCGGCCGATAGATACAGTGTTCGCACACATCATAGGAGTGTAATATATCTTCAGCAGGCAGTTGTGAAAATTTTTTTTGGTACGCACACCACAGCAAATATGGAGTTAAATGTTCGGTCTTTCCATAAAGTGGTTGCGCCGTTTCCAAGATGCGTTTGTCTACGTCAACCATTACTTCTAAGCCTGATTCGGTGTTTTTTAAGTTCCAAAGCCACAGGAGATTTTCCAGATATTCCAGTGTTGGCAGAGAACAAACTTGATTTTCTTGTTGCCATAGCAGGGGGTCTGCCTGCAAAGAGATGGCATGACCCAACCGGTCGCCCGCTTTCAATCCGAAATGCTCCATTACCTCATCAGTTACGCGAAGGCCAGATATCAAATGTCGAAATTCTTCGCCTACATGATAGGTAAGCCCCAGATTGGGGATTGGACTTTGGGTATAGAGCTGTCGTGGATGCGTATTACGCCGATTGCGGGCATAGCGGAATACTGGTGCATAAACCCAAGGTTCAATATTGAGTTCTTCGGATGCTGCGTCCAATCCGACAATATATTCACCCAAATGTGGGACATCCAGAATCATCTCATGTAAGACATCACAAAATATCATACTCTGTTGCCGTAAGGTTTCAACATAATATGGACTTTGTGCCTTTTGACTATCTGATGCAGCCCAACAAGTCCGCCCAAAACTGCTGCGCAATAGGTCGGGTTTTGTAAAGTGATACAGAATACCCGGAGTTGGGAAAGAAATAGAATTGGTTTGATATAGCCGTTTGAGTTTTTCTGTTTCCGACTCTTGCAAAAACCGGTCATTTTGTAAGCTCTCGTGCACGAACTGGATATAGGCATCTAACATAATCCACACTTGTCGTGCAATTTCGTTTTTCAATAAAATTCGATAGTCTGTTTGGGCAGTTATCGGAATGGATGGTGCTGGCGGATTTATTTTAAATTCCATACGCTTGAGGTATGGCATACGACTTTGACTGCGGAAAGTCGCATAAGCTGCCATATGGCTAAGCCGGTCATGGTCTTGGCTGTGCATACTGTATACGGCTCCAGCAGCACGCTTATAAAACGACCGGAACCGGCGTAGCCCATGGATTCCTTCCCACTGATGGATAGTTTGGAAAAAATGATTTTTCCAACGGATATATTGAAGCAGCGCGCGGCAAAACTGTGGGCAATTCTCTTGTCTGGAATGTCGCAGCCCCATCCAAAACAGTAAAATATCGCATGAGGTGTTCAGTGAATAGTACTCGCGGAAAATACTGCGGCTGAGCAAATCAAAGCGCAAACCATACCCATCCTGTTCAAGGGGTGCAATCTTCATTTGCTGTTTTAAGATTCGGGTATTCGTCTCGAAATGATGAAAGTATTGGGTGCATTTGCTGTGCGCTGTTGGCCCTGCCTGAATACCTGCCTGCAAAACGCCTAAAATATCTTGCGAACTGGGTATGGATTTGGGCAGGCAGGCTTGACAATACGCCCAGAAATCCTGATTGGGTGCATGGTACAAAAGATAGGATGCTAAAAATAAGCGGAGCATCCCTGCCATGAGAAGTGTCTCCAGATGAGAGCCATATTGCGCAAGCTGTTTATGACTGTGTTGTAAGGCTGTCACATCGGAAACCAGTTCCCACAGTGCCTGATAATCCAAACCCGCATGAAAATGCATATGCGTTTCTGCAAAACCAGCCGAGAGTTTTTTCATTAACACCTGGTCGGCTAGCAAAAGTTCATCGGATACATGGCTAAGTACATGTACATCGTCAAAGTCGGCGTTAATATAATATGCTGCAATCCAAAGGTCTGGAGTGGACAGACGCACCAACGTGTTCCATAACTCAGCTTTGTGTAACCCTGTATGGGCGCCAAATAAATCCCTTTGTTCTGTATGCGTCCAAAAACGCAGTGCCGGACGACCATCGCGCAAGGTGACAAAGCTGTCAGATATCTCCATAATCCGTTTCAAATAAAAATGGTCAAGAACCTTTGCTTGGGTAAGTTGTTCATACAGCAGCGAATCCCCATAAAATAATTCTAACATCTGCTGCACTTCATCCAATCGCTGGGGGGACGTATCGACACACAGATGTTCAATAAGCGCGTTGCGCTTCTTAACATAATCCCGATATAACGCCCCCTCTTGTCCACCGCGTTCCAGAAAATTACGATAGCATTTGGCTTTTTGCATCAAAAGGTCACGGTTGCCAAACGATGGGTCATAAAATGGCAATAATAACGTGCGGCAAATCAGATGCAAGCGTTGTCCGGATGTCATTCAATCACCCCGAATTTGCGCATATATTGCCTGGAGTATTTGTACTTTACACCAATCATAATCTCGTCTAAAGTCTGCATGCCACCCTCATTGTTTAAGATAATAGAACATAATCTGTCGTAAACTTGTGCAGCGATATCACTGCCTTTGACCAAATTTTCCTGCTGCTCTTTATGACTTAAAACGCGAAATTCTGAATACTGCTGCGCATTGATTAATACAAATCTCGCATAAATATAATAAGGCAATAATGCTTTCAAAAGAGATACATGCTCCAAAAATTTAATGAGTTTATCCCTATCTTTTTCTTGGAATCCCAGACACAGCACGTCAATCAAATCTTGCAGATAGGAACGGTAAAAAGCTCCCAAAGCTGGGGTATCTTTTTTACTCTCATTGGAAGAGTCCCAAACATACAACTGCGCAGAAACATGTTGTAAAAAACTCAAAATACTTTTTATCGGAACTTCGCTCCACTCATCTGTATCAGGTGCATTTTGAATTGGCTCTAGCAATGAATGAACAAAAATATTTAGGCTTGGCATCGCTTCAATCAGCGATGTAATACTAAGCATAATATCTGCACGGTGCTCCTTACGAAATTTTGCAATGACAGGGAGCTGCGGTAACATAGAATTATCCCCTATCAATAACTGTTCTACCTTAGCACAAAATAAAGCAGACTTATTTTGATTCGATGTCTGATTCTCGCCTTCAAGTTTTTTAACAAAATCATGTAGCAGAAATATTTCATCTGGGTTTTCTAAAACAGCTTTACATAATTCATCCCAGTCGTTAATAGTTTTATAATCCTCTATTGGTTTGGAACGGTAGCAGTCTTTCAGATTTTTTAAACTCCAAAATTGCTGTAATGCTTTTTCTGCTTGCTCTTGAATGTTCCAACCTTGTAAAATGAACTGTATACTTTTCCGACAGTCATCGAACTGATTTATCAAACCTGGTAATAAAGACAGTGAGTCAAAAAAAGCAATATATTCCTTGAAAACACCCTCATGCATCAGTTGAATACCGCTTTTGGTCAGATATAACATAGAACAAATCGTACGCATCCAAGCAAGATTGCGCGTACAGGCAGTATATAAATGAGAAACTGGCATTTGTTCTGTAGTCTCATCAGAAAGCATATTCATCCATCGCGGATGCTGGTTCATATACCAAAAATAATCGGCAACATGATTGGCATTTGTAATATCAAAGTGTAAGAAGCGTTTAGGCTCAGCCAAAATATCGCCATAAAATTCCATGGCATCGTCCATAGATTCCACCTGAGGAAACAGCATCAAATTGGATTCCTGATTGTCATACAAAGCACTATAATTGATAAACTCCAAAATTTGTGGTAATCCATGAATGGAGCGAACACGACCTGGTTGTCCAATTGTATTGTAGTATTCTGGGGCAACCACTGAGGTTAAATGCTCCAAGAAATTGAGCATCAGAAATAAAATGCCAATTTTCTTTTTAATTTGAATATGCTGTTCTTTTAGACAATCTGCGTAACGTGCCTCATATGATTGTGGTGTCATCGCTTTTTCGCATCCGCTCAGTTCTTTGGCTACATCCTCCTCAGCTGCGTGCAGCCAGATGCTGTATTGCTCCAGTAAGAAACTATAGTTGATAAACAAAAAATGTGTGCCATAGGTGTATTTGAGCAAATCAGGAATCCAGCGGCTACATTCCTCTAGGCTGCGTGTATGGGAAGTAATCAGTACAGTCAGTAAATGACGCAATACATAATAAATATCCCGAATATATTCTGGTCCGCAATTGGCTCCTGCGTTTTTCATTCGTGTACGAATTTCCCGTAATTGTTCACAAGCCTGAAAAATACCCAAGCAAGCATTGCAGATATAGCGGTTTTTGTCACCAAATAGCATATAATATTCTCGGGCTAGCTGGTCATCCTGATAGGGAGATGCCAAAAAATTGCGCTGTGCGTTGCCCGTACCATAGTCTGGACAAAGCAGTTGATTTTCTTCCAGGCAGAGCAATACAAATTTTCCCAAAGGTATCGAATTTTCGGTGTAGATATCATATGGTACCAATCTTTCCTTCTTCGGATACCGGAACAAGAGCTTACGGTCATAGGTATCATACCGGCTTAATTCATAGCGGCTTGTCTGCGGAATCACTTTATTGAGATATTCCAGTGCTGCATCATTTGCTCTACTCATCTGGTAAACATCTACCATCCCACTGGAAGAATAGCCTGCCAAAATATCATGACCTTGAATAAGTGAAGTATATTTGGAGCCTACGACCTTTTCATACATGCGATAAGTAAGCACTTGGCGCAGCGTATTCATGGCGGCTGTCAATACAATAACAACATAAGGGCTGGAAAAATACTTATAGGCTGAAAGCAATAGCTCCATACTACGTTCAGGAGCCAAATCAATGTCATCGAACATGATGAAAATCAATGGTGTATGCTCCTGACGAGTAATTTTTTGCTGAACAAAAGCAAGTTTTTCCCAAAACTGGCTTAAGCGGTTCATTAAATGGTATTGTCTTTGTGAATGCTGCGCCCGTAACGAAATCATATCTTCATATTCGTAAGGCTGGATATCCTGTAAACCGCGCAAAGTCCCACATTCCTGTAAAATATCATCGTATTCCTGACGTAAATCGAAGTCATCAAATGTATAACAGTCATGTTTTCTTGAGGGATACCGCTTTTCAACCTCATGGAGAACATCAGGTTGCTGTCGTATACATTTTTCCATATTATATACCGTTTCTTGGAACATAGATAAAACCCAAGAAAGCATGGAACAACCTTCACTGATGAGTTCCGGAGAAATAATGGGCAAAATAATATCATTCTGATTTTCTTTCATCAGATATTCACGCAGCGAAAATAGTACCGAGGTTTTCCCGCTGCCTCGTCCACCCAAAATACCAAAAATATTGTCGTGCATCAGATGATAGTTCGCGGTCATATACTGTCCGGAACCGCTTGCCCTTTCACGCTGTATACTTATGGCTTTTAATAACTCCATAAAATCTGGCATAATGGATTGAATCTGAAGAAAATCAAGCAGCTTAATTCCAATTTTTCGACTGATATACTCTTTGAAGTTGGATTCTTGATAACGTTCCATATTCTTTTGTGGGTAGAGAGTGAATTGACCGCCCACGGCTCCTTTCTCTTTTATATGTTTTTACCAAACCTTCACCGTTTTATATCTTGCATTTTTCACCATATTAGCATATAATACAGAGTATCAGGCGGTATTTCGTTCATAAACTATGTCAAAATGGAACTAAAGAGGTATAAGCTATGTTGGTATATTCCATCAAACAGGCACGGCAGGGACGGCAAGCTTCAAAAATCCGTGCCATATCTAAAACAGGAAGCAAACTAGGCTCACAACAACTGTCTTCTCAAAAATTACTAAAATGCGATGACCCTATGTTGCTATCCGTTATGCTTCAAAACGAAAAGGAGTATCGCAAAACTCTTCAAAAATGACATCTTTCTAACTTTGTCTATATTATACCAAGTATCCTATATTTTTTCAAAAAATTTTGTCGATTTTTGTAATAACAGGTTTTCTTTTTTAGAAAACCTGTTATTTTTATATGTCAGATTATAAAATCAATTTGGATACAAAAAATCCACAGTGCTCAGCAAATTGTTACGATAAGGTTCCAACACCTTATTCTTACAGAACATGCTAAACACTATGGACTAATCCCATTCTATGGCAATTTTAAGTTAAAATTCATAATGTGTCCACAGACTGATAACCTTCACCGTCTGTTCTTCTTCCAGAACTTCATAAACAAGGCGGTGTTTGATATTGATGCGTCTGGAATATGCACCTTGCAAGTCTCCTACCAGCTTTTCATAAGGTGGTGGGTTCTGATAAGGATTTTTACGAATGACATCCAATAAGGCTTTTGCCTTATTATCTAATCTTGCCGCCTTTAACTTCGGTATATCACTTGCTGCCTTTTTGGTGTAAACGATTGTATACACTACCATTCCACCCCATCTTCTGGCAAGCACTCATCAAGCGGTGTACGCAATCCCTCTATAATTTTCTCTCGCTGTTGTGGAATAGATGATAGATATACCGTTTCCATCAAACCGTTATAATCTTCTTCACTGATAACAACCGCATTTCCTGCCTTTGTACTAATGTTTACTGGCTCATTGTACTTGATTGTCTGTTCCAATAAAGTAAAAATATTCTTCCTGAAATTGGTGATATTTGTATTCAACATTTTAAACACCTCCCTGTATGTACATTATAATGTACTTCCCTTTTTTTGTCAATTCTTGTGTCAGCTTAGCAAAGGTCTTAGGGAGACGCTCCCTAACAAGAGCCATTTTTCCGTAAAAATGCTATGCTTGCAAATTCACACCGCACATTTTCCATATTTGCTATTGCTTTATACTGTTACTATATAACATAATTATAAATACAATAGTAAATTATATTTTTCGTATAATGTACGTAATCACGTTTTATAGAAATGAACCTTTTTCATACTGAATATTATCTGAGAACTGACACACCACGGCAAAAAGTTCCAGTTGTGGATATGTATATCCAAAGGAATGTAATCACTAATTTGAAACTAACGCCAATGTCTGATAAGACATTACCTTACGCGATTGTCGATATCTCTGTTGGTGTATTTGTAAGACCTCTACAGATAAACCTAGACATCATACAAGGTAATGTCGACGCAATTTAAAAAATGATTATCGGGCGGGATACCGTTCTGAAACGTATTCTCTCTAAATCTGACGTAAATTATAATTTCGTATTATTTGACTGTTTATCTTGCTTGCAAAGTTCATAGTTACAAAAATGAATTGGAAGAAGTCCGTATACTTATCATCACAAACACTCATAAGCGCTCTATCGCCCTGCTTAACATGATATGTCAATTACAAGTTCTTTCCGTGGTTGTTAACTGAACTGAAGGTGTAGGCGGTGTGAAAAAACACATTGTTCAATTATCCAAACAAACAGGACTTTCTACCTCCACTATTAAATCCAGAACGATTACGGCTCAATGAAGCCTTCATTGAGCTACTCAACACTGAAAAAATTACCATGTCGGCTGCCTATAAACTTTCCTATAAAAACAATCTCACTTGTTTACTGTAAAAAATTTCAAAATCAATGTCGAAATTCATAAAAAAAAGTGTACGCAATGTTGCGTACACCATAGCATTTTCGGTTCATTGTCCTGTTAATCTGACCCAAACTTGACAATTTACAAAAATCAGACTATAATAAATTCAAACTAAAAAAACCGGTTGATTTTAGCCCCAATCAACCGGTTCTAAAAAGCAATCCGCCACAGATGTTCGCCCATCTTGTGTACGGTAAGTCTAGACCCATTAGACTATACAGCGCCTCCGTTAAAAACCTTTACGCCTAAGGTTAATAACATCAATGGCGCATTGCTTTTCGTATCTTCATTATAGTGGAAAGCAACGTATAAGTCAATAGCTACTTGATAAAAATTTTAAACTTTTTTTCAAGAAAGTATAGGTGTCATTAGGCGAATTGCAGGCTTAATGGCACCTTTTTTTACTTTTAAAAAATCTTTGGAAATCTTTTCAGAAAGAAGATGAGCGCCATGAATCTACAAAATACTCGCTTTCAATATACCGAAGTATCGAATATTGTCCTGTGTGACTCATCTCTATCTTTGGCAAGCAAAGGTCTTTACGCGATGATTTATAGCTATGCCGGTCTGCCCGATTTTCAGCTTACATTAAATCGGCTGCACCGCTCCTGCTCCAGCAGCGCCTATGCGCTGCGCAAAGCCTGGCGCGAACTGAAAGCCGCTGGATACCTCAAGCATTATTACACCACGGCGAACAATGGCACATTCTGTCATGCCTATGATATCGGACACAGCGCACAGGCTTGTGATGGACAAATGTATTATGTGCCTCAGCTCAATCGGTCAAATGGAGATGTGCGCCCCCAAGCCAATGACAGAAATTATACCCAAGTTCCCAATCACTTACTTCGTTCCCCAAGTCTATCGTTAAAACTCAAAGGTCTGTATGCGGTTCTGTCTTACCTTTTCAAGATTCCTAACTTTCAATTCCGTTTAAAAGCATTGTCTGCTTTGTCCAAGGAAAACACAAAGGCACTGGCTTCCTCTTGGCTTCAGCTCAAACTATCCGGATTATTGAAACAGCATCGCCGCCCCAGTGGACAACATAACCGCTTTGAATGGACATATGATTTACTGCAACAGCCCGATTTGCAAACCCCGTACTTCACTTCCCATCGGGCAGATGGGTCGATTGTGACCAGCATCGTGGCACAGCGCGCCGCATGTGCCTTCCATTCCCAAGAACACAAACCCGCCATCCAAAATCAGTATCCCTTACAAAAGTACATTGACAAGGCCCTAAAAGTATTGCGCCAAAACAAAAAAATGAAAATCAATGGCGCACCCGTTCCACAGGAAAACCGCATTGCAGCCGCAAGCGCCCTGTCAGCGGACAAGCTCCAAGCCTTTGCCGCTCAGTTCCACTTACCCGACCATGTTCGCGCCCCCATCCCGTACATTGCCTGCGCGCTGTATCAATACGCCACCCAAAAGAATCAGGTCAAACAGGAAAAAACAGAACAAGCTATCTCATTCTTTGATATTCAGTGGGCGCTAGATGCAAATATCCGCCGGATTCAAAAATGTGAAAACCCATCTGATAATGACCTGATATTAGTCGAACAGTATAAACATTTACTATCCAACCGAATGTATCTATCCCAGCAGGATTTCCAAACGCAATGTATCCAAATCTTTGAAAACTGGAAAGCGAAAAAATCACTGTAAACGTAAAAAGTAAATAAATCGAAAAAAGCCCCCATACTGGGGGCTAAAGGTTTTGCCCTTTTTTCTAATCTCACAAAATTTCTAAAAAATTTTTGTTCCTTTGTGTTAGGTTACTCTTATTTTTAACCTTATTTTTCCATCCCCCTATTTTCGAT
>OERR01000305.1_pt1 | contig 11616 bp, 9 predicted proteins | sample 1540051 | NCBI WGS metagenome assembly OERR01 (sample SAMEA3891884, study PRJEB23780) | metagenome | biome: terrestrial biome; feature: animal house; material: Caecal content | place: Italy | collected 2015-05-05 | reverse complement strand
ATATTTCGTTTTGTGACAAAACCCTTAATATTGTGTACACTTTTTTAATTTATTGTCTGATTTTATTTTTCTTTACATTTCACTTTACGTCATCTCATAATTTAAAATATAAAAGCGATTGCAATCGTTTCCTTACCTTATTGCAATCGCTCTATTTTTATTATTATGATACGCAAAAGATTAAATTTTTCCTTTGTTTCCTAGACCCTTACTTATTTTCCTCTATCATTTTGTTACATCCCAAATGTGCAATCCAGAAATAGCCACCATAAATAAGTATAATCACTATTGATGTAGTAATAAGCGATGGAAGCATTTGCTTTGATTCATAAATCCCAAGCATTTGATTACATACTTGAATCCCAAAGATGGAATGAACGATGGAGAGAATCAATGGAAATCCAAAAAAGATACTATGTTGTTGGAGTAATGCATGATGAATCTCTTTTTCTTTTACACCCAGTTTTCTTAATAATGCATACTTTTCTTTACTATCTGCCGCATCCGACATTTCCTTTAATGCTAAAATTGCAGCACCTGCCATCATAAATACAATTCCAAGATATAGCCCAAGAAAAATATACATCGCACTTGTTCCAATATTATCGTCATAAATATTAGAACGTGTTCCTTTATAAACTGGATCCCATTTTGCATCGTTTGGATTCAGTTGCTGATCAAACGCATCACTATCTATAAAATCCTTCCACTCACGATCATTTTCCTTTTGATCAGAATAGTTTGCAATATAATAATTACAATACCACTCTTTTTCTTGAACGGCGACAGAATCTGGCACAATGATTACCCCCATATTCATTGGACTATAACTCATTGTCAAAAATCCAGTTTGGCAGCTAAAATACTTTGGGTGATACAAATTTCCATCAATTTGAATTTGAGGATTCTCTTTTAGTCCTTTGTTCCATTGTACAACCATATTTTCATAATCCGCTAACAAAATAAATTCATCTTCCTCTAACGAATATTCTGAGAAATGATAAATTTGAGCCACCTTATTATAATCACTAACTCGCATTAAAGGAATCCGAGCCTTATTAAAGGTATCCCCAAAATCTACAATTTTGTCCAGAATAGAAGCATTTGTCACCGTTTCTTTTTCAAATGTACTGACATTCACAACTTCTTTGAAACTATTCTCATCAATTTCTTGTTCTTCTAATACATCGAAAACCGAATAACCATCTCTCATGTCTTTATACAAACTAATCGACGCTGGTGCCAGCGATTCCATAATTCCATCTTTATATCCCTTTAATGTAAACGCAGCAGATAACACACAAATCGTTAAAAATAACAAGAGACAAATGATACTGCCTGAAATTACAGTCGTATTTATTTTATTCGATATTTCCCCCAATACGAATGAATTCAGTTTTCTTCTATAAAAATGGGGAATCTTTTTTACTACCTGTACCAACATTCCAGCCATTGACCAAAAGATAAGAACGGTTCCAACAATTCCAAGTAAAATTTGGATTAGTACGTCCCCTTGCGTTTGTAAGTCTTCTGCCCCTACTGTTACATTATAATATGCATAACCAAGCATCCCTACTGCTGCCAAAAATATAATCAAACAAACCAATGGATTTTTTAACTGATTTTTTTCCTGCTTTTTATTTGCTGTTAGTAAATCAATTAGTTTCGCTTTGCGAATCGTGATGAAATAAAAAATAATTGCAGCCACATAGATCACAGAAAAATATACGATACATCTTAAAATTGCATTCCACGAAATGACAAACATAAATTGCTCCATATTAGCTTCAAATAAATTGGCAACCAACAATGACATAAACTGAGAAAGTCCAATTCCTACGACTAATCCTACCATAAGAGAAATCACTCCAATAATAAAAGTTTCCCAGAAAAGAATTTTAGAAATTTTCCATCGACTCATTCCCAACGTCATATAAATGCCAAATTCATTTTTTCGTTTCCTCATCATAAAATGGCTGGCATACACAATTAAATATCCTAAAATTAACGCAACAAGAATACTCATCCCAGATAATATTCCATTCATTGTAGCGATAATATCCTCTTTTGTTTTGGAAACTTCCATCATCGCTGCCTGGGTTCCAATGGCATTAAACATATAAAAAACTGCAACACCTAAAATTAAAGTAAAAAAATAAATCGAATAATCTTTTATACTTTTTTTAAAGTTTTTTACTGACAGTTTAAATAACATGATTTAAATCACCTCCAAGCAGTGAGACAACATCAATAATCTTATTAAAAAATTGTTTCCTGTCATCATTCCCTTTACGAATCTCATCAAATAATTTTCCATCTTTAATAAAAATAACACGATTCGCATAACTAGCTGAAAACGCATCATGCGTTACCATTAAAATCGTTGTTTGAAGCTGATAATTTAAATCATTGAGACTTTCCAGCAGCATGGCGGAACTTTTTGAATCCAAGGCCCCAGTTGGCTCATCTGCCAATACCAATTTCGGATTTGTGATAAGAGCTCTCGCACAAGCCACCCTTTGTTTCTGTCCTCCCGACATTTGATAAGGATACTTTTGCAATACATCGATAATATTCAGTTTCTCTGCCATTTTTTCCACCCTCTTATTAATAGTAGCGGGAGAAACATTTTGAATCTGCAACGCCAATGCAATATTATCATATGCATTCAATGTATCTAATAAGTTAAAATCTTGAAAGATAAATCCAAGCTGTTCACAGCGAAACTTCGTAAGTGCAGTTCCCTTTAAATTTGTAATATTTGTTCCATCTAATTCAATGGTTCCGCTTGTTACTCGATCAATTGTAGAAATACAATTTAACAATGTTGTTTTTCCAGAACCGCTTGCTCCCATAATTGCAATAAATTCTCCCTTATCTACACCAAAGCTCATATCATCAATGGCTTTCGTTAAGCTAGAGCGACTTCCATAATACTTTACAATGTGTTCAATTTTCAGTAATTGATTCATATCCAGAAACTCCTTTCTAAACCTTCATGCCCGTTCTGTGGGTACTACCAGTATTATATAATTCTTCTGCTTATGAATCCATCGATCTATATAAAATAACCTTACATTGCTGTAAGGTTATTGAGCTACTGTAAGATACAAATCCTGATCAAAATCAATTCTTACTTCTGTATATTCATTTTGTTTGGAGTCAATTGTTATTTTATGTCCCAATTCTCTAGCCATTCGATTGCATAAATACAGTCCTAGCCCTGTAGATGCCGCTGTCTTATGCCCATTCTCTCCTGTAAAGCATTTCTCGAATACTCTTGGTAAATCAGCCAAAGCAATTCCAATTCCATTGTCTCGAATACAAAGCCGTAATCCATGTTCTATTTTAACACAAGTAAATAAAATCTCTGGATTCTCTTTTCTCCTATATTTAACGGAATTACTGACAATCTGACCGATCATAAAACTAAGCCACTTTTTATCCGTCAGTACAAAACATTCTGGTACTTGTTGTAAAATCTTTATTTGATTTAAAATCAAACTATCCTTATTTTCTTTTATTACTATATCCACAATATCTTTTAAACAGCATTCCTTTATTACATAATCCTTTTGAGGCACTTCGCTTCGAATATAATAAAGAACTTGTTCCACATAAGTCTCAATTTTTCTTACCTGTTCCCGCAATGCTCTTGGATAATCTTTTTTATTATTATAGATCATCAGTTTCAAACTTGTAATCGAAAGTTTAATTTCATGAACCCAAGTTTCAATATATTGTTTGAATTCCTTGTTTTTTCTAACTTGAGAAAAAATTTCATCATTCATCGATTTTGAAATTTGTTCCAGCCACTGGTAAAACAGACTTCCTTCCAAAAAATCGGGTTGCTCTATCATTTCAATTAGCAAAAATTTTTTGTCCAATTGTAAAAGCTGCTCTTTTATTTTTTGATAATACTGTTTTTTTCTCTGATAATTATAGGTGACAATAACAATTCCACTTCCTGTCAAAACCACTTGCAGGAAAATGTGCAATTCAATCGCAGTCTTAAATAGTAGTAAAATTGCTTCTACAATTACAACCATCCCAACAAAAATACCAATTGATATTTTATGATCGTTCAAATAATCCCAAAGTCTCATACTAATAAATATCCTTGCTTTCTTCTCGTCTGAATTACACCTGAAAGTCCAATTTCACTTAGCTTTTTCCGAAGTCGATTGATATTAACCGTCAATGTATTGTCGTCCACAAAGTTATTATAATCCCATAGATAATCCATCAAATCATCTCTAGACACAATTTCTCCCTTATGTTGTAATAAGAAGTAAAAAATGGTCAGTTCGTTTTTGGATAATATCAATTCTTGATCTTGATACTGTATGGAACTTCTCAGCAAATTCAATGTAACTCCACGATAATTTTGTTTTTCCTGAGCTGGCTGTTTTCCTGAACGCTTTAACAATGCTTGGATTCGCAATAATAGCAAGGTTGGATTATACGGTTTTGTCACATAATCATCGGCTCCATAACTCATGCTCATAATCTCATCTACTTCAGTCGTTTTACTCGTTAGCATAATAATGGGTATTTCTGAGTTTTCCCGAATTTCTCTTAAAATCGCTTGTCCATTCGCACCTGGAAGCAGGATATCAAGCAAAATTAAATCTGGAGTAAACTTAATTATTTTCTCAGCAGCATTTTGATATTCCAACAATTGGTATACCTCATATCCATTATTCGTTAGAAGATGTTTTAATTCATTTCGAAGTGTCAGATCATCTTCCACAATTACTATTTTCTGCATCAACTCTCCTATAACGCAAACTGGCTATTGTACAGATTTGCATAAAATCCATTCTGAGCAAGCAGCTCTTCATGTGTTCCCTGTTCAATAATATTACCATTGTTCATAACAAGAATGACATCTGCTTCCTTAATCGTAGAAAGACGATGCGCTACAATAAAGCTTGTTCTGCCCTGCATCATTTTCGCAAATGCTTTTTGAATACGAATTTCTGTTCTTGTATCAATCGAAGAAGTTGCCTCATCCAAAATCAGCATTGGAGGCAGGCAAAGCATAACTCTGGCAATGCAAAGCAGCTGTTTTTGCCCTTGGGATAAATTTCCTCCATCTTCTGTAATTACAGTATCATACCCCTGAGGTAAACGTTTAATAAAACTATGTGCATGTGCTGCTTTGGAAGCTAAAATCATTTCTTCCTCACTTGCGTCTGGTTTTCCATAAACGATATTTTCTCGGATCGTACCAGATTTCAGCCATGTTTCTTGCAGTACCATACCATAATTATTTCTAAGACTTTCTCTTGTAATATGACGAATATCTTCCCCTTCCACTTTTACAGATCCCTGATCTACATCATAAAAACGCATTAAAAGATTAATGACCGTACTCTTTCCGCATCCAGTCGGTCCAACAATTGCAATTCTCTGCCCTGGTTTTACGTTTAAGTTAAAATTTTCAATCAATTTCTGTTCTGGCGTATAAGAAAAATACACATGATCCATCTCTACATTTCCGTCCACATCTGCTAATACAACTGCATCTTCTGCATCTGGAACTTGTGGTTCTTCTTCCATTAACTCAAATACACGAGCAGCTGACGCAAGTGCATTTTGAAGTTCTGTAATAACACCACTGATCTCATTAAATGGCTTTGTATATTGGTTTGCATAACTTAAAAAACTCGTTAATCGTCCAACCGTCAGCACTCCATTTACTGCTGCAATTGCTCCTACAATACCAACGCCTGCATAAACCACTCCATTTACAAAACGAGTTGCTGGATTTGTAATGGAAGAAAAAAACGTTGCTTTTAAACTAAATTCTCCCAACGTTTCATTAATCTTATCAAAACGGTTTAGTGCATCATCCTCATAACCAAATGCCTGTACCACTTTCTGATTTCCAATCATTTCATCAATCAGAGAAGTTAATTTTCCTCGTGTCTCAGACTGTTTATGGAACATCGTATACGTACGCTGTGCAATAAAACGTGCTACAAACAAAGAAAGTGGTGTGATAATTACTACGACAAGTGCAATAATCCAGTTTAGATAAAGCATAAATGCAAGCGTTCCTATAATCGTAATAACCCCAGAAAATAACTGTGTTAATCCCATCAAAAGACCATCAGAAAATTGATCCACATCGGATACGATACGGCTTACCACATCTCCATATTGGTGACTGTCCACATACTTTAAAGGAAGATTTTCCAAACGATGAAATGCCTTTGTCCGGATATCTTTGATTACTCGAAATGTAATACGATTGTTGCATACATTCATTAGCCACTGGCTCAATGCTGTAATTACAATCACAATTACAATCTGCTTTATAATCGCCCATACGCCAGGAAAGTTAACGTTTCCTGCTGCGATAATCTCATCTACCGCATATCCAATTAAAATCGGCACATACAATGTCAATGCAACCGTCACTGCTGCCATAACAAACGATAGCACAACAAGAAACCAATAGGGACGAATACTCCTTAAAACTTTTAACATTACCTCTTTATTTTTTTCTCTGCCCATTTAACGTCCCTCCTTTGGAAATTGTGAATAATAGATTTCCTGGTATACTTCACAGGATCGCAGTAACTCCTCGTGCTTACCAATTCCAACCATTTTTCCATCATCCAATACAATAATCTGATCCGCATACTGAATCGTTGTAGAACGCTGTGATACAATGAAAACGGTCATATTACGATCCATCTTCTTAATCGCTTTTCTCAGTTTGGCATCAGTTGCATAATCCAATGCGGATGCACTATCGTCCAAAATTAAAATTTCTGGTTTTTTTACCAGTGCTCTCGCAATCGTTAGCCTCTGACGCTGACCGCCCGATAAGTTCTTCCCACCTTGCAAAATATCGGCATTCAGTCCACCCTCTTTTCCTTCTACTACTTCCGCTGCCTGCGCCGTCTTTAATGCCTCCATCATCTCTGCTTCTGTCGCATCTTTCTTGCCCCACCGCATATTTTCGGCAATCGTACCTTTGAATAAAACCGCTTTTTGCGGAACAATTCCAACCATAGTACGAATCTGATTCAATGGATAACGTTTAATATCGGTACCATCAACTGTAATTTTTCCTTTTGTCGCATCATAAAAACGAGGAATCAAATTGATTAAAGAAGACTTTCCAGAACCTGTACCACCAATAATACCAATTGTCTGACCCTTTTTCACCTTAAAACTTATATCGGTCAAAGAAGGTTCTTTTGCATTTTGATAGGCAAACGTTACATGGTCAAATTCAATATAATTTTCCGAATTCGTTTCTTTTACTTCTGTTGTACTGTATTCTGTTAAACTTGGTTTTAATTCCATTACGTTTTGAATTCTATTTGCACATGCTAGTGATTTTGTAATATTAATAATCAGATTTGCGAGTTTCACTAATTCTACGAGAATCTGTGACATATAATTGACGAGTGCAACAACCGCACCCTGTAAAATAATCCCATTATTTACTTGATTTGCTCCTACCCAAAGTAATACAACAATTGCAACATTAATAATAATATAAGTAACTGGATTTAATAGCGCTGTAATCTTTCCAACAAATACCTGCACTTTCATTAAAAGCGCATTTGCTTCTGTGAAATTTTCTCTCTCATCTTTTTGACGGTTAAACGCACGAATGACACGTGCTCCTACTAGATTTTCTCTCGTCAGTTGTGTAACCCGATCCAAACGGCTCTGTACTTTCCGATACATTGGAATACTAACCAGCATAATTCCAAACACTACAACCGATAACGCTGGAATTGTAATTACAAAGATCATGGCTACTTTCCAATCGATTGTAAACGCCATAATCATTGCTCCAAACACGATAAATGGAGACCGCATAAATAATCGTAAAAATAAGTTTACCCCTGCCTGTACTTGATTGATATCACTTGTCATTCGTGTTATCAACGTGGAAGTTCCAACTGTATCAACTTCTGAATAGGAAAGGGATTGAATATGTTGAAATAAATCATGTCTTAATGCAGTTCCAAATCCAACCGCCGCCTTCGCTGCAAAATATTGAGCGGTTAAAGAGCAAACTAAACCAATGATTCCTAATAAAATCAATAATCCGCCCATCTTCAAAATATAGCCAATGTCACTATTTTTAATACCAATATCAATAATTCTAGCCATTACCAAAGGCACAAATAATTCAAACAAAGCCTCCAATAATTTAAACAATGGCGCCAATATACTCTCTTTCTTATAACTGCCCAAATACCGCAGTAAGCTTTTCATAGTTACCTCCAACCTTGTATTTTTTGTAGTTTTCTACCACTTTTTTCTTTTCATATTGAACAAAAATATCGTATTAACCCTTCACTGCTCCATAAAGTACTAGATCACAAATTCCTGTATTATTAAAACCTGCTGCAATCTTTGTTCCTTCATATTGCAATCCACATTTTTGCATTACTCTTCCAGAAGCAGGATTATTGAAATCATGCTTTGCTTCAATCCTACGAAATCCCTCATGGTTCCATAAAAAATCCATCACTGCTCGAAGTGCTTCGGATGTAATTCCTCTCTTCCAATAGGACTCTCCAATACAATAACCAATTTCTGCACATTTAATTTGTGTATCTTGACTTACTACGCTAATGCTTCCGATCGGTTCTTTTAAAGATTTTAATTCAATACACCATTGATAAAACTGACTATTCTTATACTGTTTCGTCCAATCTTTTAATACCGCTTTTGTCACTTCTATATTATCATGCGTTGGCCAAGTTAAATATTTTGTAACGATATTATGACTTGCCCAATTACGATACATCGCTTCGGCATCATTTTCTTCAAACCTACGTAAAATTAATCTGGGCGTTGTCAGCATAACGGTTCCCGACTGTTTCATAATTTCATCTCCTCACAACTCTCCTTATCCTTTGTTTTTCATTTTATCTTATTTTTTCCAATTTTACAATCCCTAGATTTTGTGAAACCTCACACGTCGAAAGTCACGAGTGTGCCAATTATCAATTTTCTTACATTTCTTCCTAATATTATGGTATAATTAAAAAAAATGTACGCAAAGGAGTATTCTACTATTATGAACTCATTAGATCAATTAAACACAAACATAGAAAAGGTAATCGTTGGGAAAGGTAACGTTATTGATTTATTAATGACCGCATTTATTGCAGGTGGTCATGTTCTCTTAGAAGATGTTCCAGGAACAGGAAAAACAGTAATGGCTAAGTCATTGGCTCGGTCGTTGGATGCTTCTTTTTCCCGTATCCAATTCACCCCTGACTTACTGCCATCCGATATTACTGGATTAAATTATTACAATCAAAAGGAAAGTGAATTTATTTTTAAACCAGGTCCTGTCTTTTGTCATATTTTACTCGCAGATGAAATTAACCGTGCTACGCCACGTACCCAATCTGCGTTATTAGAATGCATGGAAGAACACCAAGTAACCGTAGATGGCATTACCCGAAAGCTCCCTGAACCATTTCTTGTTCTCGCCACGCAAAATCCTGTTGAAACAACTGGAACCTTTCCTCTTCCAGAGGCACAGCTCGATCGTTTCTTCATGAAAGTTTCCATGGGATTCCCTACAAAGGAAGAAGAACTTTCTATTTTAACCCGTTTTCAAAAAAATGCTCCTCTTGAAACACTCCAGCCTGTTTGCTCCACTTCGACCATTTTGGAAGCACAGCAAGCATATAAGGAAGTCTATGTACATCCTTTGCTTATGAATTATTTAGTAGAATTGGTTCGTGCTACAAGAGAACAACCTCATATTATTACAGGCGTAAGTCCAAGAGGCAGTTTAGCACTTATGCGTGCAGTACAGGCTTATGCCTATCTACATGACCGTACTTATGTCGTACCAGAAGATTTTAAAGCGGTTGCCGTTTCCGTTTTATCCCATCGTCTTGTTTTGGGACGTTTTTCTGGCAGTCAATCATCTGGGGAGGAAATGATTCAAAAACTACTATCTGAGATCCCTGTCCCAACCGAAGACTGGAAACGATAATATTATCCTTCTATAAAAAATATCGATGAGGTTTTGCTATGAAATTAGTTCTTTTACTTTTAGGAGCTTTCCTATTATTTTTTCTGCAAAAATACATTTATCAAACCTATTGGAAAAAACAACTAACCGTATCCATTCGGTTTCAAGAACGACCTGTTTTTGAGGGAGAATCTGCATGTTTAACTGAAATAATTGAAAATCGCAAACTTTTGCCGTTAATTCATTTAAATGTAAAATTTCAGATTAGTCGATATCTTCAATTTCAAAACATGGAAAATACAACAGTATCCGATCAAACCTACCGAAGTGACATTTTCTCCGTTCTTTTTTTCCAGCGGATTACTCGTACACTACAATTTCATTGTCAAAAACGTGGATACTATGAAATCAAACAGGCAGACTGCATTTCTTCTGACCTTTTGATGACAAATTCCCTCGTCACAATTTTGCCTGTTCAGACATTTTTATATGTCTATCCAAAATCCATTGATATTTCTTCTTTAGAAGTCCCATTTCGTAAGATGATTGGAAGTATAACAAGCCGTCAGTTTCTTTACGAAGATCCATTTGAATTCCGTGGTATCCGTGATTATACGATAACTGATCCAATGAATAAAATTAACTGGAAGGCATCTGCTCGTTCTGGTAATCTCATGGTTAATCTGCACGATTCCACTGCTTCTCAAGAGGTAATTTTATTTTTAAACTTAGAAGATCCATTACTCTGGAAAAAAGACATTCTCCAGGAAGTTTCGATTCGTCTTGCTGGGGCAATTAGTCACTACTTTTTAAATAAATCCATTCCAATCCAGATGGTCTGCAACGCCTATGATTTGCTTACTGGACAAGTTGCAGTAATACCGGCAGGCACTGGATTATGCCAGATTACTACTATCTATCAAATACTTGCAAGAATTGATCTATCTCGCCCAACTATTTCTTGTAAACAACAATTACAGGATTTACTGTATACATCAAATCGAACGGATCCTCTTTATATTATGATTTCAAGCGATCTGCATCCAGATTTGCAGGAAGCATTTGGCAACCTCACTCAAAACAGTGCTGGTGCATTATGGATTGCTCCACTCACCGCAGATATGGAATTTCCCATATCTTCTACACCCGATATGCAAGTAATTCGATGGGAGGTGTCTTCCTATGAGACGTAATTTATTATTTCTTTTTGAATCATTCCATGGATTCTTATTAATTCTAGCCGCAGCAAGCATCCCAATCTTTCTTATATTCCCCGAAGATTGGAACTTATACTTTCTTCGTGCCTGTATTTTAATTTTCCCTCTAGCTGCCACTGCCATCGCTGTCAATTATTGCAGCTCTCTCTTCACTTACCTTGGAATTGGAATTATTTGTGGTACTGGAATCTTTTTCTTTGCAGACAACCTGGCAGAACAGATTTACCTAACTATTTTTACAGTACTGATTGTTATTGCTCGAATTCCTGCCAGACTAGATCGAAAGCGTGACTTTTTACAACAGCCTCACTATATGTATTCTCTATTCTTTTTGTTTATTTACATAATCTCCTCGTTTCTTCACTTAGAGAACTTAAAATCATTTCTGTATTATTTTGCATTTGTTTATATCATTATAAT
>OERR01000304.1_pt1 | contig 11660 bp, 10 predicted proteins | sample 1540051 | NCBI WGS metagenome assembly OERR01 (sample SAMEA3891884, study PRJEB23780) | metagenome | biome: terrestrial biome; feature: animal house; material: Caecal content | place: Italy | collected 2015-05-05 | reverse complement strand
GCACTCATAAGGTGCTTTTCTCGCGTAACCTGTGGATTGAGCAGAGTGATTTTCTGGAGGAGCCTTTCAAAGGATACTTCCGTATGTTCCCCGGCAATGAGGTACGTCTGAAAACCGCTTATGTGGTACGTTGCACCGGCTGCCGTAAGGATGAGACGGGAAAAGTCGTCGAAGTATTCGCGGAATACGATCCCGAAACACGGGGCGGAAACACGCCGGACGGCCGGAAGGTCAAGGGAACCATCCATTGGGTGGAGGCCGGAGCCGCGTTGGACGCGGAGGTTCGGCTGTATGACAGTTTGTTTACCGTTCCGGATCCGGATGCTCACGACTATCTTGAGGTACTCAATCACGATTCCTTGAAAACCCTTCAGGGGTGCAAGGTAGAGCCTGTGGTACGGGACGCAAAACCGGAGCAATCCTTCCAGTTTATGCGGCAGGGCTATTTCTGTGTGGATAACACGGACAGCACAGCAGACCACCTTGTCTTTAACCGTTCTGTTTCCTTGAAGGACGGATTTAAAAAAGGAAAATAAGGATGAAAAATTGTGCCCCTTTTCTGTGATGCGGTGTTTCCGCTCGCAGAAAAGGGGCAACAATTTAAAAAGAAACCTGTTACAGCTTTTCCCCGTAAAATCCTTGCACAACTACCTCGCCCGAGGTAACGGCAATTTCTTCTCCTTCCTGCGTTCGCACCAGAAGCGCACCGTCCGGAGCAATTCCGACAGCGGTACCGGTGAGTTTACACCCTCCGCGCTGCAAACTCACAGGCCGTCCGAGAGAAACACACAGGGAACGATATTCCTCCGGGAAAGAAGAGACGCCATACCGGTTATACAACTCCTCAAATTCTTCCAGAATCTTTCCGAGAAGAACGGCTCGGCGAATATCCTGCCCTGTCTCCATTTTCAGAGAGGTGGCGCGATCGGAAAGTTCGGGGGGGAAGGCTCCATTGTTCGTATTGACTCCGATTCCCGGAATCAGATAGTGAACATGTTCCATTTCCGCCGACAGCTCCGTTAAGATTCCGCATACCTTTTTGGTGCCGATCACCACGTCATTCGGCCACTTAATGCGTGCTTCGCAGCCCGTCAGCGACTGAATTCCCCGACAAACCGCAACAGCGGACAGAAGTGTAATGCCTGTAATTTCACTCGGAAGAACATCCGGGCGCAGAAGGATAGAGAACCAAAGACCGCTGCCCGGAGCGGATACCCAGCGCCGCCCCAAACGGCCTTTTCCTCCCGTCTGCTCGTCCGCAACAAAGACACTGCCATGCGGAGCGCCTGCATCCCCCTGACGCTTGGCTTCCTCGTTGGTAGAATCCACCGAGGGAAGAGAGACAATGCGGCAGCCAAACGTTCCTTTTCCCGAAAGATTTGCACGGATTTCCGCTTCTGAAATGCTGTCCGGAACCCCGGTCAAACGATAGCCGCGTCGGGTTACCGAGTCAATCTCATACCCTTCTTGCCGCAGCTGCTCTATTTTCTTCCATACAGCAGCCCGTGTCACGCCAAGCTGCCTGCTTAGTTCCTCTCCTGAAAGGTAGCCGTCGGTTTGGCGTAAAATATCCAGTAAATCTTTATGATCCGGCATGATGAATCCCATCCTTTTATTTGTTTATCTTGCTGTAAACTGTCGTTTTCCCCAAAAGCCTGTCGAATCGAAATTTTCAGTTCAGCAGATTTATTATAGCGAATTTGGAGTATGGCATCAAGCGGAAAAAAAGATTGTTGCCGCACTTGTTTCGTGCTATACTATAACCATTATCGTGTGATTACCCGCTTGTTTGAATGGCATGGAAACTATAAAAATGGGAGGTGAAGGCTGTGGACGTCAGGCCCGGCGACATCTTATTGATGAAAAAACCGCATCCATGCGGCTCTAAAACATTCCTTGTGCTGCGTTCCGGTATGGATTTCAAGATCCGCTGTACTTCCTGTGGCCATGAAATCATGCTTCCCAGACTCCGATGCGAAAAGAACATCAAGAAAATCCTTCGGGAGGACGAAGAAAAGGAAGGGTAGCGAATTTTTCTTTCCACAAAGATCAAAAAGGGGGATGCTGCTGAAAAAGTAGTCATTCCGATGGAAAGGAAATGAGCATGAATCTGGAAGTGTTCTCCCGACGCTATGAGGAATTAACACAAAAGCTGGCGGATCCCTCCGTTTCCTCCAACCCCGCGCAGTATGCCGCGCTGATGAAGGAGTTCCGGGAAATTACGCCGATTGTCGAGACGTATATGCAATACCGCAAAGCGATTCAGGAGCGGGAAGAAGCCAAAGAATTGATGAATGCCCCCGGGATGGAGCGAGAACTGCGCGAGCTGGCGGCAGAGGAATATGAACAAGCAGGAGAAACGGCCGACCGGCTTTTCGAGGAATTGAAAATTCTGCTTTTGCCCAAGGATCCAAATGATTCCAAAAACGTGATCGTGGAGATACGAGGCGGCGCGGGCGGGGAAGAGGCAGCCCTTTTTTCCGCTGTGCTCTTTCGAATGTACTCCATGTATGCCCAGCAAAAAGGATGGTCGACGGAACTCCTGAATGTGAACGAAACAGAGCTGGGAGGATATAAGGAAATCTCGTTCACCATCGCGGGTGACGGAGCTTATTCCCGTCTGAAATACGAAAGCGGCGTTCACCGTGTGCAGCGTGTCCCGGAAACCGAGACGCAGGGACGAATTCACACCTCCACCGCGACGGTTGCTGTTCTGCCCGAGGTAGATGAGGTGGAAATCCAAATTGATCCCAAGGATCTCAAGATAGACACCTTCCGTTCGAGCGGAGCAGGAGGGCAGCATATCAATAAGACATCTTCCGCCATCCGCATCACCCATCTTCCGACGGGGATGGTGGTGGAATGCCAGGATGAACGGAGCCAATATAAAAATAAGGATAAAGCCATGCGCGTTCTGCGCTCCCGCTTGTTTGAGAAGGAGCAGGCAGCACGCGACGCGGAAGTGGCGGATCGCCGCCGGTCTCAGGTGGGAACCGGAGATCGCTCCGAACGTATCCGCACCTATAACTATCCGCAGGGCAGAGTGACCGATCACCGGATCGGCCTGACTCTGTATCGTTTGGAAGATTTTCTGAACGGAAATCTTGACGAAATGATTGACGCTCTGATCGCACAGGATCGGGCGCGTCAGCTGGAGGAAACCACGGAAACGCCTGATTGAAAAGAGGAACCAAATCTTGAAGGATACTGTTTTGTTACACGCATCGCAGCAGGAGGATATTCTGACCGCCGCCCAAATTCTCAAAAAAGGCGGATTGGTGGGGATTCCGACAGAAACGGTATACGGCCTGGCGGCAAATGCGCTGGATGGCAATGCCTGCGCTAAAATTTTTGCCGCGAAGGGGCGACCTGCCGACAATCCTCTGATTGTTCACATCTGTGACATAAAACAGCTTTATACTTTAGTGCGTACTGTACCGGAAGAAGCGGAAAAATTGGCGTCGCTTTACTGGCCGGGACCGCTGACGATGATTTTTCCAAAAGCGGATTGTATTCCCGACGAGGTAAGCGCGGGACTGGACACGGTTGCAATCCGTTTTCCTTCCCACCCGGCCGCACAGGCTGTGATTCGGGAAAGCGGTTTGCCGCTGGCGGCTCCGTCCGCCAATCTCTCCGGTCGCCCCAGTCCGACCACAGCCCAACACGTTCTCCACGATCTCGGAGGAAAAATTGACGCTGTACTGGATGGGGGAGCCTGTTCCGTAGGACTGGAATCCACGGTGATCACGTTGGCTTGCACGCCGCCGCGTCTTTTGCGTCCAGGCGGCGTCACATTGGAGCAGCTGCGCTCCGCTTTGGGAAACGTCATCTTGGATCCGGCTGTCCTCAATCCTCTGGAAGCAGGGGAAAAAGCTGCTTCTCCCGGAATGAAGTATAAACACTATGCGCCAAAAGCTAACGTGATTCTTTTGGATGGGCCGCGGGAAAAATATATTTCGTATGTTAACGAACATCCAGTCAACGCTGCTGCTCTTTGCTATACGGAAGATCAAGAATTTCTCTCTGTTCCTACGGTATGCTATGGAAATGAGCAGGATCCCTCCGAGCAGGCTCGGGAATTGTTTGACGCCTTGCGGCGGTTGGACGATTTGGGGGTCAAAACCGTATTTGCCCGACAACCTAAACTGGACGGCGTTGGTCTTGCGGTGTATAACCGTCTGATCCGGGCAGCGGGATTTGAGGTGTTAAAGCTATGAGCCAACAGAGAATTATTGGTTTGACTGGTCCGACAGGGGCCGGAAAATCAACAGCCGCCGAGGAATTTTCCGCGCTGGGAGCCAAGGTTATTGACTGCGATCGGCTTGGCCAAGAAATTTTGGATACACCGGAGTGCCGTGAACAGCTTTGCCGCGCATATGGAACAGAGATTCTGGGAGCGGATGGCACGGTTTCCCGGCCTAAACTGGCAGAAAAAGCTTTTTCCGCACCGGGGGCCTCCGCCCATCTCAATGCCATTACCCACCCTTTGATTATGCAGGAAATCCGGGAGAGAACCTCACGGTTCTTTTCTCAGGGAGCATCGGCCGTTGTGATTGATGCGGCCCTGCTTTTTGAAAGCGGCGCGGATGCTTTCTGCACTACCACTGTTTCCGTCCTCGCTTCTCCGCAAATCCGTCTGGAACGCATTATGCGCCGGGACGGATTGACGCAGGAACAGGCACAGGCCCGTATGAATGCACAAAAAGACGGGAACTATTACGCGGAGCGTTCGGATCATTGTCTGGATGGCGGCGGAACTCCTGCTTCTCTCAAAGAGCAAACCCGGCTCCTGTATCAAAAGCTTCTGGAGGAATAGCATGCGAAAACTATGCAAAGCTCTGCTTTCGCTTGTTCTTGTGATTCTTCTTGTATGGGGAGGAAAATCCCTGCTGACAACAGGGTTCCGCTTTTTTCAGGAAACGCTTTATCCGGTTCGGTATGAAGAAATTGTAGGCCAAGAGGCCAACCGGTATCATCTGGATCCCGCTTTGGTTTACGCGGTAATCCGGGCGGAGAGCAGTTTTCGCCCGAAAGCTGTCTCAGGCAAGGGAGCCTATGGCCTGATGCAGATTACCGAACCAACCTTTGAATGGCTGCAAACCAAAATGGATGAGGAAGAAAGCTATACCGTCGAAGATTTGTACCGTCCGGAGATTAACATCCGCTATGGCTGCAAGCTGTTGTCCATTTTGCTCTCTCAATACTCCTCCACCGAAACGGCTTTGTGTGCCTACAATGCCGGAATGGGAAGGGTAGGAGAGTGGCTGTCCGATTCCGCATATTCGTCGGACGGTGTTACCCTGCATACGATCCCATTCCCTGAAACCGAAAACTATGTGTCCGCTGTAATGGAAAATTATAGTGTGTACCATGAGTTATATCAATTCCAACTTAACGGAGGCGTCATGCATGTCGAAAAAAAATGAAAAGAAAACAGATCCCAAAAAGCTGGCCAAGGAGCTGCTGATTCCGCGCCGCAACGGCTTTGGGCAGGTATCGGAAAAGGATCTGGAAAAGGCGGAGTCTTTCTCTGAGTCTTATAAAAAATTCCTTGATCATGCCAAAACAGAGCGCGAAGCAGTAAAAACCGCTGTTGCCATGGCGGAGAAAGAAGGATTTGTTCCCTTTGATCCCACCAAGCATTATAAAGCAGGCGACAAGGTGTACTGCAACAATCGCGGAAAGGCTCTCATTCTTGCAGTGATCGGAAAAAATGGCTGCAAAAACGGTGTGCGCATTGCCGCGGCTCATATTGATTCTCCCCGTTTGGATCTGAAGCCCCATCCGCTCTATGAGCAGAATGAGCTGGCTATGTTCAAATCCCACTATTACGGAGGAATCAAAAAATACCAGTGGACTGCGCTGCCGCTTTCCATGCATGGTTTCGTGGTGAAAAAGGATGGCTCCACCGTGGAAATCAATGTAGGAGAGGAGCCCGGAGATCCGCAGTTCTGTGTCACGGATCTGCTGCCGCACCTGAGCGCGGATCAGATGCAGAAAACGCTGGCCAAGGCGATCGAGGGTGAAAACCTGAATATCCTGATCGGCAGCCGCCCGCTGGACTGCGACGAAGGGGATAACCTGGTCAAGCTGAATGTGATGCGCCTGCTCAACGAGAAGTACGGGATTACCGAGGAGGATTTTGTGTCCGCCGATATTGAGTTTGTACCGGCTCTCAAGGCAGTAGACGTTGGCTTTGACCGCAGCATGATCGGTGCGTATGGCCATGACGACCGTGTCTGCGCGTTCCCGTCTGTGATGGCTGCTTTCTCTGTGAAAGCTCCTGAAGCAACATGCCTTGCTGTTCTCGCGGATCGCGAAGAAGTGGGCAGTGATGGAAATACCGGATTGAATTCTGAGTTTATGCGGTATTTTATCGCCGATCTGGCACAGATGGAGGGAATGGAGCCCCGTCACGTTCTCAGCCGTTCCAAGTGCCTGTCCGCAGATGTGAACGCTGCATTTGATCCGACCTATGCTTCCGCTTATGAGGCTGCCAACTCCTGCTATCTGAACAGCGGTGTATGCGTGACCAAGTATACCGGAGCCCGTGGCAAGAGCGGAACCAGCGAAGCCTCCGCTGAATTTATGGGAGAGGTACGCGCTCTTCTGGAGGAGAACGACGTACTGTGGCAGACCGGTGAGCTTGGCAAGGTCGATGGCGGCGGCGGCGGAACCGTAGCTATGTATATCGCGAATCTGAATGTCGATGTGGTTGACGTTGGTGTTCCGGTTCTCTCTATGCATGCACCCTTTGAGGTGATTTCCAAGCTGGATCTTTATATGACCTATAAAGCATTCCATGCATTCTTTGCAAAGTAATCTTATTCAAATAGAAAAGGTCGGAGCCTTCTGGATTGCAATCCAAAAGGCTCCGACCTTTTTATTATTGACAAGAATCGTATTTCATCAACCGCCGAAGCATCTGTGATTGGCTCCGTTAAACACAATGCCTCGTGTAGCGTCCACTGTCACAGTAGTGCCGCTTTTCAAAAGATGGGTAGCGGATTCCGCGTTAACAATGACAGGCTTCTCCAGTGCAAGTCCCACCACGGCTGCATGGGAATTTTCGCCGCCCTGTTCCGTCACCAGTCCGGCACAGGATTTGATCAGGGGCAAAAGGGAATTATCCGTTTGGGGAATAACCAAAATATCTCCGGGCTTGTAATTGCGGATTGCTTCCTCCGCACAGGAACAGACACAGAGATTGGCCGAGACACAGCCGGTTCCAATTCCTTCGCCGGAAACCAGCACATCTCCCACAAGCTGTACCTTCAGCAGATTGGTTGTACCGGAAATTCCCAGCGGCACACCAGCAGTAATGACGCACAGATCGCCATCCTTCACAAGATTTTCTTTACGCGCAACGTTCACCACATGATCGAACAGATCATCCGTATTTTTCTTTTCCTCCACCATGATCGGGACAACACCCCAGGAAAGATTCATCTGACGATGCACCTTGGGATCGGTGGTACCGCTGATGATGGGGCAGACCGGACGGTATTTGGAAATCATGCGCGCTGTCTTTCCGGACTTTGTTACCGTAATAATAGCAGCAGCGCCCAGATCGTGAGCGGTGGTGCAGGTTGCGTGGGAAATTGCGGAGGTTACATTCGGCTGCTCTGTGATTTCTCTTCGGCTAAACCGCTTTTTATAATCAATATCCTGCTCCGTTCTTTCGGCGATGCGGGACATCGTTTTGAGAGACTGTACCGGATAATCTCCCGCAGCGGTTTCTCCGCTCAGCATAATGGCACTTGTTCCATCATAGATTGCGTTTGCCACGTCCGTCGACTCCGCACGCGTCGGGCGGGGATTTTTCATCATGGAATCGAGCATTTGGGTGGCGGTAATCACCTGCAAACCGGCATTATAAGCCTTTTGAATCAATTCCTTTTGAATGATCGGAATTTCCTCCAGAGCAATTTCCACGCCAAGATCGCCGCGCGCCACCATAATACCGTCGGACACACGGATGATGTCGTCAATATTTTCAACGCCATCGGAGTTTTCGATCTTCGCAATGATACGGATGCTGTGGCAGTCGTGGCGCTCCAGCTCCGCTCTCATGTCCAGAATATCCTGTGCGCTTCTGGTGAAGGACGCTGCAATAAAATCAAAGTCCTCCTGAACGGCAAAAGCAATATCCTCTTTGTCCTTTTCGCTGAGGAAGGGGAGGGAAAGCTTGATGCCCGGAACATTGATGCTTTTTCGAGCGGAGATCGGCCCGCCATTGATCACGGTACAGAGAATGTCTGTATCCGTAGCGGAATCAACGCGCAGTTCGATCAAGCCATCGTCGATCAGGATTTTGGAGCCGGTCACCACTTCCATCGGAAGCTTGGAAAAAGTGATGCCTGCAATTGTGTTGTCGCCCATTACATCTCTTGAAGTGAGCGTAAAGTGTGCGCCGGCTTCCAGGAAAACCTTCGGCTCACTGAATTCCTTCAGGCGAATCTCAGGGCCTTTTGTATCAAGCAGCAAAGCAATCGGCAGGGGCAGTTCTTCCCGAAGCTTTTTCACCTGATCTACACGAACCTTTTGTTCTTTATGTGTTTGATGAGAAAAATTCAAACGGGCTACGTCCATTCCTGCAATCATCAGCTGTCGAAGAATATCTCCCTTATCAGTGGAGGGGCCAAGGGTACAAATAATTTTTGTTCTTCTCATTTTTATCATCCCTTCTTCATGTTCTTGCAATAAATAAATTTTCAAAACTTCTCCATGATGTATGATACCATCAAGAACTGCAAAAGGCAAGTCTCAATCGAAATTTACGGTTTTTTCATTGAAATTGTGCCGGTAAGGCGATACAATAAGAAAGATACGTTAAAGTATCAAAACAACATATTATATTAAAGAAGGGAGGGGGAGCTTTGGCTTGGTCACGAAAACCGGAACGTATTGTAAAAAGCAAAGTGAACTGGAAAAAGCGAAACCAGGTTAACCGGCTGCATTTGGTTATGATCTTTTTGATGATTGCCATCTGTATTTCAGCGGCTGCCGGTGTGGGACTCGCTTTGATCCAGATTTACGATCCTTTTTCCGAACCGGAGGTTTCTTCCTCCGCTCCCTCCGCCGTGTCTTCTGAGCAGGAAGAGGAGCTTCCTGTTTACGATAACAGCTTTAACCTTGTCCTGGCAAACTCTACCGATCCTCTGCCGGACAGTTTTCTGGTGCAAATCACAGATTTTCATGGGGTTTCCGTGGACAAACGGATTGTTCCTGCACTGGAAAAAATGTTGGAAGACGCCGCTAAAGATGGGATTACGTTAACGGTGGTGAGCGGTTATCGGAGCTCCGAGGAGCAGGATGCGGAATTCGAGCGCCGTGTGGAAGAATTGATGGCAAACGGTTACACCCGTGTTCGCGCGGAAGCATCGGTACAAAACAGCTTCGGTCGAGGCGGCTGCAACGAAAGTCAAACGGGAATGACGGTGGGATTTACCACGGAAGAAGAAAACTTTGCATCCAGTGAAGCGTCCCGCTGGCTAACAAAAAATTCTATCCTTTATGGTTTTGTCCTTCGTTTTCCCCAGGGAAGCGAAGATGTGACTGGAAGAGATTACGATCCCACGCAATATCGATATGTGGGTACACAAAATGCGGAAAAAATGCGTCAGCTCTCCATGTGTTTGGAAGAGTACGCAGAATATTTGCAGGAACAACAGAAGTAACCAACTTCTGTTTCAATAAAGCTGAGGTGTGATTGAGATTGTATCAACTGAAAAAGAAATGCGGATCAGCCCGCAGAGGTGAATTCCATACGCCGCATGGCGTGATTCAAATGCCCGCGTTTATGAATGTGGCGACGGCGGGTGCGATCAAGGGCGCGGTATCCGCTCTGGATCTTCGGGAGTTGAAATGCCAGGTGCAGCTTTGCAACACCTACCATCTTCATCTTCGTCCCGGAGATGAAATCGTCAAGCAGTTGGGAGGGCTTCACCGCTTTACCCGGTGGGATGGCCCCATTCTGACGGACAGCGGTGGGTTTCAGGTTTTTTCTCTGGCCAAGCTGCGCAACATCAGGGAAGAGGGGGTAACCTTTGCCTCCCACATAGACGGTCATAAAATTTTTATGGGACCAGAGGAAAGCATGCAAATCCAATCCCATTTGGGTTCCACCATTGCAATGGCCTTTGATGAATGTATTGAGAATCCCGCGGAATACAATTACGTCAAAGCTTCCTGTGATCGAACCGCTCGCTGGCTGCACCGCTGCAAAACGGAGATGGATCGTCTCAATGCACTGCCGGACACCCTGAACCCTCAGCAAATGCTGTTCGGGATCAATCAGGGAAGCACCTATGCCGATCTTCGAATAGAGCATATGCGCCGGATCCGGGAGCTGGATTTGGACGGATATGCCATCGGCGGTTTGGCGGTGGGGGAGAGCGCAGAAGAGATGTATCGCATCATCGAAACGGTGGAACCGGAAATGCCTCAGGATAAACCGCGGTATTTGATGGGAGTAGGAACCCCTGTCAATATTCTGGAAGCGGTAAAGCGCGGTGTGGATCTCTTTGATTGTGTGATGCCAACCCGGAATGCCCGGCATGGACACACGTTCACCTGGCAGGGGATCCGTAATATGATGAATGCCAAATACACACTGGATGAATCTCCGTTGGATCCAGAATGCGATTGTCCCGTCTGCCGCTCCTTTACGCGGGCTTATCTGCATCATTTGTTCAAAAGCGGTGAGATGCTTGGTATGCGGCTCTGCGTCATGCACAATATCTATTTCTATAATACGCTGCTGGAACGGATCCGTCAGGCATTGGATAACGATCAATTTGAAGCTTTCTATCAGAAATATACACCGATTTTGGGAGTCCGCATCTAAAAATCATTTTGTTTACAGAATCGTTTGAAAAAGGGCTTGCAAGCCTGGAAAGTTCTTGCTATACTATATGATACTATACTAAAGATATAAGGGGTATGCTTTACAATGGAACGTTTCTTTTTGCTTGATGCTGCTGGAACAGCAACCAACACGGCAGAGGGGATGGGAGCAGGAAGTCTTCTGCTTATGCTGGTTCCCTATGCACTGATCATTGTCGCTCTCTATTTCATCATGATCCGTCCTCAGTCCAAAAAGAGGAAAAAGGAAGATGCTATGCGCAAGGGCGCTCAGATCGGCGATGAGATCACCACCATCGGCGGTGTGGTAGGCCGTATTGTCAGCATCAAAGATGAAAATGAAACCCTTGTGATTGAGACAGGTACGGATCGCAGCAAAATCCGAATCAAGAGATGGGCAATTGGCAGCGTGGATACCATCCATGACGACGCCGAATAATCTCAAAGAGATTTAACATAAGAGAAACATAAATCCGATCCTCCTTGAATATCATTTTGATAAATGATATTTGAGGGGGTTTTTTTTATGAAGAAAAATCGGGGGGCTGAAAAGAAGGAATGGGTGACAGCGGTCCGCGCGGTTTTGATCGGTGCATTCAGCGGAGCTTTGATCCTGTTCCTTTTGATGGTCCTGTCCGCTTATCTGATCTCTTGCATGAATCATTTTCCGCAGCAGGCTATATATGCTGTTGTCTTGTTCCTTTCCGGGCTTGGTTCTCTTTGCAGCGGTTTTGTAACGGCACGCACGGCAGGGAAGAGGGGGCTTCCATTGGGAGCTGCTTCCGGACTTCTCT
>OERR01000297.1_pt1 | contig 11798 bp, 22 predicted proteins | sample 1540051 | NCBI WGS metagenome assembly OERR01 (sample SAMEA3891884, study PRJEB23780) | metagenome | biome: terrestrial biome; feature: animal house; material: Caecal content | place: Italy | collected 2015-05-05 | reverse complement strand
ATTGAATACTTGTTCAATCGTTTCATATTTCGGGAAATTGTAGATAAATCAAATGAATTTGCAGATAATTGCGTCTATTTTTATAACTTATATTTTTATAAAACAGGGCTATGATGGAAGTTATAACTGATAAAATATTATCTGAAAAAATAGTTAAAAAATTTTTACAAAAAAAATTAAGTAGTGGCCTCAACACTAGGCGGCATAAAGGTTTCAGTGGAATATACACCCCCTCTGGTACTAGGTAAATGTGGATAACCTGTGGATAAAATGTGAGTAATAGGAGACTGGGGAGGGCATTTATAAATATTACAAAAGTGTTAAGAAATATTAAAAAGTGTTAACATATGTTAATGTGCCTGGAAAGCGTTGAATTATAAGGGTTCCACCGAATTTTTTTGACGATCAGAAATAGGGGTAAAAAATAGATTTTGACTGGTAGGAGAAGAGGACGAATGGTGGGGGGAAGTGTGTAAAAAAGAATGAAGAAAAATTGTGGGAGAGAGTAAAAAGACAGAATGAGAAGTGTGGAAAAATGGAGGTAAGAAAAAGGGTAAAATTGGATGAATGAGATGTTGGGAAGAACTAGCCCTCCTGGGGGGATGCTGCACAAGCTGGGCGGTGAAACCTAGGCCCCAGGCGGGTTTGTGGGCTTTCCTTAAAATATGACTTTTTGCAGGATAGTCATAATATTATTCTTTTTTCTTTTTTTATTCAAAAAAACACACACTTTCCCCGCATCCGTGTATACTATCACCGTGCCCCGCTGGTGCGGACACACGGCAGGGAGCCGGAGCCCTTCCCCCCGGCAGGCAGGACAGACAAGCACGACCGACACAACCCCATACACGCGCCCGCAAGCGCTCTAGCCCTTTGCAGTCAGAGGGAAAGAATCAAGCCTTGCATGGTGCGCTTCCCTTCCGCTCATGTAGTCATGGGCGCGCGCTGTACCTTGACAAGTGCATAGCTTTCCCTTTGCTAACGTTGCAACCCGTGAGAAGGTGAACCGTTCAAGGCATTATGCAGCATACAAGCGCTGCATGGTGTACAGGCGAAAAATCGGCTAACAACCGGAGAATATCACGGACAATGCAATTATTGCACCAATTGTGCAAATACAATAGGCTGGAATGCTGAAAAAGGGAAAGCAGAAAACCAACAAACAGGAGGCTATCATAATGAAGTTTACGGAAGTTTGGAATGCAAGTCAGTTAGAGGGACAAAAAGAACGCCTGAAAAGCATTCTTGCTTGCATTGTTTCCTTGGAAAATGGGAAAGATGTCACTTTTGACGGGACGCAATACGCGCCTACGTCAGAAAATCTAGCCCTTTTTCAAGATAAGAAAAAGGGAGCGCTTGACCTGTATAACAAGCAGGCCAAACTGTACAAGATGTGTGGGCTGGTTTGCTCTGGGGAAATCAAAAATTGGTTTGATTCTCCCCATTGCAGCGTCCTTTCCATCAGCAAAGACGGCGACCTTAAGACGGCCGAAATTTACATTTCCCTCCTTTCCCTTCTCAAAGCGGGGAAAGATAACGGAAAGCCTTTTCCGCACACTAAAGAAATGCAGGATGCTTTCAAGTTGCTGCATGAATCCCTTGTATTAGCTGCGCGTCCTTCCAATGTTCAATCTATTTCTAAAAACGCCATAAAAAAGGCGTTAACGGCCTTTTTTATGGCGGCTGGTTTGTTCGATGAAAGCCGCGAATGTAAAGCCATTGACGCGCATTTTGCGCTTTCTTCCGTTTCAGGAACGGGGAAAGAGTTTTGCACGCTCAAAGATATTAGCGTAAAACAAATTGAAAGTATACTTGTTTCCGTCTACCGTTCGCACACATATGGAGAAAAATACATATTTGAATCTACTCGAAAAGAGCTTGCTATGCTTGAAAGAATCATCAAAGAAGCACAGGACCGCAAGGCCGAATTGACCAAATAAGCCCCTTTTGGGGCTTATTTTTTTTACCCTTTTTTTCAGAACCATATTCAGGCGTTTTTATGGCTATTTGTTCATCAAAAAGTCATAAAAGCGCCTGAAGCGCAAACTCGGCAGACTTGCGGAAGCAGTCTGCCTATAAATAAGGAGGACAGACCATGAACATGTATGATGTTTTTAAGACGCTAAAAGCGCGTGGGTATATGGTAAACACATGCCCAATTTATCCAGATGACCCCGACTATGGGTATCTGGACGCGTGTGTATTCATTTCGCGTCCAGATCAGGAAAGGTTCCCTTTCCATCGTATGGTGCTAGACTGTCTTTTGCCGGATTATCACTGGTGGGATCATTATGCCCGCCAGGAAGTGACTCCGGAAGAAGTGTTGGAATTTTTTCCGCCGCTGCTCCCCGAGTCTGAACCAGACCCGGACGAGATTTGGGAGGATTTCTATACTCTTCCCAAGCGCTCATATGTGAAGGGAGGAATAATCAAATAAAACACTTGACAAGAGCTTTTTTGTCGTGTATTATAAGCGCGTCAAAGGAATTCTTGTCAAGTGTTTTATGAATGTTTTTATGGCCAGAGTCTGTCTCTGGTCTTTTTTGTATTCAAAAATAGAATAAAAAGGAGGCTTCTCATGCTTCAAATAAATAAAGTTTCTCTTGAGCGGATTTTTTCTAATTTGCTCAAGGGAGAGGTCTATGGCGCTCGTCATGTGTTGATGGGCGCTGATTTTTTTCAAAAGGCGCTTTGGTACGACAAAAAGCGCCAGGTGGTATATTGGAAGCACTATGGAAACGGTGCTTTCAAACTGTCTAAAGCGAATCTGCTTTGGATTGTTCGGAATGTTTTCAATATGTCCCCGGAAAAATTCACAGAAATCTACTCTGTGGAATCGGGGCCTAAAGTGTATCGCTTGTAAGGAGGATCATCATGCGTCAAGAAATCATCAACAAGTTCGTTTCTGCTGCACTCTCTGCTATCCAGCGGGGAGTTTTTTCTTTCAAGTTTTTGAGCTCTACAATGAGTATCGTGGAGCTTGAAGAAGGCTGGTTTACAGTGTACTCTGAAGCGGGGGCTATTTTGAACCTCCGCAAGGAGAATGGAGAGTGGCAAGCAAGTCTTGCCTAAAATTGAAGGAGGAATTTTCTATGGTATATTGGGTTTTTTCTCTTTCTCATCGCCCCATTGAGCAAGTACTCACTGGAAAAATTCCTATGGCTCTTGCGGAAGCAGATAGAGGCAACATCGCCCCTTTGAAGACACTTTATGGGAGCTACAACTCTCATACCCTCTTGGATGGAGGGTACAAGCTGGGTGGGTGGTATTTTGACCTGCGCCCGTATTGCAAGAAGTATTGGATTAAGCTCCGTGATGGCGGGATTTTTGAAGGCTATGCACCCAATAAAACCTGCATTAGAAAGGTGTATGGAGATTATTGGGTAGACCAAATTGTAGAAGTCAAGGAAAGGAGGGCTTCCCATGTCCCTGGGTACGCCCACGTATGAATCTAAGAAAGAACGCCGCGTAGCTCACATCAAGTGGGCTTTTTCTGTTACCGGATTTTTCTTCGCATGGGGAGCCGCCCTGATTGGGTGGTTCCTTATGTGGTTCTAAAAGAGAGGAAAGAGCATGTTTGATTTTCTAAAATACACCTGTAACTGTTTCTTTGATAAGCAGAAGCAAGAACTCATCAACAATCTCTACAATTTGACTTGTGGAGATCTTAGGAAAAGCTCTTACTACAAGCAGTACGCAACGCCTGGAGTATTGAAGGCCATTGCTTCTTTTCCAGATGACTCCATCATTCTGGAGAAGTATCTGAAAAAGATTGTTCAAAAGGCGGAGGTGATCAAAGAAAAAACCAGGAGTCGTTATCTTGATAAGCTGGTTGATGCAGAAAATGTCGAGCTGCCCGAGAGCGTATATATTTCAGTAGAGTGGGTTCGTTCTAAAACTTGGGGAATGAATCCACATGTAACTGTGACAACAGGGAATAGAGAATTTCTAGCATCGGCAAGTGGATGTGGATATGACAAGGAAAGCCAAGCCATTTCCGCAGCATTTAACCAGAGCCCGCAAATGCTAAGAATCCTTTATGAGTACGCGGAAACTGGAAAAGAACTTCCTGGGGCCATAGGAGAATACGCTGGAATTCCCTATTATGCAGGAGGACACGGTGTTCCATGCTATTACAACATCTTTTCTGCTTGTGGTTATAAATTCAAAAAAGTAGCCACTGGAAAGACCTATGATGCCTATGAGATTAGAAAGGTTACAAAGAAGGAGGAATCTTAATGCCCGCTGATAGCCTTTATATGAACTACTTGGAACTGGAACCTGAACCAATTCCGAACCTTAGGGCCACTCATCTTAAGGTTGAGCTCTACTACTCTTTGGGAGGAACAAATGTCTTTACCTACAAAGACGAACCCAGAGGATACTATCTTTCTGTTTCGCCCGTTACCAAAAAAGGAAATTGGGAAACTTATGTGGCCTTTACCGGTTTGAAACAGTGCATCCTTCCAGTAAAGCGACAAACTCCAAAGAAAGCGCAAGAGGCCTTAAGCAAGATGAACGACTACCTCCAGCCGCTTATTGATAAAGTTCTGCAAGACTCAGGACTTCAGTTGAAGGAGAAGGTAAATGATGGAGACTAAGAAAACCTGGCATTCTGTGGAAATTCCCTATTACTCACAAGGGGCAATTCGTAGGAGCGTAAAGTTTCGCATGTTTCTGATTGATCACTATATCAAGTTTGAATCCAGCGCCGTATATCACGGAACGCTGGATTTTGTTCATTTTGAGATTCTTTGCGATGAACAAGAAGCAAAGAAGATCAACAAAGCTCTGGATGAACTGGTTTGGTGTGGGAGCATTTAAGATTTAAGGAGGAAGTATAAATGGCACAGTATCAAGTTGGGGATCGCGTTCGTATTGTAAGTGAATGGAATAACGAATGTCACCAAAATCCTGAAGGGCTAATGGATCGTTGGCTTGGGGCCACCATGACTATTAAAAGTTGGAATGGAACGAGTTATCAAATGGAGGAAGATGTTAGCGAACGCGGAGAGGGTTGCGGCTGGTACTGGTTCCCTGCGGCTATTGCCGGGTTGGTTGTCGCTGCGGAAAACAAAGAAGAGCCATTGAACGAGATTGAGTACAACGTTGGCGACCGAGTTCGGATTGTTACTGAATTCAAGGACAGGACTGCATGGGGTTCCCGGTGCCGCGAGAGCTGGCTTGGCAAAATCATGACCATCGACCAAAAAATTGTCCTCCATACAACTCAAGGAATTAAATACATATACTACATGGATGAGGATGGAAGCTGCTGGAGTTGGGAGTCTAAAGATATTGCTGGGATAGAAAAGGAATCTTTTGTTCAAGGGGTTTGTTATGAGCTAGGAAATCGAGTTAAAGTTGTTTCTGAATGGACTACTATGACAAAACATCCCAACATACTTCTTGGACAAGTTGTAACCATTCTGAAATGCCATATTGATTTTAATGCAAAAGGGGCGAGATGGGCTTATCACGTTAAAGAGGATTTTCTAGAAGGAACATGGTATTCTGATGATTTTGTAGGAATTGCTTCACCCGAAGAAGATCCCATGAATAAATACCATGAAGGGGACGAAGTTCGCATTGTGAGCGAGATCGACCCCATGTATATACCCAATGGCGGGGAGGTGAAATGGCTTGGAAAGAAGATGACAATTCACGCCAAATATAGTAATTACTTTCGCATGAAAGAAGATCAAACTTTCCATTCTTTCCGTTCTTTGGGTTCCCGCTGGTATCCATTCCTTATTCGCGGTTTAGAGTCCGAAGTAAAAGCTCAAGAGGCTAAAGAAAGAGAGGATAAGATCATGGAATTAAAAGAAAAGGGTGAGTATGAAGAAGTGGTTTGCTCTCATTGCGACTGCGTACTGGTAAAGGGTGTGGATGAAATCTTTACAAGCCCCAATGAAGAACCTATGTGTGAAGAATGTTTTGAGACTAATTGCTTCACCTGTAAAGGTTGTGGGGACATATGCTGGACTGATGACGGTGAATGGGTTTATAACGGTTTCGGAGACCCCGTCAAATATATCTGCAATAGCTGCCAGCAAACAGGAGAATATTACATATGTGATCATTGCGGCCATCTTGTTTACGAAGAGGGCTGCATGACCGATGGATACACCACAGTTTGCGATTCGTGCGCAAGCCGTTATGATTACCATCGCTGCGAACGTTGTGGAGATATTCACAGAGAAGACGAAATGCGAGAATATGGCGGCGATTGGTATTGCCTTGACTGCGTGCCGGATGAAGATTCGTCTTCTAGCAAATATGTTAAAAACTATGGCTACAAACCATATCCGAATTTTCTAAGTGAGCAAAAGGTTCTCTCTGAAAGGAATGCTCTCTTTATGGGTGTTGAACTGGAAATTGATAAGGGTAAGCGTCCATGTGCCTGTGCAGAAGAACTTGCAGAAATTGAAACCTACGACGATGAATTCTACATGAAACATGACGGCTCTCTGGAGGATGTGGGCATTGAAATTGTATCTCATCCGGCCACTTTGAGTTATCATTTGAATCGTTTTCAATGGAAGGAGGTCTTTAGTACAGCAAAGAAATTCGGATATAAGTCCCATGATGCTGGGACGTGTGGTTTGCATGTACATGTATCCAGAGCTTATCTGGCAGCGGATGAAAATGGGGTTACTTCGGAAGATCGTGAGGAATTAAACACCGCAAAGATCATCTTGTTTGTAGAAAAGCATTGGGATGAAATGGTGCGCTTTTCTCGGAGAGACAGATATCAGCTAGATAGCTGGGCTAAGTGTCCGGACAGCGCAATCACTCCCGAAGATGAAATTGGTAACATCAAAGACAAATTGTATAATTTGACTGATGATCGTTATCAGGCTGTTAATCTTTGTAATTCCAGCACGATTGAATTCCGGCTGTTTCGAGGAACGCTGAATTTGAACACTTTCAAGGCCACTCTTGAATTTGTCCAGCTTCTGTGCGACTATTGCAAAGAGCATAACTTGAAGGAAGTATTGGATAGTAGCTGGGATGATCTGATTTCTTGGCGTGAATATCCTGAATTGGCGACATACCTGGAAGAACGCAAAATGGGTTCTGTTTCTGCTGAGTAATCAAATTAAACACATTCTATAATAATGGAGGAAAATATTTATGTGCATCATTTGCTGCAAGCCTAAGGGAATCGCCATGCCTTCCGACACTTACATCGAGAATATGTGGTGCCACAACAGTGATGGAGCAGGAGTCATGTACACCAAAAACGGGAAGGTCATCATTGATAAGGGATATATGAGCCTGGAAGCGTTGAAGGCGGCCTTGAAGAAGATTGCCAAAGAAGTTGACTTGACGAAAGAAGCCATGGTATTGCATTTCCGCATTGGAACTGCTGGTGGGAACACTCCACAAAACACACATCCTTTCCCGGTGATGGATAGTATTGGCGCATTGAAGAAGCTGAAGATGAGTGTGCCGATTGGTGTGGCCCACAACGGTATTATTCCGGTGACGCCCAGAACCAAAGACATTAGTGATACCATGGAATATGTCGCGTCTCAGTTGGCCCCTCTGTATAGGGCTGTTCCAAAGTTCTATCATGATAAGAATCTAATGACACTGGTTAAGAACGCCATCAAGTCTAAGATGGCTTTCTTGATTGGAGATGGAAGCATTTATACCATTGGAGATTTTGAAGAAGAAGGAGGCTTGCTGTTCAGCAATCATACTTATGCATATGGATATGTTCCCGTCTATCGAAACAGCTTTGGATACTACTACGGAGCAGAAGATAAAGACTGGAACAAGTATTATGGATGGGGAGAAGATAAAGACACTCTTATCATCGAGCGGCCTTTGATGCTCCTGGATGATGGAGAGTACATGGTTGAGCTGGATACGGGAGAGTTTGCTGATACCTCCATGGGCTTGTACTTTATTGATGAAAAAGGCTCGTGTTATATGTATGATGATGCCGAAGAAGCGTGTTTGCCGCTGGATACCTTTACCGCATTTAACGCACAGGGATTGAGTCTGAAGTTCGACATAAACCGTGCAGAAGTGATGGAAGTAATGCTATAAGGAGGCGTCATAGATGGGTTATTACATGGAACAAATCGGACAAGATTTTACCATTCTCGCAGAAAACAAAGTGAAAGCCTTTGAAGCTTTGAAACGGTGGGAACAAGAACAGATCAATAACTACTCCTATCCTCTTAATATTCTTCCACTTGGGGACGCCTCCACACTGGAAGAAGCCATGGATGAGTTGAATTGGGAAGCAGAAACGAATGATCGTGGGGACATTGTTGGTCTTTGGTTTAGAGGAGAGAAGCTGCACGATGAAGATATATGGCTTGATCGGATAGGCACTATAGTACAGCCCGGCTCTAAGATCAAGATGCAAGGAGAAGACGGGTGCGCGTGGTGCTGGTATTTTGATGGAGGGCGGTGTGTAACTTATGATGGAGAAATTGTATTCCCAGGAATGCCGGAGTAATGAGAAAGCATTTAGATGCGCTTGTTGCGGGCAGTGTTTTGCGGACGATTTCGAGTTGCGAGAGATATATGAAGAAGGCTCGACAAGCCGAATTCTTTGTGGTTACTGCATCGCCACCATGGAAAATACCGGAGAACTGACTCGTTGTGAATGTTGCGGTAATGTGTTTGCGCCTTCACGTCTTAAAGTCAATTCTGAAAACGGATTGCAAGAAATATGCCCTATATGCGGTGAGGTTTGGTGCGAATAATCTTGAAATTCCTAAATGCAATCTGCTGAAAAGGAGAGCAAAGTCAATGACTAGCGAAACACTTTGGAATCTGCGTAAAGAAATCCGTTTGTGCTCAATGTGCCGTAAATGGTATGGTGCTCCGCTGGATTGACGATAAAAAGGAGGATCTATATGAAGTACGAAACGATCAATGACGCAGCTCATGCTTGGGTAGCCGAATTCAATGCAATTCCTATGGCAATTATTGACAAGCTCTTGGAGCAGAATCCTGAAGAGCTCCATGAAATCACACCGCCTTCGGTTGGTGACCGTGTATTTGTATTCGACTCGCCCGCAGATGAAGACACCGGAGAAATCATAGAGCATAATGAAAACATCTACACCATCAAGCTGGACGATGGAACTACTTGTGATTTAGAAGTCGGAGATTTTGAAGTACAGCATGATGAATTCCTCCCAATGTGGGGAACAATGTGGGCCTTTGGAGATTCCATAGATAATTGGTGGCTTGAAGATGATGATGGTCTTCAGATTATGGCAGACTGTGGCTTCCGTATCTATGAACAGGAAGACTATGATTACATATTCGGCATTGACGGGGCTGGGTACAGCTTTTATGACGAGCATTGGATCCCGCTCTATAAAGCGCGTGGTTTGAAATGGCATAAGGAAGAAGATAAAGGAGACGAATCAGATGGAGAATGATGTCTGCTTAGCCTTATTGGGAGACAAGTCAGCACTAAGGCGCGTGACGGAGCGCGGAGAGTTGCTGTTATGTCCCTTTTGTAGAGAAGACCCTTCAACCAGAATCATATTAAAAAATAATTGCATACGACTCTCAGTGATATGCTTTAAATGCGGTATATCCATGAGCCTTGATCTTGAGATTTGTGATTTAACGTTCGATGATATTCGTATAGCGTTAGAAACGATAACTTCAAAATGGAATACACGACGATAATAGTTGGGAGGCAAATGCAATGGATGATATCAAGCTAGCCCTGTTGGGCGACAAGGCCGTGCAGGATCGCATTACGGAACGCGGGGAGCTGCTTCCGTGCCAGTGCGGTGGACGTGCAAGCATTCGGTATACTGGAAGCAATAGCGGGGCGTTGGGATATACATGCAATGTGTACATGCGAAGTAATCCGGGTTTTGTCATGTGTAATAAGTGTGGGTTAATGACGCGGAAAAAGTCAAGGGCGTGTAGGGCCGTAAAGGACTGGAACACCCGCGCGCCGATCCTGACGCCGGAGGAATTGGAGGGGTTGAAGTGAGCCTTTTAAGAGTGTGGCACTGTCCGCAAGCTCCTATGAAACCATTCGTTGTTGTCGTGGATTCTCTAGAAGAAGCAATTAAGATTTTGGATATTCTTACCGAATACGATCTTTTCCGGTATGAAAACAAAGTAAAGCCAAATTATTGCAGTGTTCAAGGGATTAAAGAATATGATCCTGTAGATGAAGAATGGTATGAGTGGCATAATGAGGATGGCATGACTATTAGAGAATATAAAAGTAGATTAGAACCAAAACACCTGTAAAACAAACGTTAGTTTTAAGCGAGAATGAATTGAAGAAATTTGGAGGAAGCAGCATGAACACTTGGGTAGCATTTATGATGGGCCAGGCCAATCATGGAAAAGAAAAAATGATTTTTGATTGGGACAAGGCGGCAAGACTTATTCGGGAAAGAAAGCCTGAATGCGCTTCTGCGGGTCTTCGGGGCGATTGGGAATGGACTGGTGGGACAATCTATGAGGATGGAAGGCCAGTAAAGGACGACTATACATTCCTTGCCTCTACATGGGCTGTTCCTGAACTTAATATGGACGGAGATATTATGGAGTGCTTCCGAATGAAACATGAGGTTCCTGGATGGGACTCAAAAACGAAATGGCCCAAAAGCGCGCTTGACATTCTGAGCACGGAGAATACGGAGATGTTGGAGGAATCACTATGAAAGCAAAGCGTTGTTCTGTTTGTGGTGGTAAGCCAAAGTTTGTCTACTATTCGATTCCGGGAGCCACAAAGACCCAGATGGAATATATACTTCCCAAACGGCTTGAATGTGAAAAATGCGGTGCAACTGTAGCAAACCTTGTTCTTACGTGTGATGATGCTGTTGAATACTGGAACAGCCTGAATAAAGAAGGAAAACGAGTTGTCCTTGAGCGTGTAGGAGAAGAACCGTGCATTGATGTGGAGGATGAAAACCATAATGCGTGAAAAAGCGAATGCAAAATTCGGAGAAGCGCTGACGTTGGAACAACTTCTGGAAATGGACGGGAAGCCTGTGTGGACAAAGTTGCTTGTGGAAAACACAGGAAAAAAAGAAGGGTGGGCACTCATATATAGCGATGATGGACATACTGCTGTACAAAGATGGACGCAATCTTCTCTTTGGTATAAAGATTATGGGAAGACCTGGATTGCGTATGCTTATCACCCCATGAATTTGGGCCGTGGAGGGATAGCAAGAAATGAATAGTTGGTACAGATCGCAAGACTCCGAATATGCAGAAAATAATTCAGAATTCACAAAGGCTGTTACAAATAAACAAGTTTTATTTTTTGATGGAGAATGTTGGCGTTATTTGTCCAGGAGAGATGCAACGGAATCAAAAGAACAATATTCTTTTAAACGTGCTCCTTTAGTGTCCCCTGAGAGTTGGGGATATTAAAAAAGAGTACGCTGTTAAAAGGAGGTCAAGAGAACTATGAATCGGCAATCAACACTTTTAGAAGCGATAGAACAGTTAAGAATTGCACGACATAATTATATGCATGCTGATCTGTTAGGAGGGCCTAAGAGTGACCTAGATTATTGGGCAAAGAAAATAGATTTTTGGTATTCGGTTCTCAACATTTTGTCTCTTGTTGAAAAGATGGAAAAAGATTTAAACAAGACACAAGCACAGTTAAAAGTAACAGCGCAATTATCATTTGGTCATCCTAATTTTATGGGGCCAGTTATTGTTAAATTTTGTGGACTTCCATTAGAGGAAGCAGTGGAGAGAGTTCAAGATTATTCCAAATTAAAAAAGAAGTTAGAAGAAGTCGAGAAAGAGATTAATTTATGGCGGGG
>OERR01000295.1_pt1 | contig 11871 bp, 9 predicted proteins | sample 1540051 | NCBI WGS metagenome assembly OERR01 (sample SAMEA3891884, study PRJEB23780) | metagenome | biome: terrestrial biome; feature: animal house; material: Caecal content | place: Italy | collected 2015-05-05 | reverse complement strand
AGATGAAGGAGCGCGTCCGGCAGGTGGCGCAGAGTCTCGGGATCGAGGGACTGCTGAAAAAATATCCCTACGAGGTTTCGGGCGGCCAGAAGCAGCGCGCCGCCGTGGCACGCGCGCTGATCACCAATCCCCGCCTGATTCTGGCGGACGAGCCGACGGGAGCGCTTGATTCCCGTGCGACGGATGAACTGCTCGATCTGTTCGCCGCGGTGAACCGTTCCGGCCAGACCATTCTGATGGTCACACATTCCGTCAAGGCGGCCAGCCGCGCGGGGCGTGTCCTGTTCCACCAAATCTATCGCGGTTCCTCCACGGACAGTGAGCTGTACCAGAAAATTTCCGAAGCGCTCACAGTTCTGACGACAGGCGGTGATCCGGTATGAAGCAGGGATTTTACCGCAGGCTGGCCTGGACGGGGATCCGGAGCAACCGCAGGCTGTATCTGCCGTATCTGCTCACCTGTGCGGGCATGGTCATGATGACGTATATCGTCACCTTTTTGAGCGCGAGCGACGCGGTCCGTGCCATGCGGGGCGGCGATGTGATGCAGGGCTGTCTGAATCTTGGTTCGTTTGTCATCACCTTTTTCGCACTCATTTTCCTGTTTTACACCCACTCGTTTCTGATCCGGCGCAGGAAAAAGGAGTTCGGCCTGTATAACATTCTGGGTATGGGAAAACGCCACATTGCCGTGGTGCTGCTGTGGGAATCGGGGATCACCGCCGTGCTGTCGCTGGCGGGCGGCCTTCTGGCCGGGATTGTGTTCTCCAAGCTGGCGGAAATGTGTGTGTTTTACCTGCTCGGCGGCACAGCGGGCTACAGCCTTCTGATCTCTCCCGGATCCGTGGGACGCACGCTGATCATCTTTCTGGTGATTTTCGGCCTGATCCTGCTGGACACCCTGCGCCAGATCCGGCTCACAAACCCGATCACGCTGCTGCGCAGTGAAAACGCGGGGGAGAAGCCGCCCAAAGCCAACTGGTTTCTGGCCGTGCTGGGGCTCCTGCTCCTCGGCGGAGCGTACTGGATTGCGGTGAGCATCCAGGATCCCGTTCAGACGCTGCTGCTCTTTTTCGTGGCGGTTCTGATGGTGATTGCCGCGACCTATCTGCTCTTTGTGTCCGCGTCCGTGGCAATCTGCCGCGCTCTGCAAAAAAATCAGCGGTATTACTACCGCACCAACCATTTTGTTTCCGTCTCGTCCATGGTGTTCCGCATGAAGCGCAATGGGGCGGGGCTGGCGTCCATCTGCATCCTGTGCACGATGGTGCTGGTCATGATTTCCACCACCGTCTGCCTGTATGCCGGCGCGGAGGACAGCCTGCGCACCCGCTATCCGCGCAATCTGGATCTGACTCTGACGATGGAGCAGCTGTCCGATCTCGAGGGCGGCTGGGTGGATGAGGTGCGCACCGCTTCCCATGACATCTGCACCGGGGCCGGGCTGGTGCCGGAGCGGGTGCTGGACTACCGCGCCGTCTTGTTTGCCGGGGTAGTGGAGGACGATCAAATCAAGCTGGATCTGAACTTTGCGCAGTATGCGTCCGAGGTCTGGCAGATCTTCCTGATCCCCATTGAGGATTACAATACGCTGATGGGCGCGCAGGAAACGCTGGCGGAGGATGAGGTTATCCTCTATTCCACCCATGAAAACTTTTCCACCAGCGGGACGATCCAGGTGGAAAACGGCCCGGAGCTTCGGGTGAAGAAAATGGCGCCCACGTTTGTGAGCAATGGGACAGCGGCCATGCAGATTATTCCCACTCTTTATATCTTTGTGCCCAATCTGGAAGCCGCGGTGCAGCCGGTGATCGACGCGGGCCAGGGCGAATGGATCGATTACACCTGGAACTATGCCTTTGATCTTTCTTGTCCGGATCCGCAGCAGATCGCCGTTCAGGATCAGATTTGGGCAAAGCTCGATGAGCTCCGGGAGCAGTCGCAGGATCAGATTGTGATGATCAGCTGCGACAGCGTGGCCGCGGAGCGTGAAGGCTTCTATTCCCTGTACGGAAGCTTGCTGTTCCTTGGTGTGCTGCTCGGCGTGGTGTTTGTCTTTGCGGCGGTCCTGATCATCTATTATAAGCAGATCTCCGAGGGCTACGAGGATCAATCCCGGTTTGCCATCATGCAGAAGGTGGGCATGACAAAGCGCGAGATCCGCAAAAGCATCAATTCCCAGATCCTCACCGTCTTTTTCCTCCCGCTGATTCTCGCGGGCGTGCATCTGGCCTTCGCCTTCCCGATGCTCCAGAAGCTTCTGATGCTGTTTGGTCTGACAAATGTTTCGCTTCTGGTGCTTATTACGCTGGTGTGCTATCTGGTGTTTGCCGTGTGCTATCTCTTGATTTACCGTGTGACCTCGCGGGCTTATTACGGCATTGTCAGCGGTGTGCGGGACGAGGCGGTGTGAGCGGAAAACGTCTGTCTGTGCTGGACTCTTTAAGAAAAGCGAGTTTTTTCCAAAAAATTCCACTCTATGTATTGCTATTTATTCTAATATATGGTAATATTGGTAACAGAATCAATCACATAGGGGGATCAATCCATGGAAAAGCGGTTAAAAGTTCTGATTTCGGAAAACAGTGGAGAATTTATGCAGGACTATGTTCCTGCTTTGGAAGAGGCGGGAATGACGGTGATCTGCACGGAGCGCGACGGCCGGGTGCTGCTGGAAAAGATCGAGTCGGAGCGTCCCGACGTCGTTTTGGCGGATCTGTTTATGCCGCGTTTGGACGGGATCGGTGTGATGAAGGCGTGCGCGGGTAAAAAGGATGTTCCCGTTTTTCTGATCCTTTCCAACTTTACCAGTCCCGCGATTGAGCGTGAGGTGATGGGATCGGGCGCATCCTATTTCATGGTATCCCCGTTTGATGCGAACGAGCTTACGGAGCGTGTGATGCAAATCGCGGCTCTCACACCGCCGCCGGCCTCCGCGGCCACGCAGGGGGAGGAGCCGCTGGAAATCCAGGTGACGGAGATTCTGCACCAGATCGGCGTTCCGGCCCATATCAAGGGATACCATTATCTCCGTGATTCCATTCTGATGGCGGTGCGCACGCCCGATATCATCAACGCTGTGACCAAGCAGCTTTATCCCAGCGTGGCCAAGGACTACGACACCACGCCCTCGCGTGTGGAACGCGCCATTCGCCATGCCATTGAGGTGGCCTGGGATCGGGGGGACGTTGACGTCTTGACGGGCTATTTCGGCTACACCATCCACAACACGCGCGGCAAGCCGACCAACAGTGAGTTTATCGCCATGATCTCCGATCGTCTGCGCCTGCATATGAAGTCCGCCAGCTGAGCCGGGAATCAGTCCTTTCCCGCGTTGAGCGAGTCGACAAAGGAGCGCGGCCGCGCGGTGGTCTCCACCCATGCGGGCGAAAAGCCGGAGCGCAGAGCGTTGTGCACCGATCGCAGGTTGCTCCAGGCGGCGCAGTAGAAGGGGACCTTCCCCAGCGCGAGGATTTCGAGCGCCAGGCGGCTGGTCAGCGCGGACGCGATTCCACGGCGGCGGTAGGCGGGCAGCACGTCGATGCCGATCTGGTACATGGTTTCGCAGTCGGCGGACGCTCCCGCCAGGCCGACGAGCGTTTCCCCGTCGTAGGCTCCCGCGGCGATCGCGTCGCGTTCCCGCCGTTTTTCACACAGCGCGTTGCTCCATTGCGGCAGATAGAGGTCCGCGAAATCGGACGGGCCGAGCATCCGGATGGGATAGGGGCAGGGGAGAGGCCGCAGACGTTCGAGTCTCGGCAGGAAATATTCCGCCATGAAGCAGATCGTTTGCTCGTGCGGGGCCAGCAGATCGTTGAGGACGTAAAGATTCGGCGTTTCAAAGCAGTGCTCCGGCGGAAAACGGCGCAGAAAGGCCAGCACCGGCTCCCGAAGCTCTTCGCTGGTCTGGGCGACGACGTTGTTTCCGTAAGACACCAGGCTGCAAGCCAGAGGAAGCGGAAGATACACCCGCGCCCCCTCGTTCTGTCGGGAGAGGACGGCTTTGGGATCCGTCTGAAGAAAATCCTCCGGCGCGCAGCTGTAGTCGCGGGCGGATTGCTCCAAAGCAATTTGCAGAATGTCAGACTGGTTCATTTCCGGTTTCCTCCTCCTTGTGGGGGATGTATTCCCCATATTGACGGCGGTATGCGGCGGCGGACATGCCCTTGTGGCGGCGGAACAGGCGGGCAAAATAGCCCGGATCGTTGAAGCCGCAGGCGAGGGCGACGTCTGTGACGCTGTCCCCCTCCGTGCACAGCAGCTCCGCCGCGCATTCGATCCGGTAGTAATTCAGATAATCGATCGGCGTGCGCCCCGTCATCTGACGAAAGACACGGCAGAAATAGCGCGGGTTCATGCCGGCCTCCGCCGCCAGCTCATCCAGCGTGAGGGGAGAGGCGTAGTCCCGGCGGATCCGGCGCAGGACGCTTTTCATCTGATCCGCCCTCTGCCGTCCGATGCGGGATTCCTCCGAATCGGGGACAAAGAGCTTTTCCTGTACAATCAATCCGAAAAATTGCCAGAGCAGCCCGGTTGTGACGAATTCATAGCCGGGCTGCTCTTTTTCCATGCTGAAAAAGAGGGAGAGCGCGACCTGTGCGGCGCGGCTGTTCGCGGGCAGATGGGTGCGGATGTGCGATCCGTCTCCCAGAGCGGCGGAATACTTGCGGCGGCACACAGCGCTTTCCGGCAGAAAGCGATCCATATCAAAGACAAGGCATTCATAGACGCAGTGATCGGGAGAACCGCCGTGAATCGCGCCGCCGGGCAGGAAAAAGCAGTCGCCGGGATGGGCGGCGTACTCGGTTCCCTCCACGGAAAGGGCCAGTTCCCCCTCCAGAACAAAGAGAAGCTCCGCTTCCATATGCCAGTGAAACGGCATCTCATAGCGGGGGTGGGAAATGTCGACGTGATACAGCTCAATCGGAAAATCAAACGTGCCGCGCGCGGCGCGCTCGTGTGCAGCCAGATAACGCATGAGGGCTCCTTTCAAAAAGTGAATATTGTCCCAGTTTTCTTCAGTATATACCAAGCAATTCCTCTTTTGCAAGTGTATAATAAAAAACAGAAGAAAGGGGCTGATTTTTTGAACATTTCGGAGATCAAGGACCAGATCTGCGACGTTTGCCATAAGATGTGGCAGCTCGGCTGGGTGGCCGCGAATGACGGCAACGTGACCGCGAAGCTGGAGGACGGCACCTTCCTCGCCACGCCCACCGGCATGAGCAAGAGCTTCATCACGCCGGACAAGCTGATTTTGATCAACGGGCAGGGTGAAGTGCTGGAAGCGGCGGAGGGCCTGCGTCCCTCGAGTGAGATCAAAATGCATCTGCGCTGCTATGAGAAGCGCCCCGATGTGAACAGCGTCATTCACGCGCATCCGCCGGGAGCCACCGGCTTCGCCGTGGCGCACCGCAGCATGGATATGTACAATATGATTGAGGATGTGGCCGCGATCGGCAGCGTGCCGCTCACCCCCTACGGCACGCCGAGCACCTCCGAGGTGCCGGACGCGATCGAGCCGTATCTGGACGAGCATGACGTGATGCTGCTGGAAAACCATGGCGCGCTCGCCGTCGGCAGCGATGTGATTACCGCCTTTTACCGCATGGAGAGCCTGGAGCTGTGGGCCAAGATCACGATCAACGCGATCATCCTCGGCGGCAGCTACGACATCAGCCGCGAAAACGTCGACAAGCTGATCGGCCTGCGCAAGTATTACCGGATTACCGGCCGCCATCCCGGCTACAAGAAATATCCGCGCCGCGAGCACGGGGAACCGACCGATAAATAAGAGCGGGGGGGGAGACAGCCATGCTGAAAAACATACCGAAAATCCTCAGCCCTCAGCTGCTCAAGGTGCTGTGCGAGATGGGGCACGGGGACGAAATTGTGCTGGCGGACGGAAATTTCCCGTCTGAGAGCGTGGGGAAAAACGCTGTGGTGGTGCGTGCGGACGGTCTGCCGCTCCCGGAGCTGCTCGACGCGATCCTCACCCTTCTGCCGCTGGATTCCTATGTGGAAAAGCCCGCCGCCCTTATGGCTGTGGTGCCTGGCGATCCGTGCAAACCGGATATCTGGGACGAGTACAAAGAGATTCTGGAAAAGCACGGGGAAAACCCGCAGAACATCGAGATGACGGAGCGCTTCGCCTTCTATGAGCGCGCGCGGAACGCTTACGCCGTTGTTGCGACCGGGGAGGAACGGATTTACGCGAATATCCTCCTGAAAAAGGGCGTGGTGAAATGACAAAAAAGACGACGGTTCTGGCTTTCGACCTCGGCGCGTCGAGCGGCCGCGCCATCCGCGCGGAGTATGACGGGGAATCCTTCCGCTGGGAGGAGCTGCACCGCTTTGAGAACAATCCCGTCGAAAAGGACGGCCATCTGCGCTGGGATTTCGAGTCGCTTCTTCGGGAAATCCGCGCGGGGATTCAAAAGGCGGGCGCGTTTGACAGCGTGGCGTTCGATACCTGGGGCGTGGATTTCGGCCTTCTGGGGGAGGACGGGAAGCTTCTGAGCGATCCGGTCCATTACCGCGACGGCCGCACCGATCATATTCTCGACAGCGCTCTGCGCACGATGGACGGGGAAGCTCTGTACGGAGAGACAGGCACGCAGCTTCTGCCGATCAATACCCTGTTTCAGCTGCTGGCCCTGCGGGAGCAGGAGCCGGACACGCTTGCCCGCGCCAAAACGTTGCTGCTGATGCCGGATTTGTTCCGGTACTGCCTGTGCGGCGGCGTCTCCACGGAGCGCAGCGCGGACTCGACGGCCCAGCTGCTGCGATTGCCGCAGGGCGAGTGGAGCGAAAAGATTCTCACAGCCTTTGGCCTTCCCGAAAGCCTTCTGCCGCCGCTTGTGCCGGGAGGCTCGGCGGTGGGCCGCCTGCCGGAAAACGGCGCGCTCGTTTTGGCCACGGCGGGACACGACACCCAGTGCGCCGTCGCGGCGCTGCCCGATCCCGGTCCGGACGCGGCCTTCCTCTCCTGCGGGACGTGGAGCCTGCTTGGCTGTGAGCTGGACGCGCCGATCCTGACGCCGGAAAGCATGCGTCTCGGCCTTTCCAACGAGTGGGGCGCGAACGGGAAGATCAATTATCTCAAAAATATCATCGGCCTGTGGCTGATTCAGGAAAGCCGCCGCGCCTGGAAACGGGCGGGAGAGTCGTATTCCTACGCGGATTTGGAGCGTCTGGCCCTCGCCGCGGAGCCGCTGCGCTGCTTCATCGATCCCGATGATCCGGTGTTTACCCCGCCGGGCGATCTGCCGGGCCGCGTGCAGGAGTACTGCCGGAAAACCGGCCAGTTTGTGCCGCAGACGGTGGGCGAAATCATGCGCTGCATCTATGAGAGTCTGGCGCTCAAATACCGCTGGGCGATCTCCCAGCTTCAGCAGGCCACAGGACGGCGCTTCGGCACGCTGCATGTGCTGGGCGGCGGCGCAAAGGACGGCTTGCTGTGCCGCATGACGGCGGACGCCGCCGGACTGCGGGTGGTCGCGGGGCCGGTGGAGGCGACCGCTCTCGGCAATCTGATGCTTCAGCTCACAGCGCTCGGCGCCATGCCCTCGCTGGAGGAGGGACGGCGCTGGATTGCCCGCGAGGAAAAGCTGACGGAATATCTGCCGCAGACCAGCGAAGCCTGGGAAACGGCCTACCAAAAATATCAAGCGCTTTTGGAAAGCGTATAAGGAGAAAGCAAGGAGGAGTTTATCATGTTGTATCCGAAGATTGGCATCCGGCCTGTGATTGACGGCCGCTGGGGCGGCGTGCGCGAGAGCCTGGAAAAGCAGACCATGACGATGGCGGAGAACGCCAAAAAGCTGATCGAGGGCACGCTGCGCTACCCGGACGGCACGCCCGTGCAGTGCGTGATTGCCAGCCATACCATCGGCGGCGGCGCGGAAGCCGCCGCGTGCGCGGATGAATTTGCCGTGCAGAACGTGACGGCCACGCTGTCCGTCACCCCGTGCTGGTGCTATGGCACGGAAACCTTTGACATGGATCCCAAGACCATCAAGGCGGTCTGGGGCTTTAACGGCACGGAGCGTCCCGGCGCGGTCTATCTGGCGGCTGTCATGGCGGCTCATGCCCAGCGCGGCATCCCGGCCTTCTCCATCTACGGCCATGACGTGCAGGACGCGAACGACACGGAGATCCCGGCGGACGTCGCGGAGAAAATTCTGCGCTTTGCCCACTGTGCCGTGGCGGTCGGCTGGATGAAGAACAAGGCGTATGTCAACCTCGGCGGCGTGGCCATGGGTATCGCGGGCAGCTTCTGCGACGCGTCCGTGTTCCAGAAGTATTTCGGCATGCGCGCCGAATGGGTGGATATGACGGAGATCCTGCGCCGCATCAAGCTGGAAATCTACGATCCGCAGGAGTACGAGCGCGCTCTGGCCTGGGTGCGCGATAACTGCCGCGAGGGCTTCGACTGCAACGCCGGCAAGAATCTGCCGGAGGTCATCACGAAGTCGAAGGTCGTTCCCGCCGACAAGGATTGGGAGTTTGTTACGAAGATGACGCTGGTCATGCGCGATATCCTCTACGGCAACAAGAAGCTGGACGAGCTCGGCTGGCACGAGGAAGCGCTGGGCCGCAACGCTGTCGCGGGCGGCTTCCAGGGACAGCGCCAGTGGACGGACTGGCTGCCGAACGCCGACTTCTCCGAGGCGATCCTCGCGAGCACCTTTGACTGGAACGGCCCGAAGATGCCGACCCCGTTTGCCACGGAGAACGACACCTGCAACGGCGTTTCCATGCTGCTTGGCACGCTGGTTACGAACACCGCGCCCTGCTTCCACGACGTGCGCACCTACTGGAGCCCCGAGGCGTGCGAGCGTGTGACGGGCAAGCGTCCCGAGGGCGTCGCGAAGGACGGCTTCATCCATCTGATCAATTCCGGCGCGACGGCGCTCGACGGTTCCGGCGCCTGCCGCAATGAGGAGGGCGAGCCCATCATGAAGCCCTTCTGGGAGATGGGCGAAAAGGACGTCAAGGCCTGCCTGGACGCGACCGACTGGTGCCGCGCCAACTTTGAGTATTTCCGTGGGGGCGGGTTCTCCAGCCACTTCCGCTGCCGTGCCGAGATGCCTGTCACGATGCTGCGCTATAACATCGTCGAGGGCGTGGGCCCTGTGCTGCAAATCGCGGAGGGCTGGACGGCCGATCTGCCGGACGAGATCCATCAGACGATCGACGTGCGCACCGACCGCACCTGGCCGACAACATGGTTTGCTCCCCGCCTGACGGGCGAGGGCGCGTTCAAGGACGTGTACAGCGTGATGGCCAACTGGGGCGCGAACCATGGCGTGACGGTGTACGGCCATGTCGGCGCGGATCTGATCACGCTGGCTTCGATGCTGCGCATCCCGGTGACGATGCACAACGTCCCCGAGGAGAAGGTATACCGTCCGCATGCCTGGGCCAGCTTCGGTACGCAGGACGCGCAGGCCGCCGACTATGCCGCCTGCAAGCATTACGGCCCGCTGTATGGCTGATTCTTTCTTTCCACATCCAAATAGAAGATTCTGAAACGGCTGAAGCCCCGGGAAAGCGGATTGCTTTCCCGCGGCTTCGGCGTTTGGGGGAGGGGGAGTTGTACGGAAATCGTAGTGCGGGATTTTATGCTTGCGGGGAAACGGAGAGTACGAAGCCTTCGGCATAGAACGCCCCGCCCATCGCAAGGCCGGACACGTCCAGCACAACACTGTCGCCGTTCTGGCGGAATTTTATTGTCTGGCCGGTGCGCATGCTCTGCACCTGTGTCACCGGGAAGGGACAGTGCACCGTCAGCTTTGCGGGAAGCGAGGGGATTTCCTCATAGGTGTGGAAGGCAAAGACACGGTTGTCCTTCTGCGTGTAGAAGAGACGGTTTTCAAAATAGGGGCTGACGATGTGCGTCCCATAGATTCCGTCTCCGAACAGCTTGATCCACGCGCCGAGATCCCGCAGGGAACGCACCGCGCGCTCCGGCAGCAGGCCGTCGGGCTGGGGAGCGAGATTGAGCGCGAGGTTTCCTCCCTTGCTGACAACCTCGAGAAGCAGATGCACCAGCTCCCGTCCGCTTTTGAACGTGTCTGTATAGTGGAAGGAGAATTTTTCTCCAATGGTCGTACAGGTTTCCCACGGCACCTGCAAAGCGGTCTCCGGCACGGTCTTTTCCGGCGTAATGAAGTTTTCATACTCGCCGCCGCAGGTGCGCTCACAGACAATCAGATGGGGCTGTGTGGTGGAGCGGATTTCCTCCACGATCTCGCCCAAACGGATGTCCTGCCCCAGGTTGTCGGGACGGACCCAGCCGCCGTCGAGCCAGAGCACGTCAATTTTTCCGTAGTTGCTGCACAGCTCCCGGATCTGCTCATGAACAAACTGCACATACTGTTCCCAAAGCTCCGGGTGCTCGCTGACGTCATAGTTGACGTTGCGCGTGGGAGCCGTGCCGAATTGCGGGGCCCAGTAGTACGGGCTGTGCCAGTCCGGTTTGGAAAAATAGGTGGAGATGGCCATGCCGCGGCTGCGGAATTCCCGGTAGAGCGCGCCGACGATATCCGCGTCGCGGTGCGTGTGGAAGGGGCAGTCGGGGGAGGTGATCTTGTAGTCCGTGGTTTTCGTATCGTACATGCAGAAGCCGTCGTGGTGCTTGGTGGTGAACAGGAGGTACTGGAAACCGCACTCCTTCGCAAGCTCCGCCCAGGAAGCCGCGTCGAACTTCACGGGGTTGAAGGTTTTGTTCGCGTCCCAATACTGCTGCTTGCATTCCTCGCGCGGGGCCCAGGTGAAATCCTCCTGGCTCCATGCGGCGTCGCCGTCGCTCAGCGGCCAGCTTTCGTAGGTGCCCAGCTGGCAGCCCGGCGCCCAGTGCATCATAAAGCCGAGCTTGAGCCCCATGAACCATTCCAGGTGCTTCTGCACCTCCGGGGAACGGGGAGGAATATACTCCTCCGGGGGTGTGTAGTTGTGAATTCCGTTGGCGACAATGTTCTGTTTCATGCGGTTCCCTTCCCTTCTTATTTCTGATATTTGGGGCTCTGCGCGTAAACCGGTTTGCCCTTTGCATAGATGCCGGGCCGCCGCATCTGTCCGAAGCCGGTCACGGCCTCGCGGCTGCCGTCCACAGCCGGATCCGCGTAGGTGACATACCATTTTTGCAGTGTATCGCACAGGGAAGCCTGGATATCGGCGTATTCCTCTTGTCCCGCGAGGTTCTCGGTTTCTCCCGGATCCTCCGTGAGGTGGTACAGCTCATGCGGGCCGTACGGATAGCGATGGATGTACTTCCATTCCCGGTTGCGCACCATGCGGCTGTTGCCGTATTCGTCGAGGATAACCACATGGTTGTCGGATTCCATCCCTTCCAGCAGGACGGGCGCGAAGCTGTGGCCGGGCAGATCCTCCGGCAGGTCGGCTCCCAGATTCAGCAGGTCGTTGAGCGTCTGGATGATATCATAGTGGCTGCACATGCTGGAGGTGACCCGGTTTTCCGGAATGTGGCCGGGCCAGCGGGCGATAAACGGAACCTTCACCGCCGTGTCAAAGAGATTGAAGGGGAAGGTGCCGTTGCCCTTGCCCCAGATGCCGTGATGCCCGCAGTTGAAGCCGTTGTCACTGGTAAAGATGACCAGCGTATCCTCCGCCAGGCCTTCCGCATCCAGCCGGTCCAGCAGACGGCCCACATTGGCGTCCATGGCGGTGACCGCCGCGAAGTACCCCTGCAGGTTGGGCACGGGGTCCTTGTAGCCGGGCAGCACGTCCACGTTGGCCCAGGGATGGGCGGGACCCTGCGGGCAGCTCTCAAAGGGGCAGTCCTTGTACAGGTCCACGTACTCCTGGGGATGGCAGCCCACCCAGGGGCTGTGGGGAGCCGTGTAG
>OERR01000294.1_pt1 | contig 11923 bp, 10 predicted proteins | sample 1540051 | NCBI WGS metagenome assembly OERR01 (sample SAMEA3891884, study PRJEB23780) | metagenome | biome: terrestrial biome; feature: animal house; material: Caecal content | place: Italy | collected 2015-05-05 | reverse complement strand
AACCTGGTTATCTTCTAGAAGGGCAAGGAGATTTTCCGTATCGCCTTCTCCCAATGTTTCAAAGGTAATTGCAATCTTTTTTTCTCCCTTTGTGTCCACCCGGAAAAGCGGTCCCGTTTGCGCCTCCCATGCGGGCAGGGAAGAATTTTTGATGGGGGGAAGCAGACGAAGAAAAGCAAACAAAAGAAATCCGGCGAAGATCAACGTAAGCTTTCCCGGTGTGAACCGGAAAGAATAGATTTTCATGGACGACACCTCAGGTGAAAAAATCAGAAAAAGGAGGTAAGGAATACAATGGCTCTGATCACACAGATTCAGCGATCCTCCCGAACGATCTGCTGCAAAAAACGAACGGTGATGGAAATCAATTATGATCCGCATATTTTTTCTATTTGGACCGCTGCGGCAGGGGCGGAAACAGGTATGGCAATTTCCCCTGCAAGCATTCAACTGGATCGCAAACAGGCGGAATGTCTGCGGGATTATTTGAATGAATTTCTTCACAGCCCATGTCAGAACACATAAACCTTGCGTTCCTTCCTATACTAGTCTTGACTGTGCGGACGACTTCATCCAAGACGCACGGAATTATCGGAAGGAAAGGCGGCGGCTTACCCGATGAACGTCATTCTCTTGTGCGGAGAAGCGCAGGATCACAATATGCGCAACGCTTTATTACCAGCTTTGGAACGCTACGGCGGCGTTGTGTACGCGGGACAAAGGCAGATTTTTCGGATTACCACCGAAAAACCGTCCTTTTTTGTCTTTGATTGTGAACACATTCCAGAGGTATCCCTGGACAAGGGCATCCTGCTCTTCAAAAACAGCTTTACAGGAAAAGAAGAAAGGAAGCTCCCGGAGCATTTGTGCTGTATCCTGGAAAGCAGCAACCATCGTGCAGCCGCTCTGCTTCAGCAATCCGGTTCACCTGTTATCACGTATGGAATGAGTGCCCGCGATACGCTGACCGCCTCCAGTATGGATCGGGATCGGATGGTTTTCAGCTTACAGCGAAGTGTCACAGCTCTCAGTGGAGCGCTTTTGGAGCCGCATGATTTTTTTGTCACCTCATGCAGCGGCGCCAGTCCCCGTCAGCTTCTGCCTGCCGCAGCGGTTCTGCTGCTGTGCGGCATGGAATCGGCAGGGGACGGATACCGGATCTAGCATGGAAAGTTAGAAGAAATTGACAGTTATATTTATGCGAACGGAACACAAAATAAGCTTGCAAACGCAAATCAACCAAACAAAACAAAAATGTAAGGAGTGTATTGATATGTCCAGCAAGAAGAATGTTGTTCCTGAGGCCCGTGCCGCTCTCGAAAAGTTCAAGATGGAAGCTGCTTCCGAGGTTGGCGTCAACCTGAAGCAGGGCTACAACGGACATCTGACCTCCAGAGAAGCCGGCAGCGTCGGCGGCCAGATGGTCAAGAATATGATTAAGAGCTACGAGCAGAGCATGAAATAAAGAACCCTCCCTTCAAAAAGGGCGCTGGCCACTCGGGTCAGCGCCCTTTTCCTTACTTAGCTTTCGTAATCCTCCAAAATGCTGTTGAGGTTCTCATCACCACGAACGGTGATACCGGATTGCAGCATTTTTTGATCCGCCTGGGGAAGTGTGTCGACAAGAACCTCCACCAAAAGAAAGGGTTTTTCTTGATTTTCGGCAAAAACCCCAATCTGTCCGTTATATTCGCGTATGATATAGACGGTTTGACTGCTCGAAAGAAGGGGAGAACTTGAAATTCCATTGTTTTCTTGACTTGGGTTTTTGTTTGCAGTAGAATAATACAGTATATTTGAGCTGGGAGGCTCTGGGGTATCCGGTTCCGGCTTTTGCAGCCCTGCTAACAGCAGGACAGCCACAAAAAGTATGACTGCACAGCTAAGCGTGAGAATTATCTTTTTCAAAACCAATCACCTCGTGATTAGTGTTTGAAAATCCTGGTAATTTATGCGGTCGCCGTCTCAGTAAATTTGAGCGGCATCGCTTGGCTCTGCGCGGTGAGGATTGCGGAAGAAAGGAGACAAACGGCGCAGTGAGAAAAACAGATATCAACCGCTATGCGAAAAATGAACCAAGCACGTCGGGAAACATGGCAGTCGGCACACTCTGTTCCTTCGGCAGGATTTTAAGAAAGGTTCTGCTCACTCTGTTTACGGTGTGCATGATTACCGGCGTTATCGTATCCATTTCTGTAATATCCTTTATCTACAGCATGAAGGATGAGTCGATTGATTATGACCTTCACAAACTGAAACTCAACTATACGTCCTTTATTTATGTCAATGGAGAAGGAGACGATCCCAACAACCCGGTCGAATATCAGGCTCTCTACAGCGGAGAAAACCGTGTATGGGTAGATTTTTCCGATATTCCTGTATACATGAAGGATGCGATTATCTGTATTGAGGATAAACGTTTTGAAGAGCATCACGGCGTGGACTGGATTCGTACAGGAGGCGCGATCCTGAATCTTTTCACCGGAAGCGGGGATATGTACGGCGGTTCCACTTTAACACAGCAGCTTATCAAAAACCTGACAGGGGACAACGACGTTAGTCTGACCCGAAAGGTAAAGGAGATCTTCCGTGCGCTCAATCTGGAGAAGAAATACACCAAGGATGAAATCCTGTGCGCATATCTGAATGTCGTAAACTTTGGAAGCGGCTGTCACGGTGTTCAGGCTGCGGCAAATCTCTATTTTGGAAAGGACATTCAGGACTGTGATCTGGCAGAATGCGCAGCTATTGCCGGTATCACGCAGAACCCTTACAAGTATACGCCGCTGCTGCATCCGGAAGCCAACAAGGAACGTCAGCAGACCGTTCTGACAGAAATGTACAACCAGGGTGCAGTAACCAAGCAGGAATACGATGAGGCGATGGAAAAGTCGGAGCATATGACTTTCGTCGGCCACACCAAAGATGACGATCAGGAAGAACAGACGACGATTCCTGTTTGGAACTGGTATGTGGAAACGCTCTTTGAGGATGTAAAAAATGATTTAATGGATCTGTATAACATTTCAGCGGATCAGGCAGTCGATATGATCTACCATGACGGCTTGAAAATTTACTCGGCACAGAATACAGAGTACCAGGAAATCGCAGAGCGCATCCTTTCTGATCCCACCGTGTTTGATCCTCTGAACTCCGGAGCGGAGGCTGGTTATATCGCAATGGATTATTCCGGCCGTGTGCTCGCGGTAGTGGGAAACATCGGAGAAAAGCAGGGCAACCGTCTGAGCAATAATGCAACAATGGCCACACGGCAGCCTGGTTCTTCCATCAAGCCGCTTGTCGATTATGCTCCGGCTTTTGAGCAAAAGCTGATCAATTATTCCTCCATGCTGCTTGATGAGCCGATTCCCAATTACTTTGATGACGGCAGAGCGGGACCGAGCAACTATTCCCCTGGTTTTGAGGGAGAGGTTACCACACGATATGCTTTGATAAAATCTTTGAATCCGCCGGCTGTTCGGCTGCTCATGGAGCTTACTCCTCAGACAGCTGCTTCTTTCCTGGTTGACAAGCTGGGATTCAATCCCATCGCGGAGACGGATCAGGTCCGTTCGATGGCAATCGGCGGAAGTATGGGCGTGACGGTTCGTGAAATGACGGCTGGTTTCCAGATTTTCGGAAACGGCGGCAAATATTACGAGCCTTATACCTATTACTATGTAGAGGACAGCGACGGGAACGTGATTCTTGATAATCGTGACAATATCGGCAGAGAAGCGATTTCTTCCGCCAATGCGACTATCATGCGCAAGCTGCTTGAGGAAGTCATCGGTCCGTATCCGGCAACCGGACAGGCCGCTGACGTTCCGGGCTGGCAGATCTACGGAAAAACCGGTACGACAAACTCCATGATGGATCTGTGGTTTGTCGGTGGATCTCCTTACGCGGTTGCGGGAATTTGGGCTGGATATCCGAATTACGATCAGGCGATGAATGATAAGGACAACCGCCATAAGACTTTGTGGAGCCAAATCATGGGTGAATACCTTGCAACAAAGGAAAGCAAGTCTTTTTCTGATGATCCCAGTGTATACGCGGCATCTTATTGTACGGAAACCGGGAAGCTGGCAGTGCCTGGTGTTTGCACCAGTACCATGACAGGCTGGTACACCAGTGACAACATTCCCGGCTATTGCGACGGCGCTCACGCTGCCGCGTCTTCCGCTCCTTCCTCTGAGCCGGTATCCTCGGAGATTGCGTCCGAGCCAGCCTCGTCACAGGAATCGGAAAGCTCACAGATTTCCTCTTCCAGCGAATCCGAGGTTCCATCCTCTTCTTCGCAGGATCCGATTGAACCTCCAGTCTCCACTGCGTCCTCGCAGCCGGAGCCTGTTGTATCCTCTCAGCCGCCCGTCAGTGAACCAGTCAGTGAACCGGAACCTGTGGAATCCTTGCCGGAAGAGAGCATGGAAGTTCCATCTGAACCGGGGGACATGACGGACATCACAGGGCAACCGTAGCATGTAAAAGGAATGGAATAAGTTCTGTTAAGAACAATAGAAACGAGGGATTCATAGTATGGTAAAAATCGCAATCATGGGACATGGAACCGTAGGCTCCGGTGTGGTGGAGGTTCTCACCAGCCATGTGGAGAGCATCACAAAGCGCGCAAAGGAAGAGATACGGATCCAATACATTCTGGATTTGAGGGATTTTCCGGACAGTCCTCTCGCGGACCGGTTTACCAAATCCTTTGATACGATTCTTCAGGATCCCGAAATTCTTATCGTTGTCGAGGTGATGGGGGGACTGCATCCCGCATACGATTATGTGAAATCCTGCCTGGAAGCAGGGAAGAGCGTTGTCACCTCCAACAAGGAGCTGGTCGCTGCCAAAGGCGCGGAGCTGTTAAAAATTGCCCGCGACAAGAATGTAAACTTTCTGTTTGAGGCAAGCGTCGGAGGCGGCATCCCGATTATCCGTCCCATCAGCCAGTGTCTGGCTGCCAACGATGTCATTGAAATTGCCGGTATTTTGAACGGAACCACAAACTTCATCCTTACCAAGATGATCAATGAGGATATGTCTTTTGAGGATGCGCTGTCTCTGGCTCAGCAGCTTGGCTATGCAGAGCGCAATCCTGCCGCGGATATTGAGGGTCATGATGCCTGCCGCAAAATCTGCATTCTTGCCTCGCTGGCTTATGGAAAGCATGTGTATCCGGATCAGGTGCATACGGAAGGAATTACAAATATTTCCCTTTCCGACGTCAAATATGCGGATGCATGGGGCGGCGTTATCAAATTGATCGGCGAGGTCAGCAAGACACAGGATGGTCGTTTGCAGTGCATCGTCTGTCCGATGCTGATTCCGCGCGACAGCCAGCTTGCCAATGTGGATGATGTTTTCAATGGCATTATGGTGCGCGGCGACGCAACCGGCGATGTGGTGTTCTACGGAAAGGGAGCCGGTAAGCTTCCGACCGCCAGCGCGGTAGTAGCGGATGTTATCGACTGCGTAAAACATCTGAAAGCCCGCAAATACCTTTTCTGGGAAGACGGCGGAAAAGAGTATGTGGCAGACTATCTGGACAAGGAAGTGTCGCTGTACGTTCGGGCCAAAGCGAACGATCCGGACGAGCTTTGCCAGAAAGCCGAGAAAGAGTTTGGAGAAATCACACGTCTGCTGCGGAAAGACGCGGAGCCGGGAGAGGCCGCTTTCCTGACGCCTGTTTTGCCGGAGCGCAAAATTCGGGAAAAGCTTTCCGTGTTGGAACAGCAGGGGATTGAAATTCTCAACACCATTCGTTTGAGCGATTTTTAATTGCCCCTTTTGGATGAATCTCAAATCAATCAAGATGGCAGGTGCACAAAAGCATGATAAGAATTCAAGTCCCCGCAACCAGTGCAAATCTTGGCTCCGGCTTTGATTCTCTTGGAATTGCACTGACATTATACAACCAAGTCTGGATGGAAGAAGACGACAGACTGACGATTTCCTGCAAAGATTCCGTTGATGTCCCCAAGGATGAAAACAATCTGATTTACTGGGCGGTGAAGCAGCTCTACCAGGAATGCGGAAGAAAGCTTCCCGGTTTAAAGCTGATTCAGGAGAATAATATTCCGTTGGCTCGTGGCTTGGGAAGCAGCTCCGCTTGTATTGTGGCGGGAATTCTGGGAGCGAACCGTCTGCTCGGAAATCCGTTTTCCCGTTCTGATTTGATCAATCTGGCGGCGAAAATTGAAGGGCATCCCGACAATACCTCTCCCGCTATCGAGGGCGGTCTTGTGGCCTCCGCCATGGAAGGAGGACGTATTTACAGCGTCAGTGTTCCCGTGTCGGAGAAGCTGCAATTTGCCGTATTTATTCCGCCCTTTGAGCTGAAAACAGAGATGGCTCGATCTGTTCTGCCCGAGACGTATTCCCGCTCGGATGTTGTTTACAACCTTTCTCGTTCCGCGCTCATGACCGCCTCCCTTTTCTCCGGGAAGCTTGAAAATCTCCGTGTTGCGGTTGGCGACCGAATTCATCAGCCATACCGTTCCGGTCTGATCGAAAACTTTGACAATGTTTTTCGAATGAGCTATGAGCTTGGAAGTCTCGGAACTTATATCAGCGGTTCCGGACCCACCATCATTGCGATGGTTCCCAGAGAAAATATGCAAACCTTCATCACCTATGCGGAAAGCCATATGAAGGAAAAGGGGATATCCGGTTGGGAAATCCGCTTTTTGAGCGTAGATTCTCAGGGAGCACAGGTTTCTCTGGATTGATGCAGTCAGTAAGATTTATTTTGTAAGTGGGGGATATGCTATGAGTTTGATTGTTCAGAAATTTGGCGGCAGTTCGGTTGCCAACGCCGAACGCATTTATAATGTGGCGGATATCATCACCACCACATATAAGGAGGGAAATGACGTTGTGGTCGTCGTTTCCGCTCAGGGAGATACCACAGACGATTTGATTGAGAAGGCCAATGAGATTAATCCCAATGCCTCCAAAAGAGAGATGGATATGCTGCTAACCGCCGGTGAACAGATGTCTGCTTCTCTGCTTGCCATGGCAATTGAAAAGCTTGGTTTTCCCGTTGTCTCCCTGCTGGGGTGGCAGGCAGGCTTTTTGACCTCCTCTGCATATGGTTCCGCTCGCATCAAGCGCGTGGTACCCGATCGGATTAAAAAAGAGATCGATAAAAAAAATATTGTCATTGTAACGGGTTTCCAGGGAATCAACCGTTACAATGATATGACAACCCTTGGGCGCGGTGGTTCCGACACCAGTGCCGTAGCCATCGCCGCAGTGATGAACGCGGATCTGTGCCAGATTTACACTGATGTGGATGGTGTATACACGGCGGATCCCCGCAAGGTTCCGGGAGCGCGCAAGCTGGATTGCATCTCCTATAATGAGATGCTGGAGCTGGCAACGCTTGGTGCGCAGGTTCTGAACAATCGCTCCGTAGAGATGGCGAAAAAATACAACATTGAGCTGGAGGTTCTGTCCAGCCTTACCCGTAAACGGGGTACAATCGTGAAGGAGGCAAAGAAAATGGAGAAAATGCTGATCAGCGGTGTGGCGAAAGATGAGGACGTTGCCCGCATTTCGATTATTGGTGTTCCGGATCGTCCCGGACTGGCTTTTAAGATTTTCTCGAAGCTCAGCGCCAAAAACATCAATGTCGACATTATTCTTCAGTCTATCGGCCGCAATGGAACCAAGGACATCAGCTTCACAGTTGGAAAGTCCAACCTGAAGGATGCGCTGGACGCGCTTACTCCGTACATCGAATTGGTTGGCGCAGCCAGCATTGTGCATGATGAGAACGTGGCAAAGGTCTCCATCGTGGGTGCAGGCATGGAAAGCCATCCTGGTGTGGCAGCGGAAATGTTTGAAGCCCTTTTTGAAGCCAATATCAACATTCGCATGATTTCCACCAGCGAAATCAAAATTTCCGTTTTGATTGACAGAGCGGATGGCGATCGGGCTGTCACCGCGATTCACGACAAATTCTTCAGCGCGGAAACGCTGTAAACAATTTCCCATAAAGAAAGAGGCACGGACAGAAAAACTGTCCGTGCCTCTTTTCATTTTCAAAAGAAACAGGAAACGGCGGTGACACAGAAGGAGATAGAGCCGCATGAATTGGGCGGAAGTGCGTATACTAATGAAAAAATAAAAGGATCTCAAATGCATTTGCATTTGAGATCCTTTACAATGGTCCGAGTGGCGAGACTTGAACTCACGGCCTCTTGACCCCCAGTCAAGCGCGCTACCAACTGCGCCACACCCGGTTGACAACGTGGTATATTCTAGCACATTATGCGGAAAAAAGCAAGAGGTTTTTTTGAATTTATTTTATTTTTTTGATCAGATGGGAGATGAGGGGAATACATGAAGCAAATTGCTGCCATGTGGAAGAAAACAGCGTTTTGTCTTCTTGGTTTGATAGGTGTGAGCATTCTTTTGTTGGCTACAACGACTGTTTTCTTTCTGACACTGGAACAGTCAGAACCGGCCGCAGCACAGGCGGCTTCCTCCGCATCTCCTGCGGAAGGGACCCAATCTTCTTTGGATACCTGGGAATTTACCGGTCAGCTTGAGGACTGGAGATTACTGCTTGTAAACAATACCGTTTCCATGCCGGATGACAAGCTGCCGGATTTGGAAACTGTCGGCAGCATACAGGTCGATCGCCGTATTGTGGACGACCTGCAGGCCATGCTGGAAGCCGCATCCGGGGATGGGGTGGAGCTGACGCTTTCCTCAGGGTATCGCAGCGCGGAACGGCAGGAAGAATTATTCCAAAAGGCGGTGGAGGACAATCGTTTCCTTGGAATGAATCTGGAGATGGCGGAGGCTGTGGCTGCGGAATCAGTAGCGCGGGCCGGACACAGTGAGCACAACACCGGTTTGGCAATTGATTTTAACGGCGTATTGGAAACCTTTGATGAAACACCGGAATATCGATGGTTACAGCGGCATGCATACGAGTATGGTTTTGTGCTTCGCTATCCACAGGAAAAATCAGAATTAACTGGAATCCGCTTTGAGCCCTGGCATTTTCGCTATGTTGGCCGGGAGCACGCCGAGAAAATGCGGCTCTTGAATTTGTGTCTGGAGGAATATGTGACATATCTCACCGCGCAGCAAAGTCGCTCCTGATCGCGAATTCACGGAAATTCTTGTTTTTCCTATGGGAAACGATTGAATTTATCTGATTTTTTGCTATAATAAAAAATACTATGTTTTGTCTGAAGCATACAGAACGGCTTCACAAAACAGCCCGGACGGCCGATTGGTCCATCCGGGAAATTTTGACGGAAAATGAGGGATACTATGGACACACGGGTAGTTCGGACCAGGTTTGCACCGAGTCCGACCGGTTTTATGCATGTGGGAAACTTGCGGACCGCTTTGTATGAATACCTGATTGCGAAGTCCCAGGGCGGGCGTTTTGTCCTGCGGATTGAGGATACCGATCAGGAGCGCCTGGTGGAAGGTGCGGTGCAGGTCATTTACCATACGCTGGAACAGGTGGGGCTGAAGCATGATGAAGGCCCCGACGTTGGCGGCGAATACGGCCCTTATGTCCAAAGTGAACGAAAGGATCTTTACCGTCCTTACGCAGAGCAGCTTGTCCGGGAAGGAAAAGCATATTACTGCTTCTGCACCAAAGAGCGTCTGGAAGCGCTTCATGCCGAAAAAGAAGGGGGAGGGTATGATCGGTATTGCCGCGATCTTCCGGAAGAGGAAGTCCGCGCTCTGCTCGACGCCGGCACCCCCTATGTCATTCGTCAGAAAATGCCGCTGGAAGGCTGCACTACCTTCCATGATGCAGTATATGGGGACATCACCATTGAGAACAAGGAGCTGGAGGATCAGATTCTGCTGAAATCCGACGGCTATCCTACTTACAATTTTGCCAACGTGATTGACGACCATCTGATGCACATTACGCATGTAGTGCGCGGCTGCGAATATCTGACCTCCACACCGAAATACAATCTTCTTTACGAAGCGTTTGGATGGGAAGTTCCCACCTATGTCCACCTGCCTCTTATCATGGGGAAAAACGAAGACGGCAGCGTGTCCAAGCTGTCGAAGCGGCATGGTGCGACTGGTTTTGCTGATTTGGTGAAAAAAGGCTATCTGCCGGAAACCATTGTGAACTATATCGCCCTGCTTGGCTGGTGTCCGAAGGAAAACCGTGAGCTGTTTACTCTGGATGAGCTGGCACAGAACTTTTCCATTGACGGAATCAGCAAATCCCCCGCTGTGTTTGATTACGATAAGCTGAAATGGTTTAACGCGGAATATATCCGCGCTATGGAGCCTGAGCAGTTTGTTCATTTGGCTATGCCGTATTTCCGCGAGGTGTTTGGAGACAAGGAATGCGATTGGCAGGTTCTCGCCTCCATTTTGCAGCCCCGCGTGATTCAGATGACGCAAATCCCGGAGATGATTTCCTTTTTCCGGGAACTGCCCGATTATCCCGCCGACTTCTTCATCAATAAGAAGAGCAAGACCACACTGGAAAACTCCGGTGAAATGATCAAGGAAGCCATCGCGGAGCTGGAGCAGATCGAGGATTGGAAGCTGGATGTGATCCATGAAGCCCTGATTGCTCTGGCCGGACGTCTTGGCGTCAAAAACGGCACACTGCTTTGGCCGGTGCGAATTGCCGCGGCAGGCGTTCAGGTCACTCCCGGCGGCGCCATGGAAATCCTGACGATTCTCGGAAAAGAAGAGGCCCTGCGCCGTCTGCGTATTGGGCTGGAAAAGCTGAATTGAGGAGGCTGCTCGATGAGCGAGGAAATCAAGCGGACAGAGGAAGCTGCGGAGGAAAGCAGTAATTTTATCCATGAATTTATCAAAGAAGATATTGCAGAAGGCGGCCGTTTTGCAGGGATGACGGTACATACCCGTTTCCCACCGGAGCCGAATGGATATCTCCATATCGGTCACGCGAAGGCAATCTGCATTGATTTCGGCACAGCGGAAAAATTCGGCGGGCTGTGCAATCTGCGTATGGACGACACCAATCCTACAAAAGAGGATGTGGAGTACGTCGAAAACATCAAAAGCGATATCCACTGGCTGGGCTTTGACTGGGGCGATCGCTTCTACTATGCATCCGAATATTTTGAAAAGATGTATGAATTCGCGGTGCAGCTGATCAAAAACGGCGATGCTTATGTCTGTCAGCTGACGCCTGAGCAGATGCGTGAAAACCGCGGTGATTTGTCCACTCCGGCTGTGAGCCCCTATCGCGATCGTCCGATCGAGGAAAGCCTGGATCTGTTTTCTCGTATGCGGGCCGGTGAATTTGAGGATGGCGCTATGACGCTGCGCGCCAAAATTGATTTGGCTTCCGGCAACTTCAATATGCGCGATCCCGTGATTTACCGAATCAATCATCTGCACCATCATCGCACCGGAAACCAGTGGTGCATCTACCCCATGTACGATTTTGCGCATCCCATTGAGGACGCGTTGGAAGGGATCACACACTCTCTGTGCAGTCTGGAGTTTGAAGATCACCGTCCGCTTTACGATTGGGTGATTTCTCATATTGACGCACCGTCAAAGCCGCGCCAGATCGAATTTGCCCGATTGGGAATCAACAACACCGTGATGAGCAAACGTAAACTGCGCTATCTGGTGGAGGAAGGCTATGTGTCCGGCTGGGACGATCCCCGTATGCCGACCTTGTGCGGCCTGCGCCGTCGCGGTTATACGCCTGTTTCCATCCGTAATTTCTGCGAGCGCGTCGGTGTGGCGAAGGTAAACAGCACCATCGAATACAGCTTCCTGGAGCACTGCCTGCGCGAAGATCTCAACGAAAACGCCGCCCGCGTGATGGCGGTACTCGAACCCGTTCGCCTGACGATCACCAACTATCCCGAAGGGCAGACGGAAGAGTTCGACGTGGAGAACAACCCGAACCGTCCCGAGGACGGCA
>OERR01000289.1_pt1 | contig 12080 bp, 8 predicted proteins | sample 1540051 | NCBI WGS metagenome assembly OERR01 (sample SAMEA3891884, study PRJEB23780) | metagenome | biome: terrestrial biome; feature: animal house; material: Caecal content | place: Italy | collected 2015-05-05 | reverse complement strand
GGCAGGATTATGTAGCAAACGGAGCGATGGCAGGAACAAAGGGCAGAAGTCTGCGGTTAGAAGCGATTCAAATTCGCTTAACAGGAGAGTTAGCTCAGAAATACCATGTAGAATATCGTACGCATGTCCAAAACGAAGGCTGGCAGAATTGGGTAAGAGACGATGCAATGTCAGGTACAACAGGAAAGAATTTGAGACTGGAAGCAATGGAAATTCGTCTTGTGAAAAGATAAATAATTAAAAAAGGAATAATAAAAAACCAATGGAGATTAATTTTGAATTAAATTCCATTGGTTTTTTGTAACTGTTATACAATATCCATAATTTGTATTTCTCCACCATTTAATGTTATTTGAGTGTGATCGGGATACTCCACGAGTAATTGTCCTTGATCTGTAATGGAGAGAGCCTTGGCCGTTCCTGTCCGAATTCCTGAAATAATCTGGATCTTTCTGCCAGGAACAAAGTTAAGCGCCCGATACTCTTTTAAGGAAGAGCAGGGATTTTGTTCCAATTGATATAATTCATTTAAAATAGCTGCTGTAAGTTGACAGCGAATGGCTCCATCTGGTTCTATGTCATAAAGAGAAGTTACAATCGAAGCCAGTTCATCTGGAATGGCTTCACGGAAGAAAATATTTAGACCAATTCCAACGATTGCATATTCAAACGTATCACCTTCCAAATCAGTAACTGCTTCAGTCAATATTCCACCAACTTTCTTTCCATTCAGAAAAAGATCATTGACCCATTTGATTTCGAGAGAGAGATTGCATATTTTTTTTACTGCACGACATATTGCAACTGCAGCAGCGATTGTTAAGAAAGTAGATTCTTGCATTAATAGAGAAGGACGTAAAAGCATAGATAAATATAGCCCGCCTGGTGGAGAATAAAAACTACGTCTTTGACGTCCTCGTCCATTTGTCTGAGTATCTGCCAGAACACAGCTGCCAGCTGGGGCAGAGTGTATGGCAAGTTGTCGAACCAAATCGTTGGTACAAGAACATTGAGATACAATGGTAAGAAGTTCAGAACGAAGAGGGGGAAGAAGCAGCGGAGCAATCGCTGTTACACTTAAAACATCACTGTTTGGAAGTAAAGTATAACCACGGTTTTGTCCAGCTTGAATGAAATGTCCGTCTTCTTTTAGTGCACGAATTACTTTCCAGACAGCAGCTCGTGAGACATGGAATTGATCTGCCAGCCATTGTCCAGATACTGCCTCTCCCCTTCGTTCGGTTAGTATGCGAAGTACTTGTTCTTTTAAAGACATAGGTCAGCTCCTTATTATAATAGTTCAGTGAATCAGCGTGACGGGAAGATTGACTTTGAGACCTTTAACCGTGAGTGGAATAAATTTTGGGTAATAATACAGGATACAACCGTTTGGCTAAGATGGCTGCAAGTAAAATCTTGATCACGTCGCCTGGTAAAAATGGAATTACACAAACACTTAAGCTTTGTAATATTCCTGTTTTTGTAATAATTATAAACCAAATTGTACCGATTGTATAGCATAAAATTGTGCCGATTCCCATGCCAATACATAAAGTAGAAAAGCGATGTCCAAAATGAGAAGTAATAAATCCAGATACAGCGGCAGCGGCAAGATATCCGATAATGTAGCCTCCTGTTGGACCGAGCAGTACGCCTGGACCAGCGGCCAGTCCCTGAAAAACTGGTACTCCAACGATTCCAAGAATCAAATAGATCAGCATACTAAGGAAACCATAGCGAACACCTAATATTGCTCCTGATAAATGAACTGCGAACAATGCCAAATTGATTGGAACCATTGGAAGTGGAATTGCGATTTGACTGCATACGGCACAGAGTGCAGCAAACAGGGCTGCTAATACAAGGGAATGGGTCGTTTGTTTCATAATAATCCTCCAATTGTTAACTTAAAATTTCATGCCTACTTTGCAGGCACCACTTTTATAATAACTATAACAGAAAAAAATAAAATGTCAACCTATAAGGTTAACAATTGAACATAGGAAGAATGGATATGAATTTTTTTCCAGAAGAAAAAATGATAATTTTATGTTGTTTTCTCACTAAAATCATACTATAATCTAGAGAAAAGTTGATTGCTTTGCACACAGGTGTTCTTGCAATCGCAGCCTGTATTTACAATTCATGTTTTATACAGGTTAGCCCGTTGCCATGAAGCAGATCGTGTTTACACAGGATCATTTATCGTTATGGGATTTTTATCGTATTTAAGAGTAGGAGGATTATAGTTTGCAGATTATTATTGGATTATTGATTCCATTTATAGGAACAACATTGGGTGCAGCATGTGTATTTTTTCAAAAAGGAGAATTAAAACCGCCTGTACAAAAAGCTCTTTTAGGGTTTGCGTCAGGAGTTATGGTAGCTGCATCGGTTTGGTCTTTGTTAATTCCGTCTATGGATATGTCACAACATATGGGAAAGCTGGCATTTCTTCCAGCTGCTGTAGGATTTTTAATTGGAATTGGTTTTTTATTGTTGATGGATCATGTAGTTCCACATTTACACTTGGGAAGTGAACATTCAGAAGGACCAAAATGCGCATTAAAAAAAACTACTATGCTTGTCCTAGCGGTTACGCTTCATAATTTGCCAGAGGGACTTTCCAGTGGTGCTGCATTTGCTGGAGTAATGAGTGGAAATAGTGCGATTACATTGATGGGGGCATTTGCATTATCAATTGGAATTGCAATTCAAAATTTTCCAGAAGGAGCCATTATCTCATTGCCGCTGAGAAGTGAAGGAATGAGTCGAGGCAAAGCGTTTTTATATGGTTCTTTATCTGGAATTGTAGAGCCGATTGGAGGACTTTTAACCATACTGCTGGCAGCTCATATTACGCCGTTTATTCCGTATTTACTCGCATTTGCAGCAGGAGCAATGATCTATGTTGTAGTAGAAGAGTTAATTCCAGAAGCGTCCGAAGGAGAGCATAGTAATATTGGGACGATCGGATTTGCGATTGGATTTGTTTTGATGATGATTTTGGATGTAGCACTTGGATAAAAGCAGGAATAGAGTCTTTCCCTTTCACATATATTATAATAGTAGGATACGGGAGTCAAAATGTCATATCTTTTAAGAAATGTATCATTGAAAGACTCGTAGTATGAAACAAGGAAATGTGATAGGTGGAAAGGGGCAGATAGAATGAACGAATTTCATGTATATAAAGATATTCAATCCCGAACAAATGGTGAAATTTATATAGGTGTAGTTGGACCAGTTCGGACAGGAAAATCTACATTTATAAAGCGATTTATGGACTTAATGGTGCTGCCGAATATGGAGGACGAAAACAGTAAAGCTCGTACAAGAGATGAACTTCCTCAGTCGGCAGCGGGTCGTACGATTATGACAACTGAACCAAAGTTTATACCAAAAGAGGCCGCCAATATTGAAATTGCAGATGGAATTAATGTCAGCATCCGATTTATTGATTGTGTTGGATATATGGTGGATGGAGCGGCAGGTCATACCGAAGATGATCAAGAACGAAAAGTAAAAACTCCCTGGTTTGATTATGAGATTCCATTTACTCAGGCAGCGGAGCTTGGAACAAAAAAGGTAATTAGTGAACATAGTACAATTGGAATTGTTGTAACAACTGACGGTTCGATTGGAGAATTGGAACGTGCCAATTACATACCTGCCGAAGAAAAGACAGTGCGGGAATTAAAGAAACTTGGAAAACCATTTATCCTTTTGCTTAACAGTGTAAGGCCATATGCCGAAGAAACGGTAGCATTGGCAAAAGAAATGGAGGCTCGTTATGGAGTATCCGTTCAGTCAGTAAACTGTGAACAGTTAAAAAAAGAAGATATTTTAACATTAATGCAGGAAGTATTGGAGGAATTTCCAGTTACAGAATTGGATTTTACAATACCAAAATGGCTGGAAATCTTGCCATCAGGTCATTGGATGAAAGAAAAAGTAGTTCAATTAGCAAAGGAAGTTTTAGGAAAAGTAACCTGGATGAAAGATATGAGGGAAGGAATTTGTGAAAAACTTCCTGAAGAAGTGAAGCAGCTGCGTTTAGAAAAAAAGGATCTTTCGAATGGAAAAGTAGTGGTGGAGGTTCAGATTGAACCGAAGCATTATTATCGTATTATCAGTGATTATATTAATATTCCAATTAAGGGAGAATACGAGTTAATGAAAACGCTGCTGGATTTGTCGAAAAGTAAAAGCTATTTTGAACGAATTCAAAATGCTTTAGAGGCAGTTAAACGAAAGGGATATGGCGTTGTAACTCCAGAACGGGAAGAAATTGTGTTGGATGAACCACAGGTAGTAAAACATGGAAATAAATATGGCGTAAAAATGAAAGCAGAAGCGCCGTCGATCCATTTGATTAAAAGCTATATTGAAACGGAAATTGCTCCAATTGTAGGAAGCGAGCAGCAGGCAGAAGATTTAATTGCTTATATGAAAGAAACAGCAAAAGAAAAAGAAGATGGAATTTGGGCAGCCAATATTTTCGGGAAATCGATTGAACAAATCGTAGATGACGGAATTGATGCGAAAATTTCGCAAATGACCGATGACTGCCAAATGAAGTTACAGGAAGCGTTACAAAAGATTATCAATGACAGCAATGGAGGCATGATTTGTATTATCATTTAATTCAATCAAGGAAAGTTTCCGCTGCGAATATTTATTTGATAATAAAATGGATAAAATAAAATTTTTCCCAAAAGCCATAACAATAATCAGATTCTCCCGCATTTTTTGCTGAAATAGGGGAATATCTGAAAAGTTGCTGTGGCTTTTGTCGATTTTTATATGATTTTTAAGCTGGTTTCCTAGAAAGATTTTATGAGAATGGTTGACGGATTTTTAGAAAAACGCTATAGTATATTTAAGTTGTAGAGAAGCCATCTATGAAATAGAGAGGAGGCAGTTATTGTGAATCCAACGTATCAAAAATTGTTGTCGTGCTACGATTGTTTGAAAAAAAGAATTAAATTTACTCCAAAAGTTGCTCTTGTGCTAGGATCTGGGCTTGGAGAATATGCAGAAACAATCCAAATCGTAGCATCATTAAATTATAGTGATATTATTGATTTTCCAGTCTCTACTGTAGCTGGGCATAAGGGACGCTTTGTATTTGGATATATCGAGGAAGTTCCAGTTGTCATCATGCAGGGGCGGATTCACTATTATGAGGGATATGAGATTGAGGATGTTGTGTTGCCAATTCGTCTTATGAAATTAATGGGAGCAGAAATTTTATTCTTAACCAATTCAGCGGGAGGAGTAAATCCAGAATTTGAAGCGGGGGATTTTATGCTCATTAAAGATCAAATTTCTAGCTTTGTACCATCTCCGCTCATTGGTGAAAATATTGACAGTCTTGGAACGCGCTTTCCAGATATGAGTCATATTTATGATTTGGAACTTCAGCAATTGATTCGTAAATCTGCGCAGAAGTTGGATATCTGTCTAAGGGAGGGGATCTATCTTCAGTTTACGGGTCCGAATTACGAATCACCAGCTGAAGTGCGTATGGCACGACTGCTTGGAGCCGATGCGGTTGGAATGAGCACGGCTGTAGAGGCAATTGCAGCCAATCATATGGGAATGAGAATATGTGGAGTTTCCTTCATATCTAATTTAGGATGCGGAATGACAGATGAGCCTCTTACACATGAACAAGTCAAGGAGGCAGCAGATATGGCAGCTCCTTACTTTAAAAAATTAATTACTTTGGTGGTAACTTCCATCAAGACAATATAGGAGGATATATGAAAATTCGATTTTATAATGCGAGAATACTGACGATGGAAAAAGATTCTCACATTCATACGGGAGAATTATGGGTAGAAAATGGAATCATTTCTTATATAGGAAGCAGAGAAGACGCTGTGAATAGAGAAAAGCCAGAATGGGATCGTGAGATTGACGCAAGAGGAAATTTACTAATGCCTGGTTTTAAAAATGCTCATACGCATTCTGCGATGACTTTTTTGCGTTCTTATGCAGATGATCTGCCATTGCAAGACTGGCTGTTTCAGCGAGTATTTCCAATGGAAGCAAAATTAAAACCAGACGATGTGAAATCTGCATCGAAACTGGCAATTATGGAGTACTTAACAAGTGGAATTACTGCTAATTTTGATATGTACTTTTTCCCAGAACAGTTTATAGAAGCATCGATTGAATGTGGCTTTCGTACCGTAATGTGTGGTCAAGTCAGCGGAACCGATGAGGAAGCAGACGATATTTTAAACCGATTGACGGGTTATTATAATACGTTTAATAATAAACATCCATTAATTAGCTGTCGGCTTGGATTCCATGCAGAATATACAACGGGACGAAAAGTAATGGAAGGAATTGCAGAATTAGCGCAAAAATATCAGGCACCTGTATTTACGCATAATGCAGAAACGAAAAAAGAAGTGGATGAATGTATTGCTCGCTATGGTATGACTCCAACGATGTTAATGGATTATATGGGAATGTTTATGTATGGCGGTGGTGGATTCCATTGTGTCTGGCTGAATGATGAAGATATTGAAATTTTTAAAAAGCACGATATGTCAATTGTCACGAATCCAGGTTCCAATACAAAGCTGGCGAGTGGAATTGCTCCATTAACACGTTTTTTAGACAATGGAATTAATGTAGCCATTGGTACCGATGGACCAGCAAGTAATAATTGTTTGGACATGTTCCGAGAAATGTTTTTGGCAACAGGACTGCAAAAACTTCGAAACAACGATGCAGCAGCAATGAATGCAATGGATGTATTGCGTATGGCAACGGTTGGAGGAGCAAAAGCAATGGGATTGAAAAACTGTGATATATTGGCAGAAGGGAAAGCAGCAGACTTGATTATGATTGATTTACATCAGCCGAATATGCAGCCATTGAATGTTATTGAGAAAAATATTGTATATAGCGGAAGCAAACAAAATGTGAAAATGACGATGGTAAATGGAAAAATTCTTTATGAAAATGGAGAATTTTTTATTGGAGAAGATCCAGAACGTATTTATGCAGATGTGAATGATTTAATTGCTCGATGTAAAGAGGCATAAATAGTTTAAAAAGGAGTATAAATGGAAAAATATATTTATATTGGACTGGGAATTGCATTGCTGATTGCTATGATTTATCCTGTTGTAACGGCGGAAAGACGCAGACGTTCGGCAATACTTGGAAAAATCGTAAGTGCCTGGGGACAAGTTCCAAAACGAGAATATGAGTATAGTGAATTTGAAAAAATTGCGAAATATTATCAGGCAACGAAGGGAAACGAATTCACAATTGACGATATTACATGGAACGATTTGGATATGGATCGCATTTTTATGATGATTAATAATACTTCTTGTTCCACAGGGGAAGAATATTTATATAAAATGCTGCGAACTCCAGTGTTTGATCAAGCGACTTTAGATGAACGAAACCGATTGGCAGAATATTTTGCATCTCATGATGACGTGCGTCTGCAATATCAGTTGGAATTTTCCCGAATTGGATATACCAAAAAAATTGCATTAATTGATTATATCCATGATTTTGCGAACTTAAATCGGCAAACAAATTTAACCCATTATTTGCATATTATGCTGATTTTTGCATCTATTTTATTGATGATTACTGCTCCATCGCTTGGAATTTTGGCATTTTTTGCAGTCATGGCCTATAATATTATTATGTATTATAAAGATAAGGCCAAAATTGAGCCGTATTTTATAAGTATAGGTGTCATTGTGCATATGATCATGTGTTGTCAAGAATTGGCAAAGCATAAAGAACCCGAGCTGAAACAATATTTGGAAAAACTAGGTTCTGGCGTTCATCAATTAAAATCCATTCGTTCTAATGCGAAATGGCTTGGAGAAACCGATAAGTCTAGTGGGAATCCAGCAGATATTATAATGGAATATATCCGAATGATGACCCATATTGATCTAATTAAGTTTAATACTGTACTTGGAAAAGTGCAGAAGTATATGCCAGAAATTGAACAGGCATTGGAGATTATTGGGCAATTAGACAGCTGTATTGCGATTGCTTCCTATCGGCAAACATTGCCATTTTATTGCAGGCCGAAGCTTGTGAGTGAGCAGTCCCATAGAGTAATGGCGAAAGATTTGTACCATCCGCTTATATCGGAGCCAGTTGCCAATAGTATTTATGAAGAAAAACCTGTATTGCTGACGGGATCCAATGCATCGGGTAAATCTACTTTTTTAAAGACGGTGGCAATTAATGCGATTTTAGCTCAGACAATTGATACAGTAATGGCGCATTCTTACGAAGCGAATTTCTTCCGAATTTATTCTTCTATGGCACTGCAAGATAATTTGCAAGGAAACGAGAGCTATTATATTGTAGAAATTAAGTCGTTGAAGCGAATTTTAGATGCTGCACATGAGAAAACTCCGATTCTTTGTTTCGTAGATGAAGTATTACGTGGAACGAATACTGTAGAACGAATTGCCGCTTCTTCTCGAATTTTGCAAAATCTGGCACAGAGTAATGTCATGTGTTTTGCAGCAACACATGATATTGAACTGACGCATATGTTGACAGAGTACTATGAAAACTATCATTTTACGGAAGAAATTAAGGAAAATGATATTTTATTTAGTTATCAGCTCCATAAAGGAAGAGCAACGACGAGAAATGCAATTCGTCTGCTTAAAATTATGGGATATGAAGAGGATGTTATTCAAAAAGCCGATGAAACGGCACAAAATTTTATGAAAACAGGAAACTGGTCTCTTTAGGAGAATTTTATGAAAGTGACAATTTATACAGATGGTTCTGCCCGAGGAAATCCAGATGGGCCAGGCGGATACGGAGCAGTGCTTCAGTATGTAGATCCGAAAGGAATCTTACATGAAAGAGAGCTTTCGGCTGGATATGAGCGTACTACGAATAATCGGATGGAACTAATGGCAGCAATTGCAGCGTTAGAAGCTTTAAACCGACCATGCGAAGTAACACTTTATTCGGATTCACAGTATTTGGTGAAAGCGTTTCAAGAACATTGGATTGATGCGTGGATAAAGAAAGGATGGAAACGGGGGAAAAATGAACCTGTTAAGAATGTAGATCTTTGGAAACGGCTGCTTCGAGTAAAAGAAAAACATCAAGTGAAGTTTGTATGGGTAAAGGGACATGATGGCCATGAAATGAATGAGCGCTGTGATAAGTTAGCCACAATGGCGGCAGATGGAGAAAATCTGCAAAAAGATACGATGGCAGAGTAGGGAACTACTTGAATTTAAAAAATGCTTATGCTAAAATAGGCAAAGGAATGAACAGTTTGGAGGTGGTTTTATGCCATTTGTTTCAGAGTTTTTATTTGAAGCGGTTCGAGCTATTTTCCTTGGAGCAGTAATTGTAGCTGCTGTTATAGGCGGAAAGAAGTTCCGTGATTATAAAGATGCAAAGAAAGCATAAAAAATAAGAAATATGCGAAAGAGCTGGAGGATGAATTGTGGAAAAGTATGGTGTTAATGAACTGAGAAAAATGTTCTTGGAGTTTTTTGAAAGTAAGGGACATTTAGCGATGAAGAGCTTTTCTCTTGTTCCACATAACGACAATAGTTTATTGATTATTAATTCAGGTATGGCTCCATTAAAGCCATATTTTACAGGACAGGAAATTCCACCAAGACGTCGAGTTACGACATGTCAGAAGTGTATCCGTACTGGAGATATAGAAAATGTAGGAAAAACAGCACGTCATGGTACTTTTTTTGAAATGCTTGGTAATTTCTCTTTTGGAGATTACTTTAAGAAAGAGGCGATTGCATGGAGCTGGGAATTTTTAACCGAAGTAGTAGGTCTGGATCCAGATCGTCTTTATCCATCAATTTATGAAAACGATGAGGAAGCATTTGAGATTTGGAATAAACAGCAGAACATTCCGGCAGACCGTATTTTCCGTTTTGGCAAAGAAGATAATTTTTGGGAACACGGTTCTGGTCCATGTGGTCCATGTTCAGAAATTTATTATGATCGTGGAGAAAAATATGGTTGTGGAAAACCTGGCTGTACGGTTGGATGTGATTGCGACCGCTATATGGAAGTGTGGAACAATGTATTTACTCAATTTGATAATGATGGAAAAGGTAATTATACCGAATTAGAGCAGAAGAATATTGATACAGGTATGGGATTGGAACGTCTTGCCGTTGTAGTTCAGGATGTAGATTCTATTTTTGATATTGATACATTAAAAACACTTGTGGATCGTGTTGCAGAAATGGCGCACACGAAGTACGAGGAAGACGCTCAAAAAGACATTTCGATTCGTCTAATTACTGATCACATTCGTTCTGTTACTTTTATGATTTCCGATGGAATTATGCCTTCCAATGAGGGAAGAGGATATGTACTTCGTCGTTTGCTTCGTCGTGCGGCACGTCATGGAAGATTGCTTGGAATTGAAGGTACTTTTTTAGCCGAATTGAGTAATACCGTAATCGAAACTTCTAAAGATGGTTATCCAGAATTGGAAGAGCGAAAAGCAATGATTTTCAAAGTTATTACAGAAGAAGAGAATAAATTTAATCGTACCATCGATCAGGGATTGAGCATTCTCAAAGAGATGGAAGAGACGATGCAGAAAAATGGAGAGACAGTATTAGGCGGAGAAGATGCATTCAAACTCTATGATACGTATGGTTTTCCTCTGGATTTGACAAAGGAAATATTAGAAGAAAAAAATATGACTATTGATGAAGAGGGATTCAAAGCTGCGATGCAAAAGCAGCGTGAAAAAGCACGTGGAGCAAGAAAAACAACCAATTATATGGGAGCAGATGCCACTGTATACGATGAAATTGATCCAGCCATTACATCAGAATTTATTGGATACGATCGTTTAACAGCAGAGTCAATGGTTACGGTACTGACAACAGAATCCGAGCTAGTACAGGCATTAACAGAAGGAAATACTGGAACGATTATTGTAGAGCAAACTCCGTTCTATGCAACGATGGGTGGTCAGGAAGGAGATACTGGACGGATCACAGCGAAGGATGGTGCAGAGTTTGAAGTAAAAGATACGATCAAATTAAAGGGTGGAAAGATTGGACATGTCGGTGTAATGAAAAAAGGCATGATTGCAGTAGGTGATGGAGTGATTCTGGATGTCGATGCCCAATCCCGTGCTCTTACTTGCAAGAATCATAGTGCAACCCATTTATTGCATAAGGCGCTTCGTACCGTACTTGGTACGCATGTAGAACAGGCTGGTTCCCTTGTTACACCAGGAAGACTTCGTTTTGACTTTACGCATTTCCAGGCATTAACAAAGGAAGAATTAGCTCAGGTAGAGGCAATTGTCAATAAAGAGATCCAAGCAGCTCTTCCAGTTGTGACAAAGATTATGACATTGGAAGATGCGAAAAAAACAGGTGCAATGGCATTGTTTGGAGAAAAATATGGAGATACGGTTCGTGTTGTAACGATGGGAGACTTTTCTACAGAATTATGTGGTGGTACACATGTAGATAATACGAGTGTAATTTCCTCGTTTAAGATTTTGTCAGAAGCAGGTATCGCAGCAGGAGTACGCCGTATCGAGGCATTGACTTCTGAAGGATTGATGAATTACTATAAAGAAACCGAAGCAGAATTAGAAGCCGCAGCAGTTGCAGCAAAAACAACGCCAGCGAATTTGACAGCGAAGATTCAATCTCTGTTAGAAGAAATTAAAACACTTCATGCAGAAAATGAAAAGTTAAAAGATAAGCTTGCAAAGGAAGCTATGGGAGACGTTATGAGCCAGGTGAAAGAAGTAAAAGGCATAAAATTATTGGCAACAAAAATGGCTGATGTAGATATGAATGGACTTCGTAATCTCGGAGATGAGTTAAAAGAAAAACTCGGAGAGGGTGTTGTAGTACTGGCTTCGGTTCAGGCAGGCAAAGTTAATTTAATGGCAACTGCCACAAACGAAGCATTAAAGGCAGGTGCCCATGCAGGTAACTTAATTAAAGCGATTGCAGGACTCGTTGGCGGCGGCGGCGGCGGTCGTCCAAACATGGCACAGGCAGGTGGAAAGAATCCAGCAGGTGTGGATG
>OERR01000288.1_pt1 | contig 12103 bp, 6 predicted proteins | sample 1540051 | NCBI WGS metagenome assembly OERR01 (sample SAMEA3891884, study PRJEB23780) | metagenome | biome: terrestrial biome; feature: animal house; material: Caecal content | place: Italy | collected 2015-05-05 | reverse complement strand
ACACCTGATCGAAGCTTGCGCCGTTTGTCATCAGGCTGCCGACAGCCAGAATGAACATGATGGCGACGGTGCCGCGGATGCCCGGCCAGGAAATGTGAATCATTTTCTGGAAGCGGTTTGCGCCGTCGATGCTGGCCGCTTCATACAATCCGGGATCAATGCCGGCGAAGGCCGCGAGATAAATGATGGAGTCCCATCCGATTTCCTTCCAGAGAGCGGAGAGCCAGATGAAGGGGCGGAACATGCTCGAATCGGAAAGGGGCGAAATTTTCTGAAAGCCGAGCGCGGAGAGAGAAGCGTTTACCATACCGTTGCTGCCGAACATGTTGATGAGAATACCGGCCAGCACAACCCAGGTGATAAAGTGCGGGAAGGTAAAGACGGTCTGGAAAAACTTTTTTGTTTTGTTCGCTCTCATCTCATTGAGAAGAACGGCCAGAATCACGGGCATGGGGAAGAGAATGCAGATTTTGCCCGCAGCAAAAACCAGAGTGTTTTTGAGAGCATTCCAGAAATCCTTGTCCTCAAACATTTTGGAGAAATGCTCAAATCCAATCCAGGGGCTGGCCCAGAGTCCCATATCATAGCGGAAGTTTTTGAAGGCGAGGGACAGACCGCCCATCGGAAGATACGCGAAGATTAAGTACCATGCGATAACGGGAAGAAGCAGAAGATAGAGCAGCTTGTCGCTTCGAATTTGTTTCCATTTGCGGGCCCATTTGTTGGTTGGCATGTTAGAAACCGCAGCAGCTTTTTTCACATTCATCACCTCTCTGATTTATCTAAATTATACTATTTGCACGAAAAAAGAGGTATGGTTTTTTAATTTATAACACAAATTTTCTTTATGGATATTTTTTAGCCCGCCCAAAGGATGCTAAAGAAAGTCCGGGTTAAGTTGTATTATTCATAGTTTTGTCACAATTCAGAAATGGAAAACCGGAAATTTTTTAGAAAAATCTTTACAAAAAACCCCGTGACGGATGGACGTTCAGAACCATTTCGTCACGGGGGTTCCATTGTGGGATACGGTTATTCTTTTGAATCTTCGGCGCCGTCTGGATCGCCGGCCAGTTTTCTGCGGTATTGGCTGGGGGAACAGGAGGTGTGCTTTTTGAACAGCTTGATGAAATAGAAGTAGTCGTTGAAGCCGCAGGCGTCGCTGATGGCGGAAACGGGCAGATCCGTATTTTGCAGCAGCTCTTCCGCCTTCTGCATGCGCAGGGAGGTCAGATATTTGACGATGGTGTTTCCCGTTTCCTTTTTAAAAAGCTGGCTGACATAGCTGGGGTTCATGTTGAATTCTCGGGCTATGTCGGCAGTGGAGATATCGGTCGAATAGTTTTCGTGGATGTATTTGATGATTTTCAAAAAGCCCCGGCTGTAGCCGCCCTCGTTAATCTCCTTTTCCACGTCCGGCGTCATGGCTTCCAGGATTCCCGCCACCATCTCCTCGTAGCTGCGGTAGGTGGAGAGCAGCTGCTGATAACTGTAAATTTCCAGATCAATGCCAAGCTGGCAGAAAATATAATTGTAAATATCCAGAGCCTGGGAGATGTGCGAAAGCTGATCCGACCAGGAGAGGAGGAGAGCACGCAGGGCCGCGGGCTGGTAAAGGAGTGGGGCAATTTCCTGCTGCACGCCTTCGAGATATGCGGCGTGCGTCCGAAAGACGCGCGATTCCCGGTGAAAGAAAAACTGGCAGCTGTCATAGAGATTTTGAAAGACGGTGGACTGCAAATCGGCAAATTCCACCGGAAGCGTGCTGACGGAGATCCCGTCCACATCCGAATCTTCCAGCATTTTTTCTGAAATTTCCCTGGGAGGCTGGCGGAAAAGATAAAGGTGCTCGTGGTAGCCCAGCGGCTGGCACAGGCCGTCAAAAAGCTGTTTAAGAGGAGTCCTGCCGATGGACACGGCGGTATAGATGGGTTCCTCCAGGCCCTCGCTTCCCAGAATTCTGCGCAGGCGCGGAATATCGTTTTCATACAAAGCTTCCACAAGCTCCGGATCACAGTCCTGCCCGTTGGAGGAGGGCTGCACCGCCTTGCGGATATATCCGCGCAGCTCGTCATAATCCACGGGCTTGAGACAGTAGCCGAGCGCGCCGAAGCGGATGGATTTCTGGGCATAGGCAAAGTCGGCGTATCCGCTGATGATGATGAATTTAACCTCCGGACGCAGTGCCTGCACACGCGTGCAGAGCTCCAGACCGTTGAACGTGGGCATGGTGATGTCCGTGATGAGGATATCCACCGGGTTTTCCTCGATATAGTCCAGCGCTTTTTGACCGTCGGTAAAAGCGCCGCAGATTCGTGTCCCTAATTTTTCCCAGTCAATCCCGGTTTGAATGGATTCCAGAACACCCGGTTCATCGTCTACTAGGACAATGCGTTTTGCTTCCTCAAGCATCTGTATCCCCTCCTGATTGCGGCAGCTGCGGTGTGTCGGGCAGCTTTGGAGCCAGCCGCAGCGTTACCTTTGTTCCCTCGTTCGGTGTGCTGTCTATGGTAAGCCCGTATGGAGGGCCGTACATCATCCGGATCCGAAGGTGCACGTTGCACAAGCCGATATGATCGCTTGTGCCGCTGAAGGTCTGGGCAGCGTCCAGCTGCGCGCGAAGCTCCGCGAGGCGTTCCGGGGAAATTCCTTCTCCGTCATCGTATACCGTGATCACGAGAGCGCCGTCGATCAGGGCGCTGGAAATATACAGCGTGGTTTGCTCGCTGCGCGGCTCCACCGCGTATTTGAATGTGTTTTCCAGCAGAGGCTGGAGGATCATTTTGATAACGGGAACCTCCAGGGTATCGGGATCGAAATGGTAAATCACCTGCACCTTATCGGAAAAGCGGGCCGACTGGATGCCGATGTATGCCTTGGCAGCGTCAATTTCGTCCCGCAGCTTGACTGTGCTTCCGCCCTTGATGCTGTAGCGGAAGATCTTGCCGAGCGCCGTGGCGATGCCGGAAGCGGTGAACAGGCCGCCCCGGTTGCACAGGCCGCGGATGGTTTCCAGTGAATTGTAGAGGAAATGGGGATTGATCTGACTGCGAAGGAAGGAGATCTCCGCCTTTTGCTTTTCAATCTCCAAGCCGTACATGCGCTCGGTCGTTTCAAACAAGCGATGGGATCGCAGTTCAAATTCATCGATCAGCGCGTTCAGATCGGCCGCAAGCTCCTGCATTTCGCAGTTGCCGTTGACCTGGATTTTCTTTTTGATGTGCGTATAGTTTCCGCTTGTGATCTCGTGCATATAGTAGTGCAGCGCGTAGATCGGACGCACGAGGCTGCGGTGTATGAGAATCAGAGTGATAAACAGCAGAGCGACGGACATGCCGCAGATCAGAAAGAGCAGCCACTGCATATAGCCCACGTCGGAGAGCAGGCTGTTTTTGTCGGTGCAGCTCACAATGCGGATGTTGCAGTCGTCGATTTGCTTGGAGATCAGCAGATACTGTCCGACGCTTTTTTCCCCTTCAAAGGATTCTTCGGTGATTTCATCCGGCAGCGTTTCAAGATTTTTGGCGTTTGCGTTGAGAGGAGCGGCTACTCCATGGCTGTCGACCAGAAAAAAGCTGGTTTCGCCCTGATCCAAATCCTCATACATCAGCTCGTCAATGCGGATGGTCAGAATACATTGTCCGACCGGCTTGGCGTAGCTGTTGTCAAAGGAGGTTCCGTAAAGATTGGAGACAAAGGCCAGCACCTCGTATTTCCACGGCGTGCTGGGTCTTCCGTCATCCTTTTGGACAAAGATCCCGACGCAGGAGGTTTGCTGCTTGTCGTTGTAGCGTTCCAGCATGATCTGGATATCCTCTCCGCGCAGCTTGGTCCGGTCCTGCCTTCTGCCCAGAAGGGCGATATCGTCGAGCTCTGGGTAAATCAGATACACGCTTGTGAGAAATTCATCCATATCGCGGTAAATGGCGTATTCATTGGAGGTCTGCTCCTGTTCAAAATAGGAATGGATCTCCGCGCTGTATTGCAGAAAGTTCATGACGGCCTGCGCCTTGTTGTGGATATAGCGGACCTCCTGTGCGTATTTATCCGTGGTGTACTGCGTATATTCCGCGTTTTTGCTGATCAGGATCTCTGTAAGAAAATGCGCGGTCAGGATCCCCACGACAATGAAGCTGAGGACCACCACAGCGGCTACGGTGTTAAGCTGGCGCCGTATTGTTTGCCTTTGCATGAAGCGCACCTCCTGCTTTTTGGATGAGATCCTGGGAAACCCTGCACATACCGGTTGTTTGTCGTGCAGCACAATTTTGTGTTATAAAGTGGGATCTAATTTATAATTTATTACAATTCCAGAAAAAGGTCAAGAGCGGAACACCAAAAAAAGGATCGGAGGTTCATGGTTTATTCTCTTTTTATTCATAAAAAAGATAGAAAATTTCTGACTTGTGGAAAATTTTTTATTGTGCTATTCTTAAAGAAAACACGCTTGAACCGAACAGCTTCGGTGCGGATTTTCCGCCTGCTTCGGCGGGATCAAAAGAAAGAAGGAAGAGCATGGCCAAAGTTATTTTCATTATGACGGACTCCCAGCGGTACGATATGGTGAACGCCAATGTTTCCACCGGCCTGAAAACTCCCTGCCTGGATCGTCTGGCGTCGCAGGGCATGCGGTTTACCCGGGCGTATACGACACAGCCGGTCTGCCAGCCTGCGCGCTGCGCCCTGTTCACCGGGATGTATCCTCATTCGTGCAACAGCTGGACCAATTCCTCCGCGCTGTCCGCCGATGTGCACACCATCGGCCAGCGCCTGCGGGATCATGGAGTCCACACGGCCTACATCGGTAAATGGCATCTGGACGGCGGCGACTATTTCGGGCTGGGACATTGCCCGGACGGCTGGGACCCCGCCTACTGGTACGACATGCGCAATTATCTTGACGAGCTGACTCCCGAGGAGCGGGTGATTTCCCGCCGTACCTCCACTATGGAGACGACGGACATTGCCCCCTCGTTCACCTATGCTTCCCGCTGCTCCGATCGGGCTGTTCGCTTTTTGCAGGAGCACGGACAGGAGGAAAATTTCCTTTTGTGCGTTTCCTATGACGAGCCGCACGGTCCCTATCTCTGCCCGCGCGAATACTGGGAACAGTACCGCGATTTTGAATTCCCCCGTTCCCGGAATGTGGAGGATACGCTGGAAGAAAAGCCTGATTATCAAAAGGTCTGGGCAGGCGGAAAAGAGGAAAAGGACAGACGCGAGGTGCGAATCAAAGCGCCGTATTATTTCGGCTGTAATTCCTTTGTGGACGCTCAGATCGGCCGTGTGCTCGACGCGGTGGATACCTATGCGGGCGAGGACGCTGTGGTTATCTATACCTCGGATCACGGAGATTTTCTGGAATCCCATTGCCTGAGCGGCAAGGGTCCCGCGGCTTACGATGAGATCACGCGGATCCCGCTGTTTATCAAGGGGTCGGGGATCGCCGCCGGTTCGGTGAGCGACGCGCCTGTCTCCCACATCAATCTGGCTCCGGCGGTGTTCGATCTGTTCGGAATCCCGCAGCCCCCTGTGTTTCCGGGAGTAAGCCTGCTGCCGCAGGCACGCGGGGAGCAGGAGCGTGTAAATGAGTTCTGTTTCCTGGAGTTCGGACGCTATGAGGTGGACCATGACGGATTCGGCGGCTTCCAGCCGATGCGCGCTGTCTTTGACGGCCGGTATAAGCTGAGCCTGAACCTGCTCTCGCAGGATGAATTTTACGATTTGCAGGAGGATCCGCTGGAGATGGTCAACCGGATCGACGATCCCGCTTGCTATGAGCGGATCTGCCGCCTGCATGACGCGATTCTGGATAACATGAACCGCACGCGCGATCCGTTCCGCGGTTACTATTGGCGCCGCCGTCCGTGGCGAAAGGACGCTCCGGCCGCGACGTGGAGCGACACCGGCTACACCCGGCAGTCCGAGAACGACTACGAGGAACGCCAACTGGACTATGAGACCGGTCTGACCATGGTGGACGCGGTCCGCAGAAAATAAGAAGTTTTTGGAAGAGACAAAAAGCCCGTTCTGGAATTAACCAGAACGGGCTTTTTTTGACTTGTTTGTATCAGTTGGGCTTTAGGAAACCGTTCCCACCGCTACCGGGGTGGGAGCCTTGTTGATGTAGAAGCCGCACGCATCTCCGGGATTGCCGATGGCATACACCTTAAAGAAATAGTTGTTGCCGCTGCTTCCCGCATACTCCGCACGGAACGACGGAGAACCGGCCACAAAGGTCGGCATGCTGCTCGCCGTGATGCGGAACTGATACGAGGATCCCTTCTTCACCTGGAAGGGGGAGGTGGTGTCGCTGATCACCGACTGCGCGGTGGTGACGTTGACGAGCTTTTTGCCGTTGAGATAGACGGTTGCGCTCTGTCCGGGGGTGACGACATAGACCTTGAAATAGTAGTCGCGCCCGCTCTGAGAAGCCAGCTCCGCGCGGAAATGGTTGTTGCTGATCGTCATAACGGGAGTGGCCCCCGTCATGGAGGTGATGCGGAACTGGTAAGAGTTGTTGATCGCCACGTCGGAGGTGGTATCGCTGATAAAGGAGACCTGCGGAGCGGTGCCGCCCGGACGGTTGCCGTTGACGATGCCGCCGCCGCTCGGGAGCGTGCCGCTGATCACACCGGAGTTGTCGATGGTTCCGCTGTTGCTCAGGGAGCCGTTGTTGGTGACCGTTCCGTTGTTGTCAAAGTCGCTGTTGTAGCGCACCAAGATGGAGCCGTTGTTCGCGATGGCGCCGTTGTTGATCAGCATGCCGCTGTTGGAGATGGTGGCTCCTGTGTCGTTTGTAATGTCGCCGTTGTTCGTCATATCGGCGGCATTGTTGATGGTTCCCTTGTTGACGAAGGTGGTATTCACACGAGTCTCAAAGGTGCCGTTGTTGGTCAGCAGGCCGTTGTTGGTCGTCTTGCCGCTGCTGACGAATATACCGCCGTTATTGATTTGCAGGCCGCCGTTGATGGTCAACGAGACGTTGTCCGCCACCGTCAGCATGCCGTCCTTCGCGATGCTCAGCGTGGAGCCGGAGGGGATTTCCAGATCCTGCGAGAGCTCGACGGAGCCCACAACGGAGCCTCTGCCGTTCGTGAACAGCAGGAAGCCGCCCACGGTGGAGGCCATCAGCTTATCCGTGTAGACAACGCCGCCGTTGCCGGAGCCGGGGGAGAGGGTGGAGGCGTGGATACCGGCGCTGCCGGAGGAGCTGCTGCTGGTAGCCGTCAGCGTACCGCCGCGAACGAGCACATCAAACGCAGCGTGAACGCCGTAGCTGTTGCCGGAGGATACGCCGCCTCTGGCTTCCATCACAGCGATTCCCTTGGTTCCGCTGTTGTTCGAGCCTGTGCCCTGCAGGTTGCCCATTTCCACACTTCCCTGCGGAGCACACACGCCGCAGCTTTCTCCCGTACGGGACGTGGCCCGTCCGCCGGATGCCTTGAGCGTGCCGCCGAGCAGGGTGATGCCGCTGGTGGAGGAGCAGACGCCGCGGCTTGCATCCACAGCATCGCCTGCGGAGGCTTCGAGGGAAGCGTCCGCGGAGTTGACAGAGATGGAATCCAGCGCATACACGCCGTAGCTTTCCCCTTTGGTGGCCGATCCGCCGAAGGCCTTCATGCTGCCCCCGTTCAGAACAACCGAATCCCCGGCGTAAACTGCCGCGGTTGCTGTCAGCGTGGCGGTGCCGCCCATGGCTTCGATGGTTCCCTTCTCCATCGTCACGCTGCCGTTGCCGACTGCGATGCCGAAGCTGGAGGAGGCGCGATCCGCCGAAGCTTTGACCGTTCCGTTTTTCATCAGGAATTCGCCGCTCGGCAGATAAAGACCGGCGCTTTCCTCCTTGGCCGATCCGCCGGAAACGGACAGGGTGCCGTTGGTCATGGTGAAATCGCCGTTGTGTGTGCAGATGCCGGAGCTGCGGCTTGTGGTGGACTGGCCGCCCCATGCGGACAGCGTGCCGTTGGACAGGGTGACGTCATACTGCACATGAATACCGGCGCTCTCTCCGTCGGAGGCTTTGCCGCCGGAGGCTTCCAGCTTGCCGCCGGAGACATTGAGCGCTCCATCCTCAAGCCGCACGCCTTGGCTGATGTTGGCCGTGCCGCCGATGGCTTTGAGCGTGCCGCTGGACAGGGTCAGGCCCTTCGCGGCGGAAAGACCGACGCTCTCTCCGTTGAGGGAGGAGCCGCCGGAGGTATCCAGTGTGGCGCCCTGGATCTGAACGCTTCCCTGCGCGAAGGTGCCGCAGCTCAGATAGCCGCTGGACAGGCCGGAAGCGATCCGCAGGTATCCGCTGCCGGACACCGAGAGGTTGCCCGCCACATAGATGCCGTAGCAGTCCCATCCGGAGCGGGAGGAGCCGGTGACAACGCTGTTGCCCTCCAGCTGGATTTTCAGATCGCCGTTCGCGTAGATGGAGGCCAGCTCCGCGGCGTCGGAAGAGGTGCCGGAAATCACGGCGTTGCGCAGGGTCAGCGTTCCGCTGCCCGCGTCGTAGCGGATGTTGTAATTGCTCTGATTGCCCTCCACGCCGCTGCTTCGCCAGTAGCCGCCGGCTGAGACGTCGGCTTCGCCCACGAAGACCACGGTAGGGGTGTTGGTTGCGGCTGTGGCTGGCGCCCCGGGGGCGAAGAGATACAGCAGCGCTGTCAGAGGCAGCAGCACAGCCAGAAGCCGCCGCCCTGTTGCTTTGAACATGAATAATTCCTCCCATTCTTACGGTTCCGCCTGTTGGGCAGGGAAACTCTTCGATATCACCATTTTACCATGTTTTCCCCGTTTGTTCCAGTCGCTTCGCAAAATAATTGCACAAAACCAAAAAATTCCTGTTTATTGCGCGCCGCGCAGAAACGGCGGATACTTTTCCGTGGACAGCAGCGGGCCATAGAGCGCGGGCCGCCGCCAGGCGTTTCCATGTACTTCGTGGGCGCGGTATTCGCGAAGCTCCGCGAGGGGGAAGGACGCGAGATAAACGCCCTCTGCTTCGCCCGCCTCCAGCACCAGCGTGTCGCGGCTGCCCGGCTCTTCCTCGCGGTAAGCGATGCCGTCGAAGGCGGTGGAATGGCCGTTGCAGTCCGGCTGGCCGTGCGGGTAGTTCACAGTAGCGATCCCCACCATGTTTTCATAAGCGCGGGCGCGCAGCTGGGAAATGCGGTTGATTTCCATCGGGCAGGCATTCGGCACCAGAAGGATTTCCGCTCCGCCCAGCATCAGGAGCCGCGCGCTTTCCGGAAACTCGCGGTCGTAGCAGATCATCGCGCCGATTTGCACCTCTCCGTGCCCCGTGTCGAGCGCGGCGGTGGGGAAGGAGTCTCCGGGCGTGAGAAAGCGCTCCTTGTCAAACGCGCAGGTATGGCACTTGGCATAGGAGAGCACCTGTTTTCCCGTGCGGTCAAAGACGCGCAGAGCGTTGCGGGGAGCGGGATCGTATTGTTCCAGAAATGTGACGCCGATCGCCATGGAAAGCTCGCGCGCCAGGTCGGAAAAAGCGGTCACAAACAGCCCGTCCGCTCGGATGGCTTCGGCGGCAAGCTGTTCCGGGCTTTCCACGCGGTAGCCGTTGCTCCACATTTCGGGAAACAAGGCCAGATCCGCTCCGGCCCGCGCGGCACGGCGGCAGGCCTCCATTCCCTTTTCCAGATTCCCCTCCGTTGTTCCCGTGGGCAGCAGCTGCAACAGAGCCACACGAAATTCCTCCATGCAGTCATTCCTCCTCTGTCATAAAAATTTATTGCGTTCATGATAGCATTTTGGAGAAAAAAGGGCAAGACGCTGTATCCCCGGGTTGACGAAAGGATCCTGTGTGTGAGAAAATAAATCTCGGATCGGCGTGCAATATCGGACGGCGCGGCAAGGCGTTTCCGGGCAGCCGAGTGATGGAGGAGTACCAATATGAAATTTACAGATGGAATGTGGATGACCAAAGCGGGGTTCACCGTGGAAACGCCCGCGGAGATTTATGAGGTGAAGGAGGAAGACGGCGGCTTGACTCTCTACTGCCCGTATGTAGCGGTGCAGCACAGGGGCAATACGCTTGACGGCGGCCTTCTCACCGTGCGGATCACTTCCACAGCGGTGAATACGGTTTCCGTGCGCTTGGTGAATCATATGGGGGCGCGGCAGACGATGCCAGGCTTTCCGCTTCATCGCGGAAACGAAACGCCCGAGACAGGGAAAGCGGATGGTTTCTGGTTTCTGCGCAGCGGCGATCTGGAAACACGGGTTTATCCCGGGCGCGAATACCGCGTGGAATTTCTGCACAAGGGGAAGCTGCTGACCTCTTCCGGCCCAAAGGGAATGGCGCATGTTCTGGATCAGGCTACGGGGGAAACGTATGCGCGCGAAAAGCTGGAGCTTTCCGTGGGCGAATCTATTTACGGCCTGGGCGAGCGGTTTGGCCCCTTTGTGAAGAATGGGCAGAGCGTAGAGATGTGGAACGCGGACGGCGGTACAGACAGCGAGCAGGCCTACAAAAACATCCCGTTAAAAGGAGGAGCCATTATGAGTCTTTTGGTTACCGGCTTTGAGCCGTTTGGAGGAGAGCCCATTAACCCGGCCTGGGAGGCCGTGAAGGGGCTTCCGGAGAGCGTCGGCGGGCAGGAGATCCGGCGGCTGTGTCTTCCCGTGGCGGGAGAGGGAGCCGTGAGCCGGATCCGCGATGCGGTGCGCGAAGATCCGCCGCTTCTGGTGCTCTGCGTGGGGCAGGCGGGAGGACGGTTTGGCGTTACCCCGGAGCGCGTGGGACTGAATCTGGACGATTACGGGATCCCGGACAACGACGGCGCACAGCCGGTCGATGTTCCCATCGTACCCGGCGGCCCCGCCGCGTATTTTTCCACCCTTCCCGTCAAGGCCATGGTGCAGGCGATCCGGGAAGCCGGGTATCCCGCTTCCCTCTCCCATTCCGCCGGGACGTATGTGTGCAACCATGTCCTGTACGGCCTGCTGCATTTCCTGGTGCAGGAATTCCCCGCTGTGCGGGGCGGGTTCGTCCATGTCCCGTATGCCGTGTCCCAGGCGGCGGAAAAGACAAACGCGCCCTCCATGGCGATCCGGGATATGACGGCGGCGCTGGAAGCGGCGCTCCTGGCCGCGCTCCGGCAGACGGCGGATTCCCCGCTCCTGTTCGGGCAGACGCATTGACGGCCCGCAAATTGCTTTCTTATCCGAGATCGGGATGATCGGTGAGGGTGATCCATTCGCGGTCCGTTCCCTCCAGCTCCAGCACGATCAGGCTGTTTTCCCCTCGGCACAGGAACGGGGAGGGCAGATACAGCGTTTTCTGGGGGCCCTGTTCGTTCCAGTAACGGCCCAGGTGGAAGCCGTTGATGAATACGCATCCCTTGGTGAAGCCGTCCAGACGCACAAAGGTGTCGCACGGCTCGTCCTGGATGGTAAAGCTGCCTCGGTAGAAAGTGGGTTGTCCGGGAGTTGCTCCTGTGAAGCGCAGGCCGGAGAGATCGTCGAGCGGAAGGGGACGGCAGTCCCAGCCGCTGTGGTGCACCTGTCCCACGCGCACGCCGGTCAGCCCCTTGTGTTCGCCGAGGTGGCGGCCGAAGTTGACGCGCCCCATGTTCTCCACCAGAAGATCCAGCCGGGGAGCATGCTCCTGATCAAACGACAGAATCACGTCGTCATGGCGCGGCCGGAAGGATTCCTGAATTCCGCGCAGAGCGCCGTCCACATAGATCAGCGCCCGGTCATGCAGGCCGTCGAGCGAAAGCTTGTGCTCTCCCGTAAAGGAGCCGCGCAGCTGTGTGGAGTAGAGCACAAAGCCGGAGGGCTGGCCCAGCTCATCCATCGTCAGGGGGAGCGGGGAGCGCACCGGGGAGGAGAGCGCGTCCAGGTTTTCAAACAGCCCCGCCTTTTCCGTCAGGGAGACGGTGCCGTAGGCCGCTTTCCGGCTGTTTTCCACTTCCGGCAGGTTGTCCTGTTTCCCGTAGCGTCTTTCCAGCGCCTGGCGGATTTGATGGTACTTTTCCGTCATGTCGCCGCACTCGCTCAGCGGCGCGTCATAGTCGTAGCTCGTCACGGTGGGCTGGTACTCCTCCTCGAAGTTCGCGCCCCCCGTAACGCCGAAGTTGGCTCCGCCGTGGAA
>OERR01000287.1_pt1 | contig 12156 bp, 12 predicted proteins | sample 1540051 | NCBI WGS metagenome assembly OERR01 (sample SAMEA3891884, study PRJEB23780) | metagenome | biome: terrestrial biome; feature: animal house; material: Caecal content | place: Italy | collected 2015-05-05 | reverse complement strand
TTCTTCTATTTTATCACGCAGTTCAAAAATTGGGTAGGGTTTGTCAACAGCTCCAACTTGGGCCGAAGTTAAATCGGTCCTTTCCCCTTGCCGTTTGATTGCCTCCAGTTTCATGCGATAAGCCCATGCTTTTTCGCTGGGTAAAACATCTTCACGCTGGATATTTGCGTCTACCATCTCGATGACGGCTTCTTCATCGTTCATTTCTCGGATGATGACAGGCATATCTTCCAAACCTGCCAACTCGCTGGCACGATGCCGCCGATGGCCAGAAATGATCTCATATCCTCCATCCGGGTCAGGACGCACAAGTCCAGGAGTACGAACACCGCGCTGCCTAACGCTATCCAGTGTTTCTAACATTTTCGGATCATCGTCCTTGACACGGTAGGGCTGACCAGCAAAAGGCACTTCCGTTTGCATTGCCGGATAGCCCTTAAAGTAATGGAGCTGCGAGAGCGGTATGCGGACAACACGCTCCTCACCGGCCTGCTGCCGTTCCTGCTCGGTGGTAAACAAATCATCTACCGAGGCCAGCTCTACTTTTTTCGCGCTGCTTTTCAAGTTTTATCACCTCCTGGGTCAGATTTTTGTACCCCTCGGCCACCTTGCCATTGGGGTCGTGGGCAAAAATGCTCTTGCCCTCGGCGCTGATTTCCTTGGCACGGACGGAATGGGGAATCTCGGTGCCAAACACCTTGATTTTGCTGCCGTAGGTCTCCCGCAGCAGGGCGGCGATCTCCTTGGCAAAGTTGGTGCGGTTGTCCACCATCGTCAGCAGGATGCCGTCGATCTGGAGCTTGGGGTTCAGCTGCCGCTTGACCTTGTTGATGGTGGACAGCAGCTGTTCCAGGCCCTTGGCGGGCAGATACTCCGCCTGGACGGGGACTATGATCCTGTTGGCGGCGGCCAGCGCGTTGACCGTGAGCATTCCCAGGGAGGGTTGGCAGTCGATGAGGATATGGGAATACTGTCCCTTCACTGTGTCCAGATACTGCCGCAGAATCGTCTCGCGGCTCATGGCATTCACCAGGGATACCTCCATGCCGGAGAGCTGGATGTCGGCAGGCATCAGGTCCACGCCCTCCGGGTGGTGCAGGATGCCCTCGCCGGGTTTGATCGGCTCGTCCATGAGAATACGGCCCATCGCATCGGACAGGGTAAAGGGCAGCTTGTCCGGCTGCGGGTTGCCCAGGCTGATGGTGAGGCTGGCCTGCGGGTCAGCATCCACCAGCAGCACCTTCTTTCCGGCCTGCGCCAGCCCGATGCCTAAGTTGGCGCAGGTAGTCGTTTTGCCGACGCCGCCCTTCTGGTTGGCAACGGCGATGATTTGTGGGTTCAATGACTTCACCTCATTTCTGATTGGGTGTTGTCATGTGCCTGCATAACAGCCCTGGAAACAACAAAAGCCGCCACTTAAAACAAGTGACGGCTTCGCTTAAATCCAATATTCTGTTGTGTTTGGAATCAAAAGGTTTTGAGTTCCTTTCTGCTATTCATTTGTCGTTAATGAAACACCTCCTGCAATTCGACTTATTTCAGTATGATTTTTCGGTTTGGAAAAGGATGAAAAAATCAGACTGAAAACCTCAAAACCCTTGATCCTACGGGGCTTTTCCGGTTTGTCGTAATTATACCGTAAGGGCATAGCCACATCTCCCTGCTGATTGACATGGGCTTTACGGCCCTGGCAATCGCTGACCGGGTGGGGCATGAGAGTATCGACATTTGTGTAACAAGGTAACAAGTCAGGATTGATTTTTAATGATGTTGCTGTTAAAATAAAAGTGGATTTTTAGGCAAGGGGGTGAGAAAACATGGCAAAGTTTACTTACATTGATTTGTTTGCGGGAATCGGTGGATTCCATTTAGCGGCAGATGCTTTGGGTGGTAGATGTGTATTTGCGAGCGAAATAGACGCAGAGGCAAAAAAAGCGTATTATGCAAATTACGGAATTATGCCTCACGGTGATATTACCAAAATCTCAAATGACGAAATACCTGACCATGATGTTTTACTTGCCGGTTTTCCTTGTCAGCCGTTTAGTATAATCGGAAACCGCTTAGGTTTTGATGATATAAGGGGGACTCTGTTTTTTGAGATAGCCAGAATTTTGAAAGCGAAAAAGCCTCCTATTTTTGTCCTCGAAAATGTAAAACAGTTAAGTCGACACAATCACGGAAAAACTCTCAATACAATTTTGAATACATTAGAGGGTTTAGGGTATTTAGTACATTGGAATATATTAAATGCGCTTGATTTTGGACTTCCGCAAAAACGTGAGCGAACCATCATAGTCGGATTCTTAGATCATGCCGTTGACTTTTCATTTCCATGTCCTCACACCAAAGGAAAATTAGAGGACATATTAGAACCGGATGAAACGGTTGATGACAAATATTTTGCAAGTGAAAGAATAATAAAAAAGCGCTTAGAGAAACATCAGAGCGAATACAATCCAGGCATCTGGCACGAAAACAAAAGTGGAAATATTACAAGTTACCCATATTCCTGTGCGCTCCGAGCGGGGGCCTCATATAATTATCTTTTGGTGAATGGCGTCCGTAGACTAACTCCAAGAGAAATGTTGCGTTTGCAAGGATTTCCGGATTCTTTCAAAATTGTTTGTAATGATAGCCAAACAAGAAAACAGGCGGGGAATGCGGTTCCCGTCAACGTAATCCAATCAGTATTGGAGGCGGCAATTAATGCAGAGGCCAAAGTTAAGGGACAACAAAGGAAAAAAGTTATTTGAGTTGTATCCGTTGGGACAAATACCTAACAGCATGATTTATGAGATAGCGAAATGGATGACATATAATTTTGCTGTTGGCAAGGCGGATATTAACGGTGAGGATTGGGGCGATATATTCGCTAAAGCCATTGGAGGGGAGCATTTAGGAAAGCCTTTAGGTTTAGCAGATGTGGTTTATGAAGGAATGGCATGGTCTGTAAAGTCTGTTAAAGCGTCAACACCACACTCAACACAAAAAATTCGGGTCATTTCTGGACGCTGTTCTCCCGACTATTCTTACGGGATTACTGATCCACATGAAGATGTTGAAAGAACCGGAGCAGCAGTCCTTTCAATATGGAACGAGCGAATTAATATTGCTAAAGAGCGATATGAGCCATTACGAACAAATGTCCTTGTAAGGAATTTTAACAACATGGAGTTTCTTGTTTTTGAGCAGGAGACTGTGAGGTACAATACCAGGGATTATACTTGGAAAGTAAATAGAAATGGAAATCTTGAGGGTTATGAAATTGGTACTACCCAGCATAAATTCACATGGCAACCGCATGGTTCTCAATTCACCATTCTATATGATGTGCCTTTATCTTCTCAAGAATTTAAGGTCAAGCGTCCCCCTGTATTAGACTTTGAGGAAACAATGACCCAAATTGGATTCGACAATAGTTGGGTTACAATCCTATAAATATGGCGGACACTTTTGACAAAAAAACGCGCAGTGAAATCATGGCAAAAGTACATAGCGAAAATACTACGCCTGAAATTAAAGTAAGAAAAATCCTGCACAGATTAGGGTATCGTTTTCGACTGCATCCACACAATCTACCAGGTAAACCGGATATTGTATTGCCGAAATATAAAACAGTAATTTTTGTGAATGGTTGCTTTTGGCATGGTTGTCCTATTTGTAAGCACGCGCAAATTCGGCCCCGCACAAATGAACAATACTGGGAGAAAAAATTAAACAGGAACAAAGAGCGAGATAAAGAAAATATTGCCGCACTACAAAAAATGGGGTGGAAAGTTCTCACTGTTTGGGAATGTGAAACAAAAAAGAAAAACACAGATGCACTCATCCAAAAATTAACCTCGTTTTTAACGCTCTAAGAATAGCAATCCCTGTCGGGGCCGTCAATGGTCGAGATGAACGGCGCACAAGTGCGCCGCCATTGACTGCCCCGCCCGGTCTTGCTCTGCGGTTATCAAGGCGGGCAAGCCCCAGGGGTGCTTGCCCGCCTCCTTTGATTTTGGGCGGGGGTGCGGTGGTCAAATTGCGTCCCATGGTGGGATTGATTTCCGCCGGGGCGGAAATCAATCCCCTATTGCCTGGGAGCGTTTACGCTCCCAGGCGGTGGTCGAAATGGGTCTCAAATTGAGACCCATTTCGACAGAAACTTCCCTCAAAATGAGGGAAGTTTCCTGGGGCCGTGTAGGGCTTGAAAAGGTTGCTTTTCCTCCGTTTCTGTGATACTATTTTGATACTAAGAAAATGAGTTGCCTCGAATAACGGGTAAAACATTAACATATTTGCGAATTTTTTGCCCATAAAATCACCCCAAATACACTCCCATATATCTGAATTTGCCGAGTGGGAATGATTTCGGAAGCCCGGAAAAGCTTGATTTTGCTGGCTTTTTGAGGGGTTAAGGCCCTTTGTGGCAACAATTTGGCAACACTTTTTCATTATTCACAAAAAGAGAGCTAACTGATTTTGATTCGTCAGTTAACTCTCTTTTTCTTTATTATTCTGTACACCAATAGTTTTTCTCGTGGCCCATAAATGAGAAGGTCAAAAGAGATCCTAGGGCGGTACCTCGCATAGGTTTGAGCTTTATCAAACTTCGGATAGTTGTAATTCTTTTTGGAGATTTCACCCGCTTGTTCCTGGCAGCGGCCTACTGTTAGAAACAGGCGGAAAAAGTCCATAAGCGACTCAGGTGCTCTTTCCGCTTGAATATTAAACTTTTGCCGGTCTTTGGTCGATAAATATATAAAAGAAACTGTTGGAAAGGAGGAAAAAACATGGCAATCACCGGCATAAACAGCAGTAACTACAATTTCGGCAGCCTTGCCAGTCTGCGCAAACAGGCGCAAGCAATCCAAGAACATCTTGATGCAGAGAGTGCTGCCCGGAAAGAGGAACAGGAGCGCATGGGCCTTATCAGAAATCCCAGCACCGGCGAGATGGTAGAACTGTCCTCTGTCCCCGAATGGCAGCGGGAGCGTTGGGAGCGGCAGGAGCAGGCCAATTCCGTCAGCCCCGAGGAAGCGATGATTGGCTTTATGGCGACTGCACCTCATAGCGAGGAAATTGAGCTTGACAAGCAAAGGGCGGCGGAGTTCACCAAGATACAGAGCAAAATGCTTGCTGGCAAGAAACTGTCTGGCGAGGAGAAAAAGTTTCTGCAGGAGCATTATCCGGAACACGCGGCAAGGGCTCAAATGATAGAGGCAGAAGCAGAGCAGCTTGAAAGAAGCTTGAAAAACTGCAAATCGAAGGATGAGGCCCAGCAGGTCTACATGGACGCGAAAACGCGGGCAATGGGCGGGGCTGGCAGAGAAGATGGATCAATTTTGCTGTTGCTGCCTGCACTGGATAAGACCTACAACGAGTATTTGAAGCAAGGCACTTCTGGGGAAAAAGTAAATCTCTGGGCCTAAGAGCTGAGTACCCAAAATGAGCGGCGCAGGGATTCCTGTGCTCCTCATTTTTGTGATATTGTTTTGATACTGGAAAGAATGAATGGCCCAAATAGCATGTAAAATATTGATAAATGGATTTGGTGTCAAACTATAGAGGAGTTAAATATGTCAGATTGGAATTCTATACAATATAAAAAATTTATAAAGCAGCGTTCGCAGCCAGCAAAAGATTTGGCAATGCGAATTGCTCATTATGCCCCCAAAACGGTTCTGGATATTGGTTGCGGTCCTGGGAACAGTACAAAAATATTAAAGGAGATATTTCCAACAGCCAAACTTCTTGGAATTGATAGTTCCCCTAATATGATTGCCAAAGCCAAGGAAGATCATCCTGATATTGACTTTTGTGTTTGCAATGCATTATCCATTGAAGGAAAGTTTGATGTTATTTATTCCAATGCGTGTTTTCAGTGGATACCGGATCATAAGACTTTTTTGCCTGATTTAATGGAAAAACTAAATGCAAACGGTTTTCTGGCGGTGCAAATGCCCTATAATAATGATGAACCCTTGTATTGCGTTATCAACGAAGTTGTATCAGAACCTAAATGGGGGTTTGACTGTGCAAAATTTGAAAATAATATAACACTGGATGCGAATGAATATTATAAAATACTTTCCGAATGTTCCTCTGATTTTGATATATGGGAAACGAAGTACTATCACAGTATGCCTGACCATATGGCTCTGATTGAATGGGTGAAAAGTACAAAACTTCGTCCGTATCTCGCTTTTTTAGGCGAAGAAAAAGGAAAAGAGCTGGAAGAAGAAATACTAAAAAGGGCGAAAAAACATTATCCTATCCAATCTGATGGTAATATTCTATTTGGTTTTCGTAGATTGTTTTTTATAGCGAAAAAATCCTAAAAAGCAAGAGAATTTTAAAGATTTGAACCTCTTGCTGATTCCTTGAAAATCAATTTGTTTGTGATTGTTTTGCTGCTGCTACCATCGTTTTTATCACACCTGATCACACGCATTACAAACAAAAGAAGTTAACTTAGAATTGCTTGCCGGATTTGCATTGCGGATGTTTGGTGGTGCGGTGTTCCTCTTGACAAGAAGAGTTTTCCTGTCTATAATGAACATTGTTCATGTTGGGGGGATCCGATGAATACAGTTGTGACGTCGAAAGAGGAAATATTAAAGGCCAGTCGGGAGCTGATTCAACAGAAGGGATGGTCCGCCGTCAATATCCGTTCTGTTGCGGCGGCTTGCGGAGTGTCGGTTGGCTCCATCTACAATTATTTTGATTCCAAGACGGAGCTGGTGGGCGCTGCCGTGGAAAGCGTGTGGTGTGAAATTTTCCATCGTCCGGAGGATGAGACTGTTTTTCAGGATACACAGGCCTGCGTGATTTGGATGTATGAGAGAATGGAATACGGCTGTAAACAGTATCCCGGATTTTTTACCCTACATGCCATGGGGTTCATGCAGGAGGATAAGGCCGACGGCAAACGGCGAATGCAGGAAACCTGGCAGCATATTCGAATGGGTTTGTGCTCCGTTTTGAGACGGGACGGCAGAGTCCGCCCGGATGCGTTTACAGAACAGTTTACAGTGGAACAATTTGCGAACGTTTTGTTTTCTTTGATGCTGTCCGCTTTGCTGCGGCAGGATTACGATCCCGGCGCTGTGCTGGAGATTATCCAGAGGACGCTCTATTGAATTCCCACTCCATGTGGGAATTTTTCTTCCAGGAAACTGAACGTTGTTCAGAAAGGGGACTGTATGATGAAAGTGAAACGCAGTACGCTGCTGCTTCTCGCCTGTCTGGTGTGGAGCGCGGCGGGATTCAATATTCTTCGTATAGGCCTGACCGTGTATCCGGCCTATGTGTCTGTATGGAATGTTGTGTTATCCGTGTTGGTATTTGTTGTCTTTCAAAAATTTGTTTTTGGAAAGCTGGTGCGGAAGCATACCGCCAGAATCCATGCTTATCCAGAGGAGCGCCACTTTTTCCTGAAATTTTTCGATCGAAAGGCCTTTGTCATTATGGCCATCATGATGACAGGCGGAATCGGACTGCGGGCGAGCGGATGGGCGCCGGATGTGTTTATCGCGGTCTTTTATACCGGTCTGGGTGCTGCCCTTCTTTCCCTTGGCTTGCTTCTCTATGAAAGAAGACAGCTCAGGCAGATCGAAGCGTCCGGGCAGCCGGCACGGTAAAACGATGCAAAAGGAGGAATGTTGCATGAAAAACAGAATCATCACCATCAGCCGCGAGTTTGGAAGCGGCGGACGGACGATTGGCAAAAAAACAGCGGAAAAGCTGGGAATCCCCTGATATGACAGCGAGCTGGTGCAAAAGATCGCGCAGGAGAGCGGTTTTAACGAGGATTATATCAAGGACGCGGGAGAATACGCGCCGGGCGGTTTCATTTCCTCCGCGTTTTCTCACCGCACGGCGGAGCCGAACAATGCCGATTACTTGTGGACGATCCAATATAAGATCATCACCGATCTGGCGGAAAAAGGGCCGTGTGTGATCGTGGGGAGGTGTGCGGATTACATCCTCCGCGACAAGGCGGATTGCCTGCGGGTGTTCATCCACGCGGATCTCCCGTTTCGCGCGGAGCGTATCGTGAAGGAGTACGGGGAGCGGGAAGCTTCCCCCGAACAGCGTCTCCGGGAGAAGGATAAACGCCGCGCGGCTTACCATCGATTCTACACGGATATGAAATGGGGCCACGCCCAGAACTACGATATCACACTGAACAGCGGAACGCTGGGAATTGAGAGATGCGTGGAGATTCTTCAGGGGCTTTATTGAGCGTGTCGAAAAAAGAGCGATCCGGTTTTGACGAAACCGGATCGCTCTTTTTTGCATGGAAAGAAATCTGTTCAGCAAAATCAGAAGGGAGCGATAGAAAATAGGTCGGGAATGTGCTATATTAAATAGGTTGGAATCCATCTTCGGATCCGGGAAAGCCGGCTCAGCGCGAGCGGAGAGAAAAGAGGGGAACCATGAAGCGCTGCATCAACTGTAAAAAAGACATTATCCCGATGGGAGAAAAGCTGTTTGAGGGCTTTCATTCCATTTTCCCGCCAAAAGAATTTGCTCAGGCCTGTTACTTTGTTTTGAGCGACGGGAAAACGGGTCCATACTTTCCGTTTGCACAAAAAAGCGAGAAAGGAAGCTTTTGGCATTTGCGGGTCGAGCGCGGTTTTTGGGAGGATCAGATTCACCTGAGAATCAACGATGTTTTTGTCAGCTACCTTCAATACGACTGGGAGACAGCGATGTGCACCTATAAGGTACTGAACAACTCCAGGTACGGACGGCTTTCCAGCATATCGAAGCAATACGTCGTCTGCTCTCCGTGGTTTGTTTCGGAAAATACCAAAGAAGGTCTGGACGACGCTTTGCACCAGCTGGGCGCGTGGTATCAGGAGCATTTGGCCGAAATCCATCTCTCTTACGAGAAACAGCAGACATGGTTGGACAAGCAATGGGGTTCGGATATCCAGGATATTATTGTGTTGCCGGAGTATCAGAGAAAAGGAATCGGCACTTTATTGCTCCAAAAAATACTTCTCGAATACCAGCATGTTTATCAAAAAGTGCTGCTGACGGACAATACGGAAAAGACGATTCAATTTTATCAGTCAGCGGGGTTTATCATGGATACCGATATAAATTGCAGAGCTTTTTTGAAAATCTATTGAAAACAGGCGGATCTGCATTATTTTGTACGAAATAATAGTGTTGAGGTAAATCAGAAAAAGATCGTGCAGTCAAACGATGCTTTTCCGTGGAAAGCATTGCTGTTCTGCACCCCAGGTAAAAAGAAACGGAGGAAACAGGATGGACAGACAGGAAGCTTTGCGCGAGTATCAGTCCCTGTGCGGGCAGATTGCGTATCATAACCAGAAATATTATGTGGAGGATGCACCGGAGATCGACGATTATGAGTACGATATGCTCTACCGGCGTTTGCAGGCGATTGAAGCGGAATTCCCGGATTTCGTCACGCCCGATTCCCCCACGCAGAAGGTGGGCGGCCCCGCGCTGAACACCTTTGCCCCCGTCGCGCACGAGGTGCCGATGGAAAGTCTGCACGACTCCTTTTCGGAGGAGGAGCTGCTTGATTTTGACCGGCGCGTGCGGGAGGTCGTGACACAGCCGGTCTATGTGGTCGAGCCGAAGTTTGACGGCCTGTCCGTTTCGCTCGAATACCGTGACGGCCTGTTTGTGCGCGGATCCACGCGCGGCGACGGTCTGGTGGGCGAGGACGTGACGGAAAACCTGCGCGCCATCCGCACCGTGCCGAAGAAGCTTACCCGCCCCATCCCGTTTCTGGAGGTGCGCGGCGAGGTTTATATGTCGCATGAAAGCTTTCTGGACCTGTGCGCGCGTCAGGAGCTGAACGACGAAAAGCCGTTTAAGAACCCGCGCAATGCCGCCGCGGGCTCGCTGCGCCAGAAGAACCCCAAGATCACCGCCTCCCGCGGACTGGATATCTTTGTGTTCAACGTTCAGCAGGTAGCGGGGGAGGAGCTTTCCAGCCACGACGAGTCGCTCCGTTTCCTGCGGGAGCTGGGCTTTGCCGTGACGGATCTGTATCGCGTCTGCCGTTCCATGGACGAGGTGATCGCGCGCGTGCGGGAGATCGGGGAAATGCGGGGATCGCTGGGGTATTCCATCGACGGTGCTGTCATTAAGGTGGATGACTTTTCCCAGCGGGAATCGCTCGGCAGCACGGCGAAGTTCCCGCGCTGGGCTGAGGCGTTCAAATATCCGCCGGAGGAAAAGGAAAGCCGTCTCGTCGACATTGAAATCAACGTGGGCCGCACCGGCGTGCTCACGCCGACCGGTGTGTTTGAGCCTGTGACGCTGGCGGGAACGACCGTCAGCCGCGCCACGCTGCACAATCAGGATTTTATCACGGAGAAGGGGATCTGCATCGGCTGCACCGCTGTCCTGCGCAAGGCCGGAGAGATCATCCCGGAGGTGGTGTCTGTGGTGGAGGGCACCGCGTCCGGGGAAGCGTACCGCATGCCGGATACCTGCCCGTCCTGCGGCGGCCCCGTGGTGCGGGAGGAAGGCGAAGCGGCGCTGCGCTGTGTGAACCCAGAGTGCCCTGCCCAGCTTTTCCGGCATCTGATCCATTTTGCAAGCCGCGACGCCATGGACATTGATGGTCTTGGCCCCGCGGTGATCGAGCAGCTTCTGGCGCAGGAGCTTGTCAAATCCCCCGCAGATCTCTACCGCCTGACGCCCGGCCAACTGGTGACGCTTGAGCGCATGGGAGAGAAAAGCTCGCTCAAGCTGGTGGAATCAATCGCAAAAACGAAGGATAACGATCTCTACCGACTGATCTACGCGCTGGGAATCCGCCATATCGGATTGAAGGCGGCAAAGCTTCTGACGGGCCGTTTCCGCAGCATCGACGAGCTGTTCCGCGCCACTTTGGAGGAAATTTCCTCCATTGAGGGATTCGGCGGGATCATGGCGGAAAGCGTCGCGGAATTTTTCTCCCTGCCCAGCACCGCGCACCTGATCGGCGAGCTGCGCGACGCGGGCGTCAACATGGAAAGCCGCGCCGCTGCCGTTTCGGACGCGCGCTTCTTTGGGAAAACCTTCGTGCTGACGGGCACGCTTCCCACGATGACGCGGAGCGAAGCGTCGGCTCTGGTGGAAAAATACGGCGGCAAGGTCAGTTCGAGCGTGTCCAAGAAAACCAGCTATGTTCTGGCGGGTGAAGAGGCAGGCAGTAAATTGACAAAGGCGAACCAGCTCGGTGTTCCGGTGATCACAGAGGAAGAATTTTTGCAGATGCTGGAGTAATTTTTGAGGAAACCGCATCTTGACAAGCTTTCTGTCGCTTTTTATACTTTTACTGTATCTTCCGAGATTCCGAAGAAAGGATGAACCCGCCGATGGAAAAAAAGCTTTTTGTGAACAAGGAACAGCTCGAGGAAATCGTGAAGGAATTCCCCACGCCGTTCCATTTATATGATGAAAAGGGGATCCGCGAACGCGCCCGCGCGCTCAAACAGGCGTTTGCGTGGAACCCCGGTTTCCGTGAGTATTTTGCCGTGAAGGCGACGCCGAACCCCTTTATCCTGAAAATTTTGCAGGAGGAAGGCTGCGGCGTGGACTGCTCCTCGCTGACGGAGCTGATGATGGCTGAGGCCTGCGGCTTTTCCGGTACGGATATCATGTTCTCCTCCAACGATACGCCCGCGGAGGATTTCCAGATGGCCAGGAAGCTGGACGCGACCATCAATCTCGACGATATCACCCACATTGACTTCCTCAAAGAAGTTGCCTCAATCCCGAAGCTGATCAGCTGCCGTCTGAATCCCGGCGGATATTTTTCCATTGCCAACAGCATCATGGACAATCCCGGGGACGCCAAGTACGGTTTGACGAAGGAGCAGATGATCGAAGCGTATCGCCGCCTGCTGGAGCTGGGAGCGGAGGAATTCGGCATTCATGCGTTCCTCGCCAGCAACACGACCACAAACGAGTACTATCCCACGCTTGCGCGGATCCTGTTTGAGTTTGCCGTGGAGCTCCACGAAAAGACCGGTGCGAAGATTGCGTTTGTCAACCTGTCCGGCGGTGTCGGCGTGCCGTACCGTCCCGATCAGGAGCCGGTGGATATCGTCGCGGTGGTCGAGGGCGTGCGCAAAGCGTACGAGGAGATTCTCATTCCGGCCGGGATGGGAGATGTAGCCATCTTTACGG
>OERR01000284.1_pt1 | contig 12232 bp, 9 predicted proteins | sample 1540051 | NCBI WGS metagenome assembly OERR01 (sample SAMEA3891884, study PRJEB23780) | metagenome | biome: terrestrial biome; feature: animal house; material: Caecal content | place: Italy | collected 2015-05-05 | reverse complement strand
GTCTACGCCCACACCCGAGAGGAGTGCGAAGCAAAGCTGAAGGCGCTGATCCAGCAGATGAACGCGGAGCGGCAGGCCCTGCGGGACCAGGCACGGGGCATCACTCCGCCGGATAAGCTCACCAAGACGCAGAAGAAGATCTGGACGTACATGAAGTTCCACCCCGACGTGACCAGCTACCGGGCCATCGCCAGAGGCGCCGGGGTGACGAGGCACACGGCGGTGAAGTGGTATGAGATAATGCGGGAGATGCTGGGGCGGGAAATCTGAAATAGAGGAGGATCGTATCATAACTCGATACGATCCTCTTTCATTTGTCATTATATCAATGTTTTCGATCTCATGACGGGCAATGATCTTTGAGAAGGAGGCCCCGGTTAGGGATGAAAGTATTCTGGGTAACGGTCGTCTCCTCGGTTTTCAGGACGCAGAATGGCAGAACCCAACGGTCACATGCCGTCCCGAAGCACGTCCTGATCCCGCAGGACCTTCTCGATGACAGTGCCCCGGATTGCTTTCAGCAGGGGCTTTTTCAGCAGCTCCAGAGGACCGGGCAGCGAGACCTCCAGCGGGGACCTGCCGTCCATCAGGCAGACGGTGCTGTGCAGCAGCTCCCGGATGTCATACACGCTGCCCCACACCTCGGGCACGCCCCGGTCCACCCCCAGCAGGCCGTAGACCGCCTCCATGGCGGTGCGGACCGAATACTCGGTGGTAAAGACAGTGTCCCGGGGGGTCTCGGCAAACTGCCCCAGGAACGCGAAGTTCACGCAGCCGTCGGGGATGACGTCGGGGCGGTCGCCCTTGGCCCGGGGCATAAAGAAGGCGGTGATGTAGGGCATCAGGGTGGGCACGCAGACCGCGCTGTGGGCCGCCAGCTCGGGGATCTGCTCCACCGGCACGCCGATGTGGTACAGCCATTCTTCGGTGATCTCCCGGCCGGTGCAGTCCCGCATGGGCTTTTTGACATAGTCGCCGGGCACGTCGGTGAACAGGCCATAGACCCAGATGCAGACGGAGCCGGGGTCCTGCTCCTTGAACTGGCCCTGGCGGTTGATGGTCCAGCTGAGCAGCCACTTGGAATCCCGGCAGCTGACGATGCCGCCGGTGACCACCCGGCCGCTGCGGGGGTCCCGCTGGCAGATGGCCGAGAGATACGGCAGGATCCGCTCGTCCAGGGTGGTGATGGTGGCGGACTCCCAGTTGGTCTTGTCGATGGCGGAGCAGAACTTTTCCGGCCGGCCAAAGGCGGGGTCCTGGCGGGCGATGTTCTTCCACAGGTTCCAGCAGCCGCAGGTGCGCACCTCGGCGTCCCCGCTGGGGGCGTGGTCCTGGTCGCCGTAGACGGTGCCCTCGGTGCAGCTGCCGTTGGTCACAAAGACCAGGTCGTTCTCGCTGAGGGGGATGCCCTGCTCCTTGCCGCCGGCGCGGCACTCGATGGCGGTGGCCACCTTTTTGCCGTCCCGGTGCTCGAACAGGACGTTGGTCACCTCCACCCCAAAGCGGAAATCCACCCCCGCCGCTTCCAGATACTTCTGCATGGGCAGGATCAGGGATTCGTACTGGTTGTAGCGGGTGAACTTGAGGGCGCTGAAATCCGGCAGCCCGGCGATGTGATGGATGAACCGCTGGAAGTACAACTTCATCTCCAGCGCGCTGTGCCAGTTTTCAAAGGCGAACATGGTGCGCCAGTACAGCCAGAAGGTGGAGCCGAACACCTCCTCGTCAAAGACGTCCTCGATGGTCTTGTCGTAGAGGTCCTCGTCGGGGGTCATAAAGAGCTTGACGATCTCCATGCAGCCCTTCTGGCTCAGGTCGAACCGGCCGTCGGTGTGGGCGTCCTGCCCCCGCCGGACGGTGGCCCGGCAGAGGGAGTAGTTGGGGTCGTGCTTGTTCAGCCAGTAGAACTCGTCCAGCACCGACGCACCCGGCTTTTCCAGGGAGGGGATGGAGCGGAACAGGTCCCACAGGCACTCGAAGTGGTCCTCCATCTCCCGGCCGCCCCGCATGACGTAGCCCCGGCTGGGATCAAAGATGCCGTCGCAGGCGCCGCCGGCCACGTCCATGGCCTCCAGGATGTGGATGTGGTCCCCCGGCATCTGGCCGTCCCGCACCAGAAAACAGGCGGCCGCCAGGGCGGCCAGGCCGCTGCCCACGATCCAGGCCTGTTTTTCCTCCACGCCGGCGGGTTTTTCGGGCCGGGCAAAGGCCTCGTAGTTGCCGCTGGAATAATAGATGCCCTTGCGGTTTTTGTGGTTTTTGCCCCGCTCGGTGTTGCGGTAGCCGCTCTGGGCCTGGGCCTGCCGGATGGCAGCCTGCCGTTTTTCCTGCCCGGCTTTGCGGGTCAGGGCCAGGGCCGCCCCGGCCCCCGCCGCGCCCAGCGCCGCCGCCGTTACGTACTGTAGTTTCTTTTCCATAAAGAGCCGTCCTTTCCTGTTGTGGTGGGTTTCATGCCCTCAGCTTACCACGCCGGACGGCCCGCCGCCATGCACAAAACAGGCCCGGTGCACAAAAACTGTTCACCGGGCCTGTTTTGTAAGGCTGCAAGCCTTCAGCGTGTCGCAAAAGCGCCACGCTCCAGGGGGAACCCATTTCTGCCTGCTGCGCAGGACAGAAATTCCTTCCCCCTGGTATCCCCCTGGGGACAAAATTGAGCGCTGAACCGCGCACTCGGCCTTGCGGCCTCGCACACTCTCAGCGCTCAATTTCCCTGTATGTGTCCCGTCCATCCGCACATGTCGGCTGGACGGGACTTTTTTGACAGTCTGAAGGCTGCAAGTCTTTTTATTTCGTCAGAAAATTGCGGATGGCGTTGTCGATGCTGCCCTGCATGGTCAGGCCGACGCTGCGGGCCAGGGCCCGGTGGTCGTCCTTCATCCCGCGGCGGATCCAGTCCAGCATCACTCCCACAAAGCTGTATTTGTAAAACTCCGCGATAAAAGCCTTGTCCTCCTCCGGCAGGGCGGTGCCGGCGCTTTTCTCGTCCACCACCCCGCGGATCAGCCCGTAGGTCATCCGGAACAGGAAGTTCTCCATCTGTTCCCGGCTGATGCAGCGGTAGGCGTTCAGGATAAAGGCCTTGTTCTCCAGCACCGCCTCAAAGATCTGGACCAGCCCCTCGTTCCAGGTGTCGCAGGTCTTTTTGCCCTGCAGGGCGGCGGTGGCGTCCTCGATGCAGCACCACTCCACCAAGTCATAGATGTCCTGGAAATGGTAGTAAAAGGTCATCCGGCTGATGCCGCAGTCGTCGGTGATGTCCCGTATGGTGATCTTATCCAGCGGCTTTTTCAGCATCAGCTTTTTCAGGGACGCTTCCAGCGCTTTTTTGGTGATGTTGGACATAGGGGCCCTCCTTTGGTCCGGCAGCGGGGCGGCATCGTTGGGCGCGCCGGGCGCCGCGCCCGGTCAGCGCTCCAGCTCTTCTTCCATCCAGCGGTTCATGGCCGCGTAAAATTGACCCACGTGCACCCCGTCCAGCAGCCGGTGGTTCAGTTCCAGGCTCAGGTGCAGGATGGTGTGGTCCCCTTCCTCCTGCCAGCGGCCCCAGGTCACCCGCGGGACCGAGCCGGCGGGGCCAGTCTGCTTTTGGGATGATGGTCATGGATGGAGCCTCCCTGTCCTTTTTGCCCCAGTATACCAGAACCGCCCGGTTTTGCCAAGCATGCCGCGCCGTGGCGCTTACAGCCAGCTGTGGTATTTCTTGATGTACAGCTCTTTGGCCAGGCTCTCCAGCAGGATGTAGCCCGCCACGATCCCGGCCAGGGCCGCAAAGTAGCCGGCGGGCAGGGCGGCCAGGCCCAGGCCCTCCGCCAGCGGGGTGAAGGGCAGGACGGTGACGGCGGCGATGCCCGCCAGGGTCAGCCCGGTGAGGGGGGCCGACGCCCGGCTCTGGAGCAGCGGCACCCGGGCGGTGCGCACCATGTGGATCACCAGGGTCTGGGTCCACATGGACGCCACGAACCACCCGGTCTGGAACAGGGCGGCCCAGGCCTCCCGGGCGGCGGGGTCGGTCAGCTGGGTGTACAGCCTGCCGCCGGCGGACGCGGGGCAGAACACAAAGTACATCAGCAGAAAGACCGCGATGTCAAACACCGAGCTGACCGGGCCGTTCCACAGCATGAACCGCAGGATGCCGCCGGCGTCCCAGCGGCAGGGGGCGCGCAGGTATTCCGCGTCCACCTTGTCCCAGGAAATGGCCGTGCAGGACAGGTCGTACACCAGGTTCAGCAAGATCAGCTGCAGGGCCGTCATGGGCAAAAAGGGCAGGAACGCGCTGGCCGCCAGCACCGACAGCATGTTGCCAAAGTTGGAGGATACGGTCATCTTGATGTACTTCATCATGTTGGCGTAGGTCTTGCGGCCCTCGATCAGCCCCTGCTCCAGGACCATCAGGTCCTTGTCCAGCAGGACGATGGAGGCCGACTCCTTGGCCACGTCCACCGCCGTGTCTACCGAGATGCTCACGTCGGCGGCCCGCAGGGCGGCGGCGTCGTTGATGCCGTCCCCCATGTAGCCCACGCAGTGGCCGTCCTGGCGCAGCAGCCGGACGATGCGCGCCTTCTGGGCCGGGGACAGCTTGGCAAAGACCGAGACCTCCCCCGCCCGGGCGGCCAGCTCCGGGTCGGTCATGGCGTCGATGTCGCTGCCCAGCAGGATGTGCTCTGCGGGCAGGCCCACCTGGGCGCAGATGGCCCTGGTCACCTTTTCGTTGTCGCCGGTCAGCACCTTGACCTGGACGCCGTAGCTGTGCAGGGCCTCGATGGCGGCGGGCGCCGTCTGCTTGGGCGGGTCGAGGAAAGCCAGGAAGCCGATCAGCACCATGTCGCACTCGTCCGCAGCCGAGAACTGCCCCACCGGGGCGGGGTTGCTCTTCTGGGCCACGGCGATCACCCGCATCCCCTGGGCATTCAGCCGGTCGGCCTGGACCAGCACCTGGCGGCGGACCTCCTCCGTCAGGGGCACGGCGCGGCCTTCCCGCTCGGCCCAGGCGCAGCAGTCCAGCATCTCCTCCACGGCGCCCTTGGTCACCATCTGGGTCTTGCCGGCGGTGTCGCAGACCACCACGCTCATCCGGCGGCGCTCAAAGTCAAAAGGCACCTCGTCCACCTTGCTGTAGGCGTCCACCACCTGGGCGGCGCCCAGCTCTTCCTGCTTGGCGATGACCGCCAGGTCGATCAGGTTTTTCAGCCCGGTCTGGAACCAGCTGTTCAAAAATGCGTGGCGCAGCACCCGGTCGTCGGGGTTGCCGTCGATGTCCAGGTGCATCTCCAGCACCACCTTGTCCTGGGTCAGGGTGCCGGTCTTGTCGGTGCAGAGGATGTCCACCGAGCCCAGGTTCTGGATGGCGTTCAGGTTTTTGATGATGACCTTCTGGCGGCTCATCTCCAAAGCTCCCTTGGCCAGGGAGGTGGTCACGATCATGGGCAGCATCTCGGGGGTCAGGCCCACCGCCACCGAGATGGCGAACAGCAGCGCCTCCATCCAGCTGCCCTTGGTGAACCCGTTCAGGAACAGCACCACCGGCGCCATCACCGCCATAAAGCGGATCAGCAGCCGGGTCACGCTGCCGATGCCCTTGTCAAACGCGGTCTTGGGGGGCTTGTCGCCCATGGTGCGGGCGATGGAGCCGAACATGGTCCCATCCCCCACGGCCACCGACACCGCCCGGGCGCTGCCGCTGATGACGGTGCTGCCCTGGAAGGCCAGGCAGCCCACCTCGGTCACGGGCAGGGCCGCCCCCTCCTGGCCCACCGGCGCGCCGGTCTTTTCCACCGGCTCGCTCTCGCCGGTCAGGGCCGACTGGCTGATGAACAGGTCCTTGGCCTGCAGGATGCGCAGGTCGGCCGGGATCATGTCCCCCGCCGACAGGTGGACGATGTCGCCCACCACGATCTCTTCCATGGGCAGCTCCTGCCGGACCCCCGCCCGCTCCAGGCAGGCGGTGGTGTGGATCATGGCGGTCAGCTTTTCGGCCACGTTGCCGCTGCGGGTCTCCTGCACAAAGCGCAGCACCCCCGACACCGCCACCATCACGGTGATGATCCCCACCGTCATATAATTCCGCTCGCCCGGCGCCACGAACAGGATGTCGGTGAACGCCGACACCACCGCCAACAGCAGCAGCACCAGGGAGAACGGGTCGGCAAAGGCCTCCAGCAGCCGCCGGGGCGCGCTTTTGCGCCGGGGCTTGGCCAGCCGGTTGGAGCCGTACTTCTCCCGGGCCTCGCCGGCCTGTTCTTCGGTCAGGCCCGCCGGGGCGGCGGACAGTTTTGCCAGCAGCTGGGCCTCGGTGCAGGCCGCCGCCTCCCGCAGCCACCCGTCCGAGCGCTTGGCCGCGGTGTTCTGGGCTGCCGCATATGCTTTGATCCACTTCATCATCATGGGTCGTCCCTCCTCGTTTTCCGTTGCATGGGGCCGGGAGGGCGCAAAAAAGCGCCCGCCTCTGCCGGTTTCTGGCAGATCACGGGCGCAGAGGGCGCACGAAACTAAGGCATCGGGCGCGAGCGCCTGTACCCTCTCCGTGCTGGTGTCTGCTGCCGGCGGTCTGCCTGCCTTCGTCTACTGCTGGGGTCCATAGCGCTCACTTCCTTTCCGGGGCCCGCTTTGGGCGGGCGTTTTCTGTACGGTGGCGGGGCGGAGCCCGACGGCCCCGGGACCAAAAAAATCCCGCCTGTCCGATAGGACAAGCGGGCGGAGGAAATTCAAGAAGATCGTTCGCCTGAGCTTTAGCTTTACAGGGCGGTGTAGCTGCATTATGACGCGCCTTGTATACGACGCATCCTGTTCAGACCTGCGCATGGTGTCTCCACCATTTTGCGGCAGCAGCCCATATCCCTGTAGGAGCCTTACCTATCAAACCACCTACAGTATAACACAACTTTCTCCCTACGTCAACGGTTGGTTTATGAGAATTGTATGAAAACCTACGCCGCAGCGCCGGGCCGGCTCTCCTGCCGCCGCAGCCAGACAAAGGCGGCCACGCACACCACCACCGACAGGCAGGACCCCGCCGCGGCCGCGCAGCCCATGGGCAGCAGGGTCTCCGGGAACCATTGGGACATCAGATACGCCCCCGGGATGCGCACCAGCACGATGGACAAAGCGTTGTGCAAAAAGGACAGCCCCGACCGGCCGTAGGCGCAGAAGTACCCGCTGAAGCTGAAGTGGACCCCCGCAAACATGCAGTCCCAGATATAGCCCCGGATGTACTGGCTGCCGGCCTCCACCACGGCGGGGGTGGGGTCGAACAGGGCCACGATGTTCCCTGCCAGGAACTGGACCGCCACCCCCACCGCCAGCCCGAAGCCCAGGCAGAGGGTCACGGCATAGCGCAGGGTCTGGACGGCCCGCCGGTCTTTGCCGGCGCCGGCGTTCTGGGCGGCCAGGGCCGACACGGTGGACAGCATGGAGGACGGCACCAGGAACACGAAGCTGATGACCTTTTCCACGATGCCCACCGCCGCGGCGTCGTTCAGGCCCCGGTGGTTGGCGATGATGGTGATGAGGATGAAGGACACCTGGATGAACCCATCCTGCAAAGCCACCGGCACCCCTACCTTTAGAATGGGGGCCAGGATGTCCCGCCGGGGGCGGAAGCTGGCCCGCCCCAGCGGCAGGCCGGTCTTTTGGCGGGTGATGACGGCCAGCGCCGCCGCCACGCTCAGGGTCTGGGACAACGTGGTCCCCAGGGCCGCGCCGGCGGGGCCCAGCCCCATCCCCCCGATGAAGAGATAGTCCAGCCCGATGTTGGCCGCGCAGGCCACCGCCACAAAGCACATGGGGCTTTTGGAATCCCCCAGCCCCCGGAAAATGGAGCTGATGATGTTGTACGCGGTGATGCAGGGGATGCCCACAAAGCAGATGGTCAGGTACTGCACCGTCCCCTCCACCGCCTCGGCGGGGGTGGACATGACCGCCGCAATGGGCCGCACCAGCGCCAGCAGCACCGCCGTCAGCACCACCGACACCCCCATGAACAGGGTGACGCTGTTGCCCACCGCCAGGGCGGCCCGCTCCTGTTCCCGGCCGCCCACCGCCCGGCCGATGGCGATGGTGGCCCCCATGGCCAGCCCTACGATCATCACGGTGAGCATGTGCATCACCTGGCTGCCGATGGACACGGCGGTGATGTCCGCCGTCCCGCTGAACTGCCCGATGATGAACAGGTCGGCCATCCCATACAGGGTCTGCAAAAAGTAGGACAGCAGATAAGGCAGCGAAAAACCGGCGATGTTTTTCAGCACGCTGCCGCTGGTCAGATTCTTTTCCATAACGTCCCTCCCTCTCGGTTTACTTTACTATCATAAATCGCCCGGCCCCAACTGTCAAGCATAAAACAAAAAGGACGCCCTTTGCAGGCGTCCATTTTGTTGAAACAGTCGTATTTATGCCTTTTTGTAGATCTTCATTTCTTCTCTGTACACCCGGACGAAGTAGATCCCCTCGGCAATGGCCGTGATGGTCCAGGAGCAGACAAAGAGCAGGTAGAGGGAGAGCAGCGTCCCAAAGAAGGCGAATACCGTGTACACCCAGATCACCCGGAACACACAGGACCCCATGATGACGATGAAGGTGGGCACGATGGTCCGGCCCAGCCCGCGGGAGGCCGCGATGGTGCAGTCCATAAAGGCCGAGATGGGATAGGACAGCCCCATGATCACCAGCCTCTGCATCCCCGCCTCGGCCACGGCCGGCTCGGTGGTGAACAGGGACAGGAAGGTCTGCCCGAACAGCACCAGCGACAGCCCCAGCACCGCCCCGATCCCAAAGGAATACCCCAGCGAGATGAAATAGCTGCGCTTGACCCGCTCCGGCTTGCCGGCGCCGTAGTTCTGGCTCATAAAGCTGGCGCAGGCGGTGTAGAAGGCGGCCATCACGTCGTAGACCAGGGGGTCGGCGTTGGCGGCGGCAGCGTTGCCGCTGACCACCACCGTGTCAAAGGTGTTGATGCTGGCCTGGATGAACAGGTTGGCCAGGGCGAAAATCGCGTTCTGGCAGCCGGCGGGCACCCCCAGTTCCAGGATGCTGCGGGTCATGGCGGGGTCCAGATGCAGTTTTTCCCGCCGCAGGCCATAACAGCCGTCGGTGCGGGCCAGGGCCCGCAGGATCAAAAAGGCCGAGAGATACTGGGTCAGGATGGTGGCCAGGGCCGCGCCGGCCACGCTCATCTTGCACACGATGACAAAGAACATATCCAAAAGCACGTTCAGCACCCCGGCAATGGTCAGATAGACCAGGGGCTTGCGGGTGTTGCCCACCGCGCTGAACACACCGTTGCCAAAATTGTAGACGGCCATGGCCGGCATCCCCAAAAAGTAGATGCGCAGATACAGGATCGCCCCGTCGATCAGGTCGGGCTTGGTGCCCAGCAGCCGCATCAGCACCGGCGAAAAGGCCACCCCCACCGCCAGCAGCAGCACCCCTGCCGCCAGGCAGACCAGCAGGGCCGAGTGGACGGACCGCTCCACATCTTTGGGGTGCTCGGCCCCGTAAAAGCGGGCCACCAGCACGTTGACGCCGCCGCCCAGCCCGATCAGGAAGCCGGTCATCAGGGTGATAAAGATGGTGGTGGACCCCACCGAGCCCAAAGCCTGGGACCCGGCGAAGCGCCCCACCACCGCAATATCCGTCATGTTAAAGACCGCCTGCAGCAGGTTGGACAGCACCAGCGGCAGGCTGAACACCAGGATCTGCCGCCCCAGCGGCCCCTCGGTCAGGTTCTTTTCCCCAGACGCCATAGAGTATGATTTCTCCTTTCAGGTTCCTTGTTCCTCTTGCCTTGCACCTTGTTGCGGCGCGCACCGGACCTGCCCGGGGCACGCCTGCCCGGGACAGTATAGCGCGGCGGACCGGCCGCGTCAACCCCCTTGTATCCCATCCTGAAATGTGGTATCCTGAAAGTGCTGCAGGACGCCATTTTCAAAGGAGGAACCCCTATGCTCAACGAGAACACCCCCGCCCCTGATTTCACCCTGCCCGACGCCGCCGGCACACCCCACAGCCTGGCCGATTTCCGCGGCCAGTGGGTGGTCCTCTACTTCTACCCCCGGGACAACACCCCCGGCTGCACCCGCCAGGCCTGCGCCTTTGCCAATGCCTACGGCGCTTTCCAGGCCAAAAACGCCGCCGTCATCGGCATCAGCAAGGACAGCGCCGCCTCTCACCAGAAGTTTGCGGCCAAGTACGAGCTGCCCTTCCTGCTTTTGTCCGACCCGGACCACACGGTGCTGGAGCTGTACGACGTGTGGAAAGAGAAAAAACAGTACGGCAAGGTCAGCATGGGCACCGTCCGCTCCACCTACCTGATCGACCCCGAAGGGATCATCCGCAAAGCCATGCCCAAAGTCAAGCCGGACACCAACGCCACCGACGTGCTGGCTGCCCTGGACGCCCTGACCGCCCACACCTGACCCCCAAGAAAGGAGGAATCACCCCATGCCCTTTATCGACCTGCGCACCACCGTCCCCGCCGCCCCCGAACAGCGCGAAGCCCTCAAGGCCGCCTTCGGCCAGGCCATCACCGCCCTGCACAAGACCGAGACCTATCTGATGGTCTCGATCCAGGACAACTGCGAGCTCTGGCTGGGCGGCCAGAAGCTGGAACAAGGCGCCTACGTGGCCGTCAGCCTGTACGGCTCGGCCTCCTCCGCCGACTACAACCGGATGACCGGCCTTGTCTGCGGCATCCTGTCCCAGCACCTCGGCCTCCCGCCCAAAGCCGTCTACGTCACCTACCACCCCGTCAGCGACTGGGGCTGGAACGGCCGGAACTTCTGAGCCCCGGCCCAAAAGCCCGCACATGACAAAACCGCTCCTTCATCCGCAAAGCACGGATAGAGAAGCGGTTTTGTTTTATCTATTTACTCGTAGTTCTTGCGAAAATTCGTTGGCTCGTCAGGTTCGTCACCAAATGCACGGATGAATTTGTCTCTTATCACTCTCGCTTTGTCGGATGTATACGAAAGCGTCGCTTCTCTTTCACCATCAACCAAGTTTACAGTTATCCCAGACCGGGACAGCTCCACATACCGCTTAGGATTTTCCTTGCTTTCAAAACTCCACGTATCTCTCATGTCATTATAAGGGCGAGCCATGAAATCGTCCGCAATATCACTCACTGTACAATATGTAGCAAGCTTTTCAATGGCATTTTCGTTTGAAGTGAACGGACCACATCTCATATATATCACTCCTTCGTTGAAATACAACAATGCGAGGCTGACCTCCCGGCCAGCCCCGCAGAGGGACCCTATCTTTCGTGACGCAAAAGTTCTTTTGTTTTGGTGCGATCAACAACAGAAGGAATTACTGGTGGAGTATTTCCTTTTTGTCGTCACATGAAAAGGGTGGAGCATTTGAACCAACAGGGTTTTACGCCTGCCAGTCCCTTATATCAATTCCGGTTATGGTGCGACCGAAATCGTTATAAGTATGTTTTGCCTCGTCAAAAATTAGGCGTTGGCAGTGCGAGTGATCTGAACAGCAATAATGTTCAGGCTCATGCCATGGTTATCAGCCAGCGCACGGTTGGTGATGCTGACAGAACCGGTATAGGTGTAGTGCAGAGTGGTGTGATCGCCCACACTACCAATATCAGTGTTCCAATCATCGTCAATCTGCAGAGCACCGATCTCGTCATCCAGTACGGTAGCAACCTGGCGAACAGCAGCATCCTCACCGATGGCACCGTCAACAGCGAACAGCATAGTAACGGTCTCGTCAGCAACTTCCTTGTGACCAGGAACCAGATCGATAAACGCATTCATAACGTTCTGAGCATCCATATCAGCGGCTACAACACTCAAGTCGCCAGCCCTAGCATTCGTCAGAGCGCCCCAGCTGCCAGTTGTACCAGCATTCACATTGGCAATATAAACATCACCACTATCATCAAAGTTAGCAATCGTACGAACACCGGAAACCGCAGTGCCAGCAGCACGAAGAGCAGTCGTGAAGTCGATAATAGTAGCGCTGCCAACGTTCTGAGCAGCAGCGTCCAGAGCAGTCTGCAGATCATTGCTGTCGCTCATGGTAATCTTAACATCGGCCAGATCGCTCAGAGCGGCTTCAAACACTGCAGACTTACCAGCTGCAGGAGTAGTAGTCGGGGGGGTAGTCGGATTCTGGGGCTGCCCAGAAGTAGTGTTGCAAGCGGTCAGCATGCTGACAGCCATGATGCCGGCCAGAGCCAGAGAAGCAATCTTCTTGAGTTTCATAATGATTTTTTCCTCCT
>OERR01000282.1_pt1 | contig 12303 bp, 9 predicted proteins | sample 1540051 | NCBI WGS metagenome assembly OERR01 (sample SAMEA3891884, study PRJEB23780) | metagenome | biome: terrestrial biome; feature: animal house; material: Caecal content | place: Italy | collected 2015-05-05 | reverse complement strand
TGCAAATTGCCGTTTTCTCCGGCGAAAATCTCATAGGATTTTGTCTTGAAGTTCACTTTGAGCTCCGCGACGGAATTGCCGTTCTGGCGGCGGATGTGCAGCGAGTCGTCCGCGCAGGGCAGCAGCTCGAAGGATCCGTCAAAGGCCGGGCACTCGTTGCGGAATTTCATCATCTCCAGCAGCTTCTTCACCACGGGACGCTCCACCTCGGAGGCCACCTCTTCGGCGGTGTAGTAGTGGCGGTTGATGTTGCGGCCTTCCTTGGTGCTTTCGAGCAGCTCAATGTCGTTGCGGCCCGCGAACATGCCAACATAGTAAACCTGCGGGATGCCGGGAGCGAAGAACTGCACGGCGCGGGCGGCCAGATAGGCGTTGTCGTCGTCGCCCAGCGCGGAATAGTAGGTGCAGTTGACCTGGTAGATGTCCAGGTTGTTGTACAGAGCGGTGTTGTAGACCTTCTTCACGTTCGCGCCGAACTTGAAGATGTCCTCCTTGGTGCGGTCGATCTCCTCGTCCGGGAGTAGGCCGCGCACGTCCACCACGCCGATGCCGTCGTGCGTATCGAGCGTCGTGAACTGCTTTCTCGGGCAGATGGTGAGCCAGTGCTTGAGGTACTGGGACTGCCCATAGTAGAGCGCGTTGATCAGAAGCATCGGGAGCTGGAAGTCATAGACCCAGTAGCCTTTTTCCGCGAGCTTGAGGGGCATGGAATAATGCTCGTGAATCTCCGGCAGGATCGTCGCGCCGGAGGGACGCAGGATGTCCATAACCTCGTCCAGCAGGCCCCAGACCTCCGGCTCCAGGAAGAAGCAGGAGGTGCCGGCGCGCTTGGTCGCGTAGGCGAAAGCGTCCAGACGGATGACGGAAACGCCGTGCTTCGTCAGCTCGGCAAGGTTGTCCCGCAGGAACTGCTTGCCCGTCTCGGAGGGGCAGTTGATGTCGATCTGTTCCTCGCCGAAGGTGCACCACACCTTTTCCGATGTGCCGTCCGCGAAATGGGCTTCCACATACGGGGCGCGGGGCTTGCGCTTGTAGATCGCGTCCACCTGCTCCTCGGTCGGCTCGCCGCCCTCCCAGAAATCCTTGTAGCGGATGAACAGATCGCGCCAGGGGGACTCATCCTTGCGGGCGAGGAAGTCGCGGTAATAGCTGCTCTGGGCCGAAATGTGGTTGATCATGTAGTCCGTCATCAGGTAATACCGCTCGGCAAGACCTTCCACATCCTTCCAGGTGCCGAAGGCCGGATCGACCTCATGGTAGGTCATGGGCGCAAAGCCGCGGTCGCCGGACGAAGGGAAAAACGGCAGCAGATGGATGCCGCCGATGGCATTTCCTACATATTTGGTAAGGAGCTCCTGAAGCTCCGCGATATTCTTTCCGATGGAATCGCTGTAGGTGATCAGCATAATTTGATTGGACAGCTTTTTCATGGGGGAATCCTCCTTCCGTGCTGCCCCGCGCGGCTCTGCGGCCGGGCCGGGGACCTATTGTTAGACTACCATAAGGAGGGCGGTTTGTCAATTTTCGGGACCCGCCGCGGCGGCCTTTTCCGGGGGCGGTGCAACGGAAGCGCGCAGATGCAGCAGACAGGGGATCGCGCACTCCCTCGGGGACTCGTCGGCGCTTTTGTTGATCTGTTCGAGAACAAGCGCGGCGCAGCGTCTTCCCATCTCGCCCAGCGGGACTTCCACGCTCGAAAGCGGCGGGGAAAGAGCCAGACAGATGTTTTGATTATCGTAGCCGAACACGGACAGATCGCGCCCGACAGTCAGGCCAAGAGAGGAGCAGCAGAGGTAAACGCCGCAGGCCATCAGATCGTTGAACGCGTAGATGGCGGTGACGCCCTGTTTGATGAGTTCCCGCGCGCAGAGCAGGCCGCTCTCCTGCGACCAGTCGCCGTAGAGGGTGAAACCGGCGTTGTAGAGCACGCCGGACTGGTACAAAGCGCGCTGGAATCCGCGCAGACGCGCCTGCGCGTTTAGGCTTTCCATAGGGCCGCTGATGACGCCGATCTTCCGGTGTCCCTGCTGGATCAGGGCTAAGCCCACCTGAAAGCTGGCGTTCTCGTCGTCAAACGCGACGCTGGAATATTGGTTGTCCGAGGGGGTGCAGTAGGCGTAGATGAAGGGCACGCTGCCGGCAGGCGGCAGATGGGGAATGCGCCGGTAGTGGTAGCCGATATAGACGATGCCCTCCACCTGCTTGGCGGCCAGATTGCGCAGCATCCGCTCAAACAGGGCGGCGTGCTCCGGCGTGTCGGTGAGGTCGTTGTCGTACCGTTTGAACAGCCGCATATTTGCAAGAACGATCTCGTACCCTTGTTCCTCGCAGAAGGATTCGATCCCGTCCACAATTTCAGGGGTGTTAAAGACCGTCAGATCCTCCGTGATGATTCCCACGGTGCGGGACCGGCGCAGCTTGAGGTTTTTGGCAAGCGTGTTCGGCTGATAGTTCAGACTGGCCGCCGCATTTAGAATTTCCTTCGCCTTGGCGGGACCGGCCGCTCCCGTTTTGCCGTTGAGCACGTTGGAGACGGTGGCGATGGAGACACCCGTCAGGCGGGCAATGTCTTTGATGGTAGCGATAAGAATTCCCCCCGGATAATCGTTTTAGTTTGCCGGTCCGCCGCGCGGCTTTGCGGAGAAGGGAGAGGAGCCGCACAAGCCGGAGCAGCGTCTCCCGATTTTTTGGGGGAGAGTAGGAAAAAAGCCGGAACTATGCGGTGGACAAGCTTATCTATTATGCATGATAACAACAACTATGTAAAATTGCAAGAGGTTTTCCGAAAGCCGGTAATTTCTCTTAAAGAAAACTAATGATTTTATAATTAAATCGTTTAGGTTTTGCGTATACCATGCTATAAAGCACAAAAAATTTTTAAAATTAAATCTCTGTATTAGATAAGTATTGGTGTGTATAACTGACCTTTTTATTCATTTTTTATGAATGCCCAACGAAAAGGAGCAAGGTATATTTCAACCTTGCTCCTATGGGATATATGCTATTCAGTTCAACAAATCCGAATTGGTCAAATTGAAATTATTGCTTCCACAAACTGGTTTGCCTTTTCTGTATGAATACCGTGCCCACAATCAAATTGCTGGATTTTCATATTTTCAATCAAGGCATTGACTCTCTGCAAATCTTCATCAGATAATGCGCCTTGCAACAAACCATTTTCACCAATCGTTGTCTTTGCTTTCATAAACAGAGTTTTGCATTTGATTTTAGAAAGAAGGTCATTGTAATCAACAGTGTCATTGAACGAATCGTTATAAAAGGCTTCTCCAAAATGAGGGTCATAATATTGCAGGCCATTAAAGCCTTCTAAAAACTTTTTAGGCCAAAACAGAACTTTCAGATTTTTGTCGGGATGTTTGGTTCGGTATTTCAATGCAAAACCACTCAGTTTTTCTCTGACAGTTTCTCTGGATTCATCGGGAAAGAAATTCCAGCAATACTGATTCTTGAAATAGTAATAGACGAAATCCTTTTCCACATCCTGTAAGAGGAAATTATGGCAGACAGAGGATAAATCTTTGTAATTGTATGTATTATATCTTCTTTCGCCCCAGCTTGAGAAGAACGGAGGGTCTTCCAATATTAGTTTGGAGCATCTGGGAGAGTGTGCTGCAATGTATGCTGCAATCAGCCCACCCGATGAATGACCCAACACGGCAACAGAATCAAAAATCACATTTTCAATAAAGTCCATAATGTCGTTGCCGATACTGACCAGATTGTATTTTTCTGGATTGTGGGAACTCTTTCCGTGTCCGTAATAATCTACCAGGTACACATGATAGTGCTTTGCGAGTTTTGTAACAACACTATAGAAGCTACAAGAGTTTGTTCCCTGGGCGTGAAGCAGTAATAATTTGTTTTTTTCGGTTCCAACCTCATAGTAGTTCAAAATACTGCTATCATCAATTTTATACTGTGCATTATGAATCTTCATGTTGTATACTCACCTCGCCAAATTCAAGTTTGTCTTTGTATATAGACGGAAAAACAGCAAAATGTTCCAATTACACCTGCATTATAGCATATTTGCCCCTACTTGTCTCACTCCATGAACGAAAATTTACGACATTTGTTAGTCTAAAATACCTTTCAGGTCAAAGGGGATAATTATCCTATGTATGTGTATATTTTCATTCACCAATACTTATCTCGGACAGAGACAAAATTAAAAGAAAAGATGAAGATTTTGAGAATAAAATATGCAAAAAGGACTTTACAATTTGAAAATCAGGGAGTATAATAGCGACAACAACTTAAACGATTAGGTAAACGGTTCACCTCCGTTTACCGGAAAGAAACGGGGCATGTGAAGATGAAGCAGGGATGGATGCCGCTGGAGCCGGACCAGGTCCGCGTTACGGACGAGCTCTTCGGCAGCTATGTGCGCAATGTGGCGGAAAAGATCGTCCCCTACCAGTGGGAAGCCCTCAACGATCGCCTGGCGGACGAGACGATCGATCTCATTGCCCGCGCGCAGGAGGACGACGGCTATCTCAATACCTACATCACCATTGAGCATCCAGAAAACCGCTGGAAGAATCTGGCGGAGGGACATGAGCTTTACGGCTGCGGCCACCTGATCGAAGCTGCCGTTGCTTATCTCTTCGGTTCCAAATATCTGATCGGCGGCATCAAGACGGGAGGCCTCAAAGGCTGATAGTTCCCGCTCCAGCGGGTGAAAAATCGCAAGAAAACAGCCCCCGCAGGGAATTTCCCTGTGCACTTGTCAAGCAAAAGTAGACACAGAAAAGCAATTTAGAGGAAGCCCCGTTCAGACCTGTACTGAACGGGGCTTTTATAGCCCAAAGCGGCGGCAGGTCGATCATGATTGAAGAAGTGGACGTAGTTTTCCAAGAGAGCAGGAATGTTGTCAGCATGAGCTAAACCGAAGTCAAGATAGAGTTCTTCCTTGATCCAGCCGTTAAGAGTCTCAATGATCGGGTTATCTGTGGGAGTTCCCCCTCGCGACATGGAGCGAAGTATGTTATAATCATGGTGGGCCTGGCAAAAAGCCTGTGAAGAGTAGACAGCTCCCTGGTCGGTGTGCAAGACTAACTGGGATGTCTGCTCTTCTCTTTTGTCCATCCGCTTCTTCAATTCTTCAAGGCAGTGATAGTAAGGCTTGTTGCTTCCCGCTTGAGATGTAACGCTGTGCGCAAGGATCTCGTTGTTAAAGGTGTCCAGAAGGATAGTCCATTCCCAGTAAGTATTTCCAACCTTGAACATGGTCATATCGGAAACGACAAGCTGGAGCGGCCGGGTCGCGTTCCAGCGTCCTCTGACCTCATTGGCAAAAAGGACACTTTCCTCACCGGGAGGCTGATAGCGGTGCTTTCTGGCTTTTGAGCGGATCCCCGCGGCCTTACAGCACTTGTGAGCCAGGTTGTGAGAAAAGACCCATCCCGTTTCTGAAAACACATCCAGCGCCAGGCGATGGTATCCATGCGAGGGATGTTTTTCGTGGGCTGTCCTTAACAGCTCTGTCAGCACGATCCGATTCTGCTCATGGCGGTTGGGCGTTCCTTTTCTCTGCCGCCACTTGTAATAGCCGGAGCGGTTTACGCCCATGAGCCGACACAGAAAATCTACCGGGTACTTTATCCTCAGTTCCTCGATGACTTCGTAGTCTTTCCTTTGCCAGTAACGTATTCCTTGCTTGCACCAGCTCCTTCCACCCAATACCCTTTTTTTAACCGGGCGATCTCCACTTCCTGTTTAGCGATGATGAGCCGCAGCCGATCCACTTCGCTGAGTGACTTACTGGTATGCAGCGCGGCATACGGGTTTCCGTTCTTTGGCTCCAGTGCTTCCTCGCCATCTTCCAGATACCGCTTCACCCAAGCGGATACCAGACTATGCCCCACTCCGTATTTCCTCTCGATTTCCGTGATTGAAATATGCTCGTCCAAGTGCAGACGTATGAAGCGCAGCTTTTCCTCTTTGCTCCACTTTCGATGCGGTGTCCCTTTCTTTCCCATTTTTCTACCTCCTTTTCTTCATCTTACCACGAAAAAAGTAGACACCCACACTTTTGTGAGTGTCTACTTTCAGTTTACAGGTGCACAGGGAATTTCCCTGCGGGGGCTGTGCTTTGTGTGTTTGGTTGGATGGCTTACTCCTTGAGCATGTCGCGGTACATGCGGATGTAGTCGTTCGCGGAACGGCCCCAGGAGTTGTCGCTCTTCATGGCGCGGTCAACGAGGATCTTCCAGCCGTCGGCCTGCGCGTAGCCCTCCAATGCACGGTGGATGGCATAGAGCATGTCGCCGCCGTTGTAGCTCTGGAAGGTGAAGCCGTTGCCCTCGCCATCGCCGCTGTCCTGAATGGAATCCTTCAGGCCGCCGGTAGCGCGCACCACCGGGATGGTGCCGTACCGCAGGGCGATCATCTGCGAAAGGCCGCAGGGCTCGCTCTTGCTGGGCATGAGGAAGATATCGGCGCCCGCGTAGATCTTGCGGGACAGCTCCGGCACGAAGCCGAAGCAGGCACAGAGCCGGCCGGGATATTTGTTCTGCATCTCACGGAAGAACGTCTCGTATTCGTAGTCGCCCGAGCCGAGGATGACGAACTGGATGTTCGATTCCCACATCAGCTGATCAAGCGTCTCCTTCACGAGATCCAGCCCCTTGTGCGCCACCATGCGGGTCACCATGCCGATGAGCGGTACGTCGGGCGTTTCCGCGAGGTTCAGCCGCTTCTGGAGCTCCAGCTTGTTCACGGCCTTGCCGGACATATCCTGCACGGAGTAGTTCGCGTAGATATCCTTGTCCGTCTCGGGGTTGTAGCTTTCCGTGTCGATGCCGTTGAGAATGCCGCTGAGCTTCCAGGAGCGCTCCCGCAGGATGGTGTCCATCTTGTGGGAGAACCACGGATCCAGAATCTCCTCCGCGTACGTCGGGCTGACGGTGGTCACGCGGTTGGCCGTCTCGATCGCGCCCTTCATCATGTTGACGCAGTTGTCGTATTCGAGCAGCGGCAGAGCCGAGCCCGGAATACCGAGCACATCCTCCAGCAGCTCCTTGCCGTATTTGCCCTGATACTGGATGTTGTGGATCGTGAACACCGTCTTGATGCCGCGATACCACTCGTTATTGGCATAGAAGATGCTGTAGTACACCGGAACGAGAGCCGTCTGCCAGTCGTTGCAGTGGATCACATCCGGGTGGAAGTCGATATAGGGCAGCATTTCCAGCGCGGCGCGGCTGAGGAACGCAAAGCGCTCCGCGTCGTCGTAATGGCCGTAAAGGCCCTTGCGCTTGAAATAATACTGGTTGTCGATCAGGTAGTAGATCACCCCGCCGGAACGCGCTTCAAACACGCCGCAATACTGCCGGCGCCATGCCACCGGAACGGAAAGGCTGGTGATGAATTTCATGTTGTCGCGCAGGGACTGCGGGATTTCCTCGTAGAGCGGCATGACCACGCGGCAGCCGATGAGACGGGCGCGCAGCGCCTGCGGCAGGGAACCCGCCACATCCGCCAGACCGCCCGTCGCGGCAAAGGGCCTTGCTTCACTGGTGCAGTATAAAACCTTCATAAGTGCTTCTCCTCTCGTTTGCCGCGCGGTGTTCGCCCGGCTGGGACGCGGGCGGTCAGACGATCGCGCCCTTGCTGATGTATACGGGATAGGACTGGAAGCCCATCAGCGAGCGCTCCTCTTTGATTTCCACATCTTTATCCACCACCACATAGTTCAGGCGGCAGTTCTGGCCGATCACGCTGTCCTGCATGATCACGCAGTTTTCAAGTCTCGCGCCCTTTTCCACCCGCACGCCGCGGAAGAGCACGCAGTTTTCCACCGTGCCCTCGATCACGCAGCCGTCCGCGATGATGCTGTTTGCCACATTGGCGCCCAGGCCGTAGCGGGCGGGCATGTCGTCGCGCACCTTCGTGTAGATCGGGCGGTTCGGGTTGAACAGCTCCGCGCGCACCTTCGGCTGCATCAGCGTCATGTTGGCCTCAAAGTAGGAGTTCATCGAGCAGATCGTCTGCACCGTGCCCTCAAACTCATAGCCGTAGATGCGGTAGTTCTTCACGTTCCTCTGCAGGAAATCGCGCTTGAAGTTGAACATGTTGCGGCTTACGCAGTCGCTGATCATGCTGATCAGCAGCTCGCGCTTCATGACGAGGATGCTCATGCCGTGATTGCACTCGCCGTCAATGGCGGGGGAGATGAGCATATCGAGAATGCGGCCGTCCGGCGCAAGCGTGTAGACCGTCGGATCGCTGCTGCCCGCCGGGATCTTGCCGAAGCGGTACACCAGCGTGATGTCGGCCTCCTGGCGCAGATGGAAGGCCAGCACGTCGCTGTAGTCGATGTTGCAGATCATATCGCAGTCCGAGAGGGCGACGTATTCCTCGCGGGAGTTGTGCAGGAAACGGGTGATGGAGGCCAGATATTCCACGCGGCTGTTCGGAATCGCGCTCGCGTCGCCGAAGGGCGGCAGGATGAACAGGCCCTCTCTCTTGCGGGAGAGATCCCACGCCTTGCCGGAGCCGAGGTGGTCCATCAGGGACTGATAGTTGTTCTTGGTGATGACGCCGACCTTGTTGATGCCGGAATTCACCATGTTGGAGAGCGGGAAGTCGATCAGACGGTAGCGGCCGCCGAAGGGCACGCTGCCCATGGCGCGCTTTTCCGTCAGCTCCCGGATGTTTTCATCGTGTACGTTGGAGAACAAAACTCCCAGCATATTATTGGCACGCATTATTTTGTTCCCTCCTCATAAGTGGTTCCCTCTTCGATCATGGCCTTGGGCGGCACGACCGCGCCGGGAGCGATGGTGCAGTCCGCGCCGACGACGGCGACGCCCCACTCTTCCTTGTTGTCAATGTCCTCGGGGCGTGCGCCGACATGCGCGCCCTTGCCGATCACGGTATTTTCGGAGATGATGGCGTACTGAACGACAGCGCCTTCCTCCACGCGGCTGCCGGGCATGATGATGGAATCCTTCACCACGGCGCCCGGAGCGATGTACGCGCCGGCAAACAGCACGGCGAAATCAATCTCGCCGTACACGTTGCAGCCCTCCGCCACGAGCGAATTCTGCACGACGGCGTCCTTGGCCACATACTGCGGCGGCATGACGGGGTTTCTCGAATAGATTTTCCAGCTGTCCTCGCTCAGATCCAGAGAGCCGTTCGGGTCCAGCAGGTCCATGTTGGACTCCCACAGGCTTTCGATGGTTCCCACGTCCTTCCAGTAGCCCTGGAATTCGTAGGCAAACATGCGCTCGCCCGCGTTGAGCATGTTCGGGAGCACGTTCTTGCCGAAGTCGTTCGAGGATTTCGGATCGGCCTCGTCCTCGATCAGATACTTGCGCAGCTTGCTCCAGGTGAACACATAGATGCCCATGGAGGCCTTTGTGCTCTTGGGCACCTTGGGCTTCTCGTCGAACTCATAGATGGAGTTGTCCTCTCTGGTGTTCAGGATACCAAAGCGGGAGGCCTCCGAGAGCGGCACGTCGATGACGGCGATGGTGCAGTCGGCTTCCTTCTCCTTGTGGTAAGCCACCATCTTGGAGTAATCCATCTTGTAAATGTGGTCGCCGGAGAGCACCACGACATAGTCGGGCTGATAGCGATCGATGAAGTTGATGTTCTGATAGATAGCGTTGGCCGTTCCCTTGTACCAGTCGGATTTCTTGCCGCGCTGGTAGGGGGGCAGAACGTGAACGCCGCCGTACATGCTGTCGAGATCCCACGGCTGTCCGCTTCCGATGTACTCGTTGAGCTCGAGCGGCTGATACTGCGTGAGCACGCCGACCGTCTCAATACCGGAATTGACACAGTTTGAAAGGGGGAAGTCGATGATACGGTATTTTCCTCCGTATGGGACCGCGGGTTTCGCCAGATTCTTTGTGAGTACTCCAAGTCTGCTGCCCTGTCCACCGGCCAGCAGCATTGCCACAATTTCCTGCTTTGGCAACATGGAAAATTCCCTCCTTGTATAGAATATGAAAAGATCAAATGGATGATCTTACCAGTGATGGAAAGCGCCGCTGTTACGCGTCGTCCGTCTTTTTCCGGCGGCCGCGCGCGGGCTTTTTCGCCGCGGGTTCTCCGGCGGGCTTTGTCTCCTTCCCGGCGGCTTTTGTCTGCCGGGCGGACCCCTTCTCCTTGACGGACTTCGTCTCTCTGGCGGGTTTGGCCTCCTTGGCCGCGGGCTGTGCCTGCACGGCGGAAATCTTTTTGCGCTGCGGCTTCTTTCTTCTGCACCGCAGGTACAAAACGGACATCGGGGGCAGATCCAGCTCCATGGATTCCTCACAGCCGTGCATCGGTACGGCGGAGGTCTTGATGGTATTGCCGTTTGTGATGCCGGAGCCGCCGTACTCGGCGCGGTCGGAGGAGAAAACCTCCTCATAGATGCCGGGCGTGGGCGCGCCGATCCGGTAGCCCTTGCGTTCTACCGGGACGAAGTTGCACACAACCACCAGCTCCCCGCCGTTCTTGTCGATGCGGCGGAAAGCGATGACGCTCTGGGTGTAGTCGTCGTTGGAAATCCAGCTGAAGCCCTCCCACGAGAAATCCACCTCCCAGAGAGCGGGGGTGTTGAGATAGAAATGGTTCAGATCGCGGAAGAAGGATTGCTGCTTGCGGTGCTGCGGGTATTGCAGCAGCAGCCAGTCCAGCTCCTTCTCATAGTTCCACTCAATGAACTGGCCGAATTCGCTGCCCATAAACAGAAGCTTTTTGCCCGGGTGCGCCATCATGTAGGAGAGGAAGGCGCGCACCCCGGCGAATTTCTGCTCGTTGTCGCCGGGCATTTTATTCATCAGCGAGCACTTGCCGTGCACCACCTCGTCGTGCGAGATCGGCAGGATGTAGTTCTCGGAGAAGGCGTAGAAGAACGAAAACGTGATGTTGTCGTGGTTGAATTTGCGGTAGATGGGGTCGAGGGACATGTAATGGAGCATGTCGTTCATCCAGCCCATGTTCCATTTGTAGTTGAAGCCCAGTCCGCCGCAGTCCGTCGGCTTGCTTACCATCGGCCAGGAGGTGGACTCCTCCGCGATCATCATGACCTCCGGGAAGAGGGAGAACACGGATTCGTTGAGCCGCTGCAAAAAGGCCACGGCTTCCAGATTTTCCTTGCCGCCGTCCTTGTTCGGCAGCCATTCGCCGTCGCGGCGGCTGTAGTCCAGATAGAGCATCGAGGCCACCGCGTCCACGCGGATGCCGTCGATGTGATATTTCTCAAGCCAGAACACGGCGCTGGAGACGAGGAAGCTGACCACCTCGCACCGCCCGTAGTCAAACACGAGCGTGCCCCAGTCCTTGTGCTCGCCCTTTCGGGGATCGGCGTACTCATAGCACGGCGTGCCGTCGAAGCGCGCCAGACCGGCCTCATCCTTGGGGAAATGCGCCGGGACCCAGTCCATGATGACGCCCAGACCCGCCTTGTGGAATTTGTTGACAAAGCTCATGAAATCCTTCGGGGAGCCGTAGCGCGAGGTGGGGGCGAAGTAGCCCGTCACCTGGTAGCCCCACGAGCCGTCGAAGGGATATTCCGTCAGCGGCATCAGCTCGACGTGCGTATAGCCCATGTCCAGCAGGTATGGAATGAGCTCGTCCGCCAGCTTGTCATAGGAAAAGACGTTGCCGTCCGCGTACCGGCGCCAGGAGCCCGCGTGCACCTCGTAGATGTTGACGGGGCGGCTGTAGTGCGGCTTCGCGGCCTTGTGGCGGAACCACGCGTCGTCCTCCCAGGCAAAGCCCTCAATGTCGCAGTAGATCGAGGAATTGTTCGGCCGTGTTTCAAAGTGGTAGGCATACGGATCGCTCTTGAGCACCTTTGTGCCGTCCTGCCCTACGATGCAGAACTTGTATACGGAGTATTGCTCCAGCTCAAAGGGCAGGATTGCCTCCCACACGCCGTTTTCGCTGATCTTTTCGAGGGGATGCTTCTCGTCATCCCAGTTATTGAAGTCTCCCACCAGCGAAACAGCCTGGGCGTTCGGCGCCCAGACACGGCAGGTCATGCCCGGATGTTCGGGATCCCCCGTTCTCCGCAGCCCCATATATTCATAGGCCTTGCTGTTGGTGCCCTGATGGAACAGATAAAGCGGAACGCTGTTTTTGGAGTTGACTTCCTTCTGCATGGAACCATCCTCCTCTATGCAAATTTCTTACTTCTAATCATATCACAAAGGTGAGAAATATCAAGTTTTTCCGTCATTTTCTTAAAGATTTTCCGCTTTTAGCCAACTTGTATTAGTTGATTTGTTACAAAATACACAGAAACCGGGCAGGAAGAATTCCATTTCAGTATAGCAC
>OERR01000281.1_pt1 | contig 12332 bp, 10 predicted proteins | sample 1540051 | NCBI WGS metagenome assembly OERR01 (sample SAMEA3891884, study PRJEB23780) | metagenome | biome: terrestrial biome; feature: animal house; material: Caecal content | place: Italy | collected 2015-05-05 | reverse complement strand
GAGCCGTATTCCTCGCCCTTGCGGTATTTCTTGGCGTTCTTGCTCTTGCAGTACACCATCAGCCGCAGGGCGGCGGCACCGGCGACGCCGATCAGCAGGTCAAAAGGGTGGAAGCTGGGGGCGGCGTTTGCAAAGGCCGCCGAACAGCCGTCCATGAAGTGCAGCAGCTTTTCCGACAAGTCCACGCCTGCCGCCAGCCGGTATGCCTGCCCCAGCTTCCCGAACAGGTAAACGAAAATCAGGTACGGGAGATTGGACAGGATCAGCTTTTTTACCTCTGGTTTCACAGCGACATCCCCCTTTCCTTGATTTTCTCCTTGGCCCGCTGCTGGGTCTTGGCCGCAGCTTTTTGTTTCAGGGCAGACAGGGCCTTGCGGATAGAGGGCCGTTCCTCCCGGTTCAGCTTCTTGGCGGTAAATTCCTTAAACGCCTGTTCTAAGTTGTCGGCCTGCTTGGTCTTGAAAATCACGATATAGCGCGGCGGGTGGGTGGAACTGTCTTTCCGCAGCGTGTAGTCAATATCGTATTTCTTGGCGCAGGGCCGGAACAGGCCAATATTCGCGTCGGTGATCTCGATGTTCGTAACCTTTTCGCCCGGTTTCATAAGCTGCCGCATAGTGATTTTTCCATGCGGGGCTTTGGAAAGCTGCTGCTTGCCTTTGGCTAAAACCGCTTTCATGGCTTTTTGCAGCACTTCGGCGGTCAGCTTTGAGGTCTTAATGGATAGGGCAACAACTTTCTCGTTTACTTCATCTTGCATTTACCGTCCTCCTTTCGATGATTTTTAGGGTGGTACGCCGCTTTGCGGCATAAAAACAGGGCGTCCGTTTTTCACGTCGCCCCGCTTAAATCCGCACCCGCAGACCGTTCAAGTCCTCGGCGCGGACACCCACAAGATACCAATTCTCCCCGTACTCAATGCGGGTCGGCTTCCATTTGCCGCCCGCGAACACCTCCATGCACTCGCCGCAATGCAAGCCGCCGTAGTAGTCGGCAAGGTCAAAGCGAATGTCGTAACGGTCGGCGGTTTCGTCAAAAATCAAAGCTCCCTGTTTCATAAAGCGTCCTCCTTTGGATTTACAGGCTTTCGCCCTCGTTGCATGAGTAATAGTCCGGGTCGCCAAACTTCGGCTTTCTCGGCGCAAGTGCGCCGCTCGCCATATCGTGAGCGACAAGGGAAGTGTAATAGTTGCCGATAGTGGACGGGGCGTTGAACAGCACCGCCCGTAAATACTGCTTGATGTTGCGGATTTTGGTTGTGTTCTCCCGCATACAGTCAAGGACAAAACGGATATGCTCGCTGTCCAGCTTCATAAACTTTGCCTTGACAAGCTCCGCCGGGTAGTCGTCCCCAGCAATACGGATTGTCTTTCTCCGGGTGCAGACCGTTTCCAGCATAAGATCGACAATTTCATCTAACCTGTCATAATCGTAGGGCATATTTTGTTTGAGAATGTCGTACTCGATATTGTCCTTGATGATTTCCTCGTAAATCTTAAATGCGCTCTGTGCTGCCGCTTCCTTTCGCTTCCGTTCCTGCGGCTCTGCCGCGTCGTCCCCCAAAGGAGAGGGGTTAGGGGAAAGGATAGGAATGGAATGGGTATTTGATAAATCTGTATTTGATTTTTCTTTTTTTTGTAAGTCAGTTCTTTGTTCTTCTTTATTTATTTGCGTTGGATTATCCGACGTCGGGTTTTCCGTTGTCGGATTTTCCAATACCGGCTTATCCGATGTTGGATTTTCCAACATCGGGTTTCCCAATGACAGGGGCTGCGGCTGCTCGTAGATGGTGTACTCGATTGCCGCCATTTTGCCCTTTTCGTCGCGTCCCTGCCGCCTTGTGATATATCCGGCTTTTTCAAGCTCCCATACGGCGGTGCGGATCGCGTCGATACTTTCCCGGTTGATACAGGACAGCCCCGCAAGGGTGTAGTCCCAATCTTCTGGCAAGGACAACATCTGCGACAAAAGCCCCTTTGCCTTTAAGGAAAGCTCCTTGTTGCGTAGGTGGTGGTTGCTCATTACGGTGTAGCACCTGCTTTTCTCCACGCGGAAAACTGCCATAGCTTCATCACTCCTTTGCTGTGGATTTGTTACGCAGTAGAACAGCGATTTTGAGGGTTTAGGGATAAAGCCCTTACCGCATAAGAAACACGCCCGCAAAGCCGCTTGTATCAAGGCTTTTTCTGCCCCTACTGCGTAACATGAGGGCATAAAAAAAGCCGCAGACTGTTTCAAAATCTGCGGTTTTACCTAAAAGAAAAGGACACCGCTTGCACGATGTCCTTTTCAGTCAACTATTTAGTTTTTTGTGTTCCCACACTCCATATCAATAACTACCGAAACCGTGATATAGTCCTCAATACGCTTATTGCGGAATTTATCGCCCTCTGCGTCAAATACCACATGGCGGGAAAAGTGCCTAAATCTAAGGATTTCTACAAGGTTTCTCTTTGTAGCAACACTATTGTCTCGACGTGTACCCCCTCTGGAAACATGTCGACTGGCTGTATTTTTTCTACCTGGTATTGTTCTTTGCACAGGTATTTGAGGTCTCTGGCGAGTGTGGCGGAGTCGCAGCTTACGTATACGATTCGTTTTGGCTGCATTTGCAGGATGGTTTCTAGTAATGTCTGTTCGCATCCTTTTCTTGGTGGGTCTACGACGATTACGTCGGCTTTGATTTGTTCTTTTTTATATTTTTCTGGAAGGATGTCTTCAGCACGTCCTACATAAAATTCTGCGTTTTGGATTTGATTGATTTCTGCGTTTTTTCTGGCGTCCTGAATGGCTGGTTCTACGATTTCGACTCCGTATACCATTTTGGCTTTTTGTGCTAGGAATAATGTGATTGTTCCGATTCCGCAGTAGAGATCCCATACGATTTCATTTCCTGTCAGCCCTGCATATTTCAATGCGGTTTCATATAGTTTTTCGGTTTGAATTGGATTTACTTGGAAGAAGGACTGTGGTGAAATCTGATATTGGATTGTTCCAATAAAATCGGTAATATAACCTGGTCCATACAAAGTTACTACGGTTTCGCCCAATATAACGTTTGTGTTTTCGCAGTTGATGTTATAGCTAATGCTTGTCATCCCTGGGATTTGTTTTAGCTGTTCTACTAACTGTTCTGCTCTTGGCAGCGACTTGCGATTAATGACAAGACAGACCATAATCTCTCCCGTTGTATAGCCCTGACGAATTAATACATGACGTACAATTCCCTGTTGGCTTTTTTCATCATATGGTCTGATTTTGTATTGTTTCATATAGTTTTTTATTGTTTCAATAATTTTCCGATTGATTTCTGGAGCCAGCAGGCAATCTTCGTGATCGATAATACTATGAGTCCGTCCTGCATAAAATCCTGCTACGATATTTCCTGTTTTGTCCATGCCAAATGGAACTTGTGTTTTATTTCGATAACGCCACGGATGTTCCATTCCAATGACTGGAAGTACTTCGATTTCCTGGAATCCCCCGATTCGTTTTAAATTATTTTTTACTTTATTTCGTTTAAATTCTAACTGTTGGCTGTATGCCATTGCTTGAAGCTGACAGCCACCGCATTGTCTGGCTACGTCACAGGCTGGCTGCACCCGATTGATGGAGGGAGTGAGTATTTTTTCGACTCTGGCGTATCCATAGGTTTTCTTCATCTTAACAATTTTCGCCTGTATGTTATCTCCAATAATACTGTCTTTAATAAAGAAAGGGAATCCTTCTACTTTGCCAATCCCTTCCCCTTCTGTAGTCATATCTTCAATCGTTACAATTATGAGATCATTTTTTTGCATAAAGAATTCCCTTTCTATATTTCCACATTAAATTGTCTTACGAATATTTGTATCTAATAGTCGATTAAATCCGAGCCACTCATTTCCTGTTCCTGCTGCCAATGCTTCTTGCATTAATTGGAGTTTGGCGTCGGTGTTATCGGCAAAATTCAATGCCAATGCTTCGATTAATGCTGGTTTTTTTGGAGAGCCGTATTCGTATTCCCCATGATGTGCTAAAATACAATGTTTTAATTCGGAAGCGACTTGTTTGGAGAATCCTGGAATGGTTCGGATCTTTTCTCCAACCATTTCGCATCCAATTACGATGTGCCCCAAAAGCTGTCCATCATCGGTGTAGTCATTTTCTGGAAAATCGGATAATTCTTCCAACTTTCCAATATCATGGAACATGGCTGCTGCTAACAGCAAGTCTTTATTTAAGATTGGATACTGCTGACAATAGAAGTAACAAAGTTTGGTGACTGCCAACGTATGTTCCAATAATCCTCCAATAAATCCATGATGAACACTTTTGGCTGCGGAATGTTCTTTAAATCGTTTGATAAATACCTTGTCCTCAATGAAAAAACTTGCGACAAGCTGACGCATTTTTTCATCCTTGATATGGTCAATAAATCCAACTAGAGCTTTATACATCTGGTCGATATCTTTGGAAGAGACTGGAAAATAGTTTTTTGCATCGTATTCTCCTTCCCTTGCTCGACGTACACGCCGAATATTCAACTGTAATGCACCAGAAAAAGAGGTCACATCTCCATCCACCTGGATATAATCCATTGCTTCAAAATGTTCGATTCCCCCATTTAAGTCCCATATTTTTCCATCCAATGTTCCTGTTTTATCCTGTAAGAGCAAAGAATAATAATTCTTCCCCATTTTTGTTGTAGCAGTTGTCTTTGTTTTACATAAATAAATTTGTGAAATACGTTCTCCTTCACGTAATTCTTGAATAAATTTCATAATCGTTCTCCTCTTTCTCATTATCTCTCTGAAAATATAATATTAAATTGAATTTCCCGATATGTGTCTTTTCCTTCTCTCATTACTGTGATTTCTGCGCTTTCTCCTGCTTCATACGAGTTTAGAATAGTACGTAATGTTCTTACACTCGTAACCATTTCTTCATCGATTGCCACGATCACATCTCCACTCTGCATTCCTGCTGTGTAAGCTGGGCTATTGTCCAACGCACCAGTAAGGAAAAATCCATTCGACAATCCAATTTGCTCTGCAATTTCATCTGTCACATCCAGTCCCTCTGCTCCAAGCATGGCGATGGAACGCCCTTCTGTCATATGTTCAACCACATAATTTAAATCATTTATGCCGATACAAGCTGCAAGTCCATCTAGATCGGTTTTTTTATACGATTCACTAATCCATCCAATTAATTCCCCTTTTGTATTTAATAAAAAACCAGAACTATTTACAGGTACATTTAAACTTGTATAATACATTTGATAAGATCCATCTGCTACCGTTGTACTTTGATCGATATACGTGATGATACCAAATAATACGGATTGCGTATATCCAAGCGGACTACCAGCCAATATCACTCGATCTCCGAGTTTTATTTGACTCGAATCCCCAGTTTTGATTGGTTTCATTGTATCAACCAACGACGCTACTCTTTGATAATCTACTGTAATCAATGCAATATTATCTTGTAAACAAATCCCCTGAACCGTAACTGGAATCGTTTGTTCTCCAATCGTAACTACAATCGAATCTCCGCTGCTGATATCCTGTGCATTTGTTAAAATGAATATGGATTCTTCTGTTATATCAATAATTACTCCAAATGTTTGCTTTACCTGTTCTAGACTCGTATCGAACCAATCTACACTTTGTTTCGTTATGGATATCGTAACAATTGAGGCTTCTGCCTCTCTATAGGCCTGTTGCTCCAACATGGAAGTCTCTTCTTGTTCGATTGTCGTTTCTTCTTCTGTTTGCTTTTCTGACTCTTGCGCTGTTCCTTCTGGATTTGCTTCAGAAGAAGCTGGTTCTTCTTCTCTTTTTGTTTCGATCCAATTTTTGGAAAGCGCAAATGTCACTCCTGCCGCCCCACTTAATAATATAACAATAAAAAATAATAGTAAGATTCGTTTACACCAATACCACTTTGATCTTCCAACAACTGTTTCCCGAATATACTGCCTTTCCTGCCCTTGATTCGGAACCTCATTTTTTTGTTTCATGGTAAGTTTTCTGTTCCTCCATCATCATTTTTATTAAGCGAACTCTTCCTGCAAATAATTATAACGAAAAAATAAGCTGTTGTAAACTACTTATCCATCATACAATCCGATAAATTTATTAAAAATTTTCACTAGTATCTAATTTTATTATCGTGTATAATAGAAACAACACTTATTATATTTCATTAGAAAAGGAGAATGCAGGAACCACTTTTTTGGAAACAGTCTGGAATCCTGCTACATTTAGAAATGAACGAGAAAGCTTTAAAAACCCTCGAATATGATAAAATTATTGAACGTCTTACCGAATATGCTTCGACACCGCTTGGAAAAGAGGCCTGCCGTAAACTTGTTCCAATGGATGATTTACATGAAATTGAAACAGCGCAAAGAGAAACCACCGATGCGTTAACCCGTATTTTACAGCATGGAACACTTTCTTTTTCTGGAACACGAGATATTCGAGATTCTCTGTTACGTTTAAAAGTAGGCGCAGCATTAAACATTCTGGAATTATTAAATATTAGTTCTGTATTGAAGGTGGCACAGCGTGCGAAAGCTTATGGAAGACGAGAACTCGAAGACGAGTCGGGAGATTCTCTGGATGAACGGTTTAACCAAATTGAACCGTTAACTCCTTTAAATAGGGAGATCGAACGCTGTATTCTTTCGGAAGAAGAAATTGCAGACGATGCCAGTGCAGCACTCAAGTCGATCCGCCGCAATTTAAAAGCAACGAAAGATCGTGTGCATACGCAGTTAAATTCGGTTATGAACTCCTCTCGTACCTATTTGCAAGATGCAGTTATTACGATGAGAAATGGACGTTACTGTTTACCAGTAAAGTCAGAATATAAATCTCAAGTTTCTGGTATGGTTCACGATCAAAGTTCCAGTGGTTCTACCGTATTTATTGAACCAATCGCAATTGTAAAGTTAAACAATGAAATCCGTGAATTAGAAATCAAAGAGCAAAAAGAAATTGAAGTAATTCTGGCTCGATTGAGTGAAGAAGCAGCCAATTATAGTGCCGAGCTTGCATCGGATTTAGAAATTTTATCGGAATTAGATTTTATTTTTGCTCGTGCTTTACTTTCCAAATCTTATACTGGAAGCGAACCAAAATTTAATACACGAGGATATTTGAAAATAAAGAAAGGACGCCATCCTCTGCTAGACAAGAAAAAAGTGGTTCCAATTGATATTTATTTAGGAGATCCATTTGATTTATTAATTGTAACTGGTCCAAACACAGGAGGCAAAACCGTTTCCTTAAAAACGGTCGGTTTATTTACTTTGATGGGGCAAGCTGGTTTGCATATCCCTGCCTTTGATGGTTCCGAATTGGCAGTCTTTACCGAAGTCTATGCAGATATCGGAGATGAACAGAGCATTGAGCAAAGTCTCAGTACGTTTTCTTCCCATATGACAAATATTGTTTCGATCTTAGAAAAGGCAGACAAAGACTCTCTTGTCCTATTTGACGAACTCGGTGCCGGTACCGATCCAACGGAAGGAGCCGCTTTGGCGATTGCAGTACTCTCGTTCCTTCACAATATGAAAGTCCGCACTATGGCTACAACCCATTACAGTGAACTTAAAATCTTTGCGTTATCTACAGAAGGCGTCGAGAATGCCTGCTGTGAATTCAATGTGGAAACGCTGCGTCCAACGTATCGATTATTAATTGGAATCCCTGGAAAAAGTAATGCATTTGCGATTTCAAAAAAATTGGGACTTCCTGATTTTATTATCGAGGATGCAAAACAACGAATTGACTCTCAAGATGAAAGCTTTGAAGATGTTATCTCCAGCTTAGAAGCATCCCGTGTTACAATTGAAAAGGAACAGGCGGAAATTGCCCAATATAAGGCGGAAATCGAACAACTCAAAAAGAAACTGGAATCCAAACAAGAACGATTGGAGGAACAGAAAGAACGTATTTTACAAAAAGCAAGAGAAGAAGCGCAAAATGTGCTGCAAGAAGCGAAAGATTTCGCCGATGAAACGATTCGTATTATCAATAAGCAGACCTCTGGAGGAAATATCAGTCGTGCGCTCGAAAAAGAACGTGCAAAACTTCGTGGAAAACTGGATGATGTCAATACGAAGTTGAATAAACAAACGGAGTCAAAACCAAAAAAAGCATTGAAACCAAAAGAATTGAAAATTGGAGATGCGGTAAAAGTATTATCTATGAACTTAAAAGGTACGGTTAGTACCTTGCCAAATGCGAAGGGAGATTTCTTTGTTCAAATGGGAATTTTACGTTCTCAAGTCAATATCAAAGATGTAGAGAAAATAGAAGAACAGACCATCACTGGTCCAGGTACTTCCATGCAAAAAAGCAGTACAAGCAAAATAAAAATGAATAAATCCTCCTATGTATCGCCAGAGGTGAATCTAATTGGTATGACCGTGGACGAAGCCTTATCTGTTTTAGACAAATATTTGGATGACGCCTATCTAGCTCATATTCCACAAGTACGGGTTGTACATGGACGAGGTACGGGTGCTTTGAGAAATGGTGTTCATAATCATCTTCGTCGTTTGAAATATGTTAAGTCATTCCGTCTTGGCAACTTTGGCGAAGGGGATACAGGTGTTACTATTGTAGAATTTAAATAAATGTCGTAAGGAGGTTCTTATGCAGCGACAGAAAATTTTAATCGTAGATGATGACGAAAATATTGCTGAGTTAATCTCTCTTTATCTTACAAAGGAATGTTTTGAAACAAAAATGGTTTATGATGGAAAAGAGGCATTGGAAGCGTTTGCCTCTTTCCAGCCCGATTTGATTTTACTCGATGTTATGCTTCCAAGTATGGATGGAAACGAAGTTTGTAAAACGATTCGTCAAGATTCCAATGTGCCAATTATTATGCTTTCTGCCAAAGGAGAAACGTTTGATAAAGTGCTTAGTTTAACACTTGGGGCAGACGATTATATGATAAAACCATTTGATTCCAAAGAGCTTGTTGCAAGAGTAAAGGCGGTGCTTCGCCGCTCTGTCCAGACTTCTGCTGCAAAACCATCTGCTACACAGCAAAATGGGCAATTTGTAGAATATCCTGACTTAATTGTAAACTTAACCAATTATTCGGTTATCTATAAGGGCAAAACCGTTGAAATGCCTCCCAAAGAATTAGAACTTCTCTATTTCTTAGCTTCTTCTCCAAACCAAGTATTCACAAGAGAACAACTTTTGGATCATATTTGGGGATATGAATATATTGGAGATACCCGTACGGTAGACGTACATATTAAACGGCTCCGTGCAAAAATCCACGATCACAGTGATTGGGCAATTTCAACGGTATGGGGAATTGGTTACAAATTTGAGGTGAAGCGATGAAACGGCGATTGTCTCTGAAATTCTTTTTCGGATATATTGTTACAATCGTAATTGGATTTTTATTCATCGCAGTTGCGGGTTCCCATGTTTTGGATAATCTTATGACCAATCAGGCCATTAACAATATGCGTATTGGCTGTAACCTTGTTTTGTCTTCCTATCGGACTCAAACAGCTGGTTCCATCCAGGAACTTTCTTTTCTAAATGCACAACTAAAAGCCATTTCTAGCTTTCAAGAATGTGATATTTGGATTATCGACCAAACGAATCAAGTCGTTACAAGTGCCTACACTATCCAGCCCGCTCCAACGGAAATTCCAGAATTTGATCCAACCGCTGGAGGCGATCGCTCCTACTTAGTCGGAGATTTTTACGGGCAATATTCCGAACCCGTTATTACTGTGTATACTGCTTTAACCCGCTCGTTTCAAACTTACGGTTATGTAATCTCTCATTGCAAAGTTAGTACCATAATCGAACGCAGAGAAGCCATTTTAAAAGTTGCATACATTACTTGGATTGGAATGTCCATTCTCTCTACTATTTTAATTCTCTTCTTTCGGATATTTGTAATGGCACCATTGAAGAAAATCATTAAAGCTGCTTCTGAGTATGCCGCTGGTAACCTCTCTTATGAAACGGGCATTCACTCCCATGATGAAATGGGTTACCTATCCGATACCCTATCCTATATGTCAGGACGTCTTAACAGCATTGGGGAAGATCAAAAACGCTTTGTTGCAAACGTTTCCCACGATTTTCGTTCTCCATTAACTTCCATTAAAGGTTATATTGAAGCCATTTTAGATGGTACCATCCCACCAGAGCTTCAAGACAAGTATTTAAAAATTGTATTAAACGAAACGAATCGTCTTACAAACTTAACACAAAGTCTGCTTACATTGAATAACTTTGATGCAAACGGAATTTTACTGGATTGCAGCCATTTTGATATCAACGACGTGATTCGTAAGATTCTGGCTACCTTTGAACGCCGCTGCCAAGAAAAGAAAATCTGTTTTGAGTTTACGGTTCCGTCCAAAGAAATGTTTGTTTATGCAGATATGGGAAAAATTCAGCAGGTGCTTTACAACCTTATTGATAATGCCATTAAATTCAGTAATCCCGATTCCATCATTGCAATTACAGTAACCACACATCACGAAAAAGTATTTATTTCCGTAAAAGACAACGGAATCGGAATTCCAAAGGAAAACCTCCCTAAAATTTGGGAACGTTTTTATAAAACCGATACTTCAAGAGGAAAGGACAAAAAGGGAACTGGTCTCGGACTTTCCATTGTAAAAGAAATCTTACAGGCACATAATGAAAATATTGACGTAATCAGTACACCAGGAGTTGGAACTGAATTTGTATTCTCTCTTCCAGTATCCCGAACTACGTCTGCCCCTCCTCTTTAAGATACTGATATCAAAAAACGGTTCTAGCAGTTGTTAAAGCTGCCAAAACCGTTTTCTTTCCTTTAAGCGAAACGTTCTTTGCTGGCGATACAAAAGTAATAATCCACGTACACATAATTCCACACACATCGCAAACCAAACTCCCTGTAATCCCCACTGATTTACAAGTAAAATGGAAATGGTGATCCGAACACCCCAAATGCTAATTAAGTTTAAAATACTTGGTACAAAAGAATCTCCTGCACCCCTCAATGCTCCTGAAGCCACGATTGCCACTGCATACAATGGTTCCGCAAATAACTCAATTCGCAATACCTCCGCTGCCAAATTCTGCACCTGTATATCTGGTGTCAGGATCTGAAAAACAACAGGGCATAAAAAATACATTACAATCCCTGCCGCCGTCATAACGACACATCCCATTAAAATTGATATATTCGAAAAATTCTTCGCCAGTCGTTTCTTTCCTGCTCCCAAACTCTGACCTACGATTGCAGTCGCTGCCGCTGCAATGCCATAGCCAGGCATATAGCATAAACTTTCCGCTGTAACAGCAAAGGAATTGGCTGCAATCGCAATCGTACCAAGAGGTGATACAATCCGTGTTGATACAATCATCGCTCCACAAACTGCGATATGTTCAAATCCCATTGGTACTCCGATTTGAATTGCTTTCTGTATAATCATTTTGTCATAAACGCAAGGCTCTTTTCGATTGATTCTCAGTACAGAAGAACGAATACACGCTGCCCAGAGCATAACTGCACAAACAACAAATGCTGCAAGGGCAGTCCCGATTGCCGCTCCCAACACTCCAAAAAAATGAATAAAGATTAAATTAAATAAAATATCCAATCCACACATTGAAGCATTCAAAATGGCAGGAGTACGCATATCCCCACTGCATTGAAGCATAGAACTGGCAAGACTATTTAACTGAAGTGCAGGAAGGGAACAGGAATAAATTAGAAAATAACCTGATGCATTTTTCTGAATTTCTTCCCCAGCCCCAAGCCAAACTGGCAAGTGTCTACTAATCAAAACGCCGATTAGCATTAACAGAATCGAAAATCCTAATGCTGCTATCAGAGCATGTTTCAATACCTTTCTTGCCTCTCGTTCTTTTCTTGCTCCAATCTGCTGTGCTGCCTGAACGGAAAATCCAGTTGATACTGCACTACATAATCCACTCAGCAGCCAAGTACTCGTAGAAACAACACCAATCGCTGCCGACGCATTTGCTCCTAGATTTCCCACCATCGCCGCATCAATATATTGCATCATAATTGACGTAAGCTGCGATAAAATCGCTGGAACACTCAACTGCCATACTAGAAACAACTTTTGTCTGTTCCCAAGCTGCTTTTCCCCATTTAATACAGTAGATAAATCTTCTTTTTGCCTCGGCAGTCTCTTAATTTTTTTCCTGTTAATCATCATCTTTTCCATTCCATTCTCACGATTCATAATCAATTCTCCATCTAATCATATTGGATCATACTATGATTTTATTATAGACGCAACGAAGCAAAACGGCAAATATTTATAT
>OERR01000276.1_pt1 | contig 12484 bp, 9 predicted proteins | sample 1540051 | NCBI WGS metagenome assembly OERR01 (sample SAMEA3891884, study PRJEB23780) | metagenome | biome: terrestrial biome; feature: animal house; material: Caecal content | place: Italy | collected 2015-05-05 | reverse complement strand
TGATGGGGTCGAGCAGGAAGGAATAGGAGCCGCCGGAGATCGTCAGGGATTCCGAGGGCGTGAAGGATGCGACGGGGGATTTGAGTTCGAGGTCGCTGAGGTTGCGGAAGGATACGGTGAATTCCGCTTCCTGCCCCGCTTCCAGCGGCGTCTGCGGCCCGCTGCACGAGACGAGCACCTGCGGCTCCGGCGCGGGCTGGGAAGCGCCATCGTCCGTGCCGCCCGCTTCCGCGATGGTCAGCTCGATCAGTTGGGACACGCCGGTGTCCTTGCGGGTGATCTGAAACCGCAGGCTCTGCCCGGAGCCGGAATATTTCATGCGGGAAAAACGCACCTTGATCACCAGCGGGTCGGAGCCCTTGGATTCGGTGGTGACCTTGGCCGTCCCCTCGGAGAAGCTGTCGATCAGCTTGCTGAAATCGTACTGGTCGGCGGAAAACGTGTTTGCCGAGAGGGAAACGTTCTTCACCGTGACGGTGATATCCGCCGTGGAGCCGCGTCCCAGCCGTCCGGGCGTGGAGGAGCCGACGGACAGGCGGTAGCCCACGGCAAAGAACGTGCCGTCCTCGGGCAGATCGCCCTCGGCAAAGGCGGGGACCGCGAGGGTGAACAGAAGCAGAACGGCGCACAGAAGCGCCGCGGAGCGTTTGAAGAAAGCGGAACGCATCATGATTTCCTCCTTGTCGTTTCGTCGCTGACAATCTCGCCGTCAATGAGCCGCACAATGCGATCGGCATAAGCCGCCATTTCCGGGTCATGGGTGACGAGAAGAATGGTCTGATGGAATTTCCGGGAGAAGGAACCGATCATGTCCATGATCTCCACGGTGGTTTTCGAGTCGAGATTTCCGGTCGGCTCGTCGGCAAACACCACGTCGGGCCGGGCAATGAAGGCGCGGGCGATTCCCGCGCGCTGCTGCTGGCCGCCCGACATCTGGCTGGGGAAATGATCCAGACGGTGGGACAGCCCCACGCGGCACAAAAGCTCGCGCGCCGCCTTTTCCCGCTGTGCGCGCGGAACGCCCCGGAACATCAGCGGCATCGCCACGTTTTCCGTGGCCGTCAGATTCGGCAGAAGGTTATAGGACTGAAACACAAAGCCGAGGTGACGCTGCCGGAACGCGGCCAGCTCGTTTTCGCTCATGCGCGAAATGCACGCGCCCCCGATTTTCACCTCGCCGCGCGTCGGCTTTTCCATGCCCGCGAGCTGGTTGAGCAGCGTGCTTTTTCCCGATCCGGACGTTCCGAAGATACAGCAGATCTCCCCGCGCCGGATCCGCAGGTTGATTCGTTTGAGCGCCACCACCGTTTCGCCGTCGAGCGGGTATTCCTTGCGCACGTCCCGCACTTCGATGATCGGCCTGTCGCGCAGACACGTTTCTGCCATGTGGATCCCTCCTGTTCCCGGGGAGCTTCCCCTTTGTGTTGGGTTCATTCTACCTCCCCCTTCTTTTGTCAGCCTTTACGAAACATTAAGGATTGTTAAGAAAAGGAAAATGCCGGGCTGCCAAAGGGCAAAACAGGAAAGTTTCGCCCGCCTTTTCAAAGGCGGCGGGGTTTGGGGCAGAGCCCCATAAAATCCCATGCGAAGCCCGAGAAAGCCAGGAAAAACAGCGAAGCGATTTTTTCCGGACGGTTAGCACCGGTGTTACCAAACTCCGCCGTCCAGATTCAATCTGGATCTGAAAGAGGAATTGTTGTATAATAGGGGGCAAACCGGAAAAGAGGCCGGGAAACCACCCCGTAGACGGAGGAACTGACATGAGCAAACGAATTCTATCCCTGTTGTGCGCTGTGATGCTGGTGATCGGCTGTGCGGCGCCATCCTTTGCCGCAGGCACAACGTACACCATCGACGAGATGAATTTGACGGTGGAGCTGCCGGACGATCTGTATGTGTTCGAGCAGTCCGATTTCAATGTGCTGAGCCCGCATCCGGATCTGGAAAAGGCAGGATTCACGGACGCGCAGGAGCAGTTCAAACTGATGCAGGATTACAACATCTATCTGACTGCCGTTTCGCAGGATCAGCAGCTGCAAATCAACCTGGCGAAAAAGGAATCCTCCACGACGCAGTCGGTCTTTGACCTCTCCACACTCACGGAGGAGCAGTTCGAGGAATTCCTTGACACGATGCGCCAGGAGGACGGGCAGCAGGACGAGACGCTCAAAGAATACGTCGTCGAGCGGTATGACGATCAGCCGGAGCGCCCCTTCTTCAAGATTCGCCTGAAGGTCGACAGCGAGGAGACGGGCGAGATGGAGGAGCTGTGCTATGTCACCGTCGTGAACGGTTTTTCCGTCACGGTGGACAGCGTGGCAAAGGGCTCGATGACGCAGGAGCAGGCCGATCTGATCCAGACGATCGCGGACAGCGTGCACATCACCGAGGTGCAGGAGAAGCCGGAGGTTGAGCTGGATGGGGAAGCGATTGTCTCCCTCCTGTTCCCCCTTCTGCTGATTGTCGTGCTGATTGCGGCTGGCATTGTGCTGCGCGTTCGCCGCGGACACGCCATGAAGGAGCGCCGCCGTCTGGCGGATATGCTTTCCGACTACCGCCGCGCCCAGAAAAAGCTGGAGGAGGAAGCCGCTGCCGCCGGTACGCCGCTTGAGGAGCCGAAAGCCCTTTTGCGCAACACCACAGCCTATAATGAGGAAGTCGCACACGCCTTTGTGCGGTTCCATTTCTCCCGCCGCCGTCTCGGTCTGATGATCGGCTACGGCGTGTTTGCCCTGCTGATTCTGGCCGCTGTGTTCCTGGTTGACGCGGAGTGGTATATGAAGCTGATCTTCTTTGCCGCCGCCGTGTTCCTGGTGGTCTGGATGTGCCTGATGCCCGGCAAGCTGTTCAACAACGTCATGGCGACGTTCAAGAAATCGCGTGTGAAGGAAAATGAGTACACCTTCCGCGAGGATGATTTCCGCATTGCCGGAATCCAGTCCGCGTCGGTGTATCCGTATTTCCAGATTACGCGCGCCTATGAGACAAAGAACTATTTCTACCTGTACTTCGGAGAGGAACAGGCATATTACATCGCGAAGGACGGCTTCACCGTGGGAGACGCGGACGGCCTGCGCGAGCTTCTCAAGCGCAAGCTGGGAAAGAATTTTAAATAAAACGGCCTGCGAGGGGATCGCCTGGGTGCGCGCGGCATTCCGGCGATCCCTTTTTTGTTTTGGAAAGGCCAAGGATCCGAAAGGGGAATGCCGGACATGGAACAAAAGAAAAACAGCCTGGCGCAGAAAGCCGCCGAGGAGATCTTGTCCCTCATCACCATTGAGAAGGAGTTTGCCCCCGGCGACCGCCTGCCGGGAGAAATTGAGCTGGCCGCGCGGCTCGGCGTGAGCCGCACCACGCTGCGCGAGGGGATCCGCCTGCTCTCGTCGCGCCATGTGCTGGAGGTGCGGCGCGGGCTGGGCACGTTTGTGGTACAGCGCGGCGAGCACGAACGGCCGCTCGATCGCGGCGAGCTTCTGCGCGATCCCGTCGACCTGCGCTCCGTGTATGAGCTGCGCCTGATGGTCGAGCCGCAGACGGCGTACTATGCCGCCCAGCGCGCCACGGACAGCGAGCTGTCCCGGATTCTCTTTTACGGCGAACGCGAGGAGGATGAAATCGAGCGCGGCGCGGATCGCACGGAATCGGAGCGAGCGTTTCACAAGGCGATTGCCATGGCCGCGCACAACGAGTTTGTGGAACGGCTGCTGCCCGTCATCTATGAGGCGATTGACTCCGGCGTGCGCCTTTCCGGGGAATACGAGGGCGTGGTGCGCGATACCCGCGCGGATCACCGGATGCTCATGAACGCGCTGGCCGCCCGGGACGCGCTGGCCGCCCGCGCCGCGATGGAGCTTCACATCCTGCACGCCATGCGCGGATTCGGCTTGAAATCATGAAAACAGAACAAAAAGTTCATGAATATTTCTTCCTTTTTTATGCGGTGGGAGTATAATAAACATAGTATGGGAACAGAGCGGAAACGAGAGGAAAGGGAGCGAACGGGATGGCCCAAAGGGGAGGAAAGCCCCGCAGCATGGAGGTGGATATCCACGGCATGTCGCAGGAGCAGGCAAAGAAACGGCTGGAGCAGCTTCTGACGCGGGCCGATCCCTCTCTGGAGGAGCTTGTGGTGATTCATGGGCACAACGGCGGCCACGCCCTGCGCGACATGGTGCGCCTGCGGCTGCGCCACCGCCGGATCGCCTCGAAGCTGCTGTCCCTCAATCCCGGCGTGACGCGGATTATTCTGAAAAAGTGAGGCGAGGGCCGTGTCGTTTGTCGAATTTCGCAATGTCACAAAATTTTATCAGATGGGCGAGCAGAAGATCGCGGCGGCGGACGGCGTGGACTTCGTGATCGAAAAAGGCGAGTTTACCGTCATCGTGGGGCCGAGCGGCGCGGGCAAAACCACCGTGCTCAACATGCTCGGCGGCATGGACTCGTGCTCCGGGGGCGAAATCCGGCTCGACGGAAACCTTGTCAGCTCCTACACCCGCAAGCAGCTCACGGAATACCGGCGGTACGACGTGGGGTTTGTGTTCCAGTTTTACAATCTGGTGCAGAATCTCACGGCGCTTGAAAATGTGGAGCTGGCTTCCGAGATCTGCCGCGACCCGCTCGACGCGATGGAGGTCCTGCGGGAGGTGGGGCTGGAACACCGCGTTTCCAATTTCCCCGCTCAGCTTTCCGGCGGCGAGCAGCAGCGTGTGGCGATTGCCCGCGCGCTTGCCAAAAACCCCAAGCTGCTTTTGTGCGACGAGCCCACGGGCGCGCTCGACTATAAGACGGGCAAGGCGATTCTCTGCCTTTTGCAGGACACCTGCCGCAGCACGGGCCGCACTGTCGTCGTCATCACGCACAATCTTGCGTTTACCGCTATCGCCGATCGCGTCATCCATATCCGCAACGGGAAGGTCGTGAAGATGGAAACGAACGATTCCCCCGTTTCGGCGGAAACGATTGAGTGGTAGCGGCTTTTTCTCAGGAGGGATCTCCATGCGCGTCAAGTCGTTTCACAAGGATATTTTGCGTGCTGTGACGCATTCGTGGAGCCGGTTCCTTGCGCTTCTCGTTATTGTGGCGCTGGGGGCGGGCTTCTACAGCGGTCTGCGCACCACCGCGCCGAATATGCGGGCCACAGCGGATGCCTATTTTGACGGCACCCGCTTTATGGACGTGCGCCTTGTGGGCACCTTCGGCCTGACGGAGGACGACGTGACGGCCATCCGGAACACGGAGGGCGTGGAAAGCGTCATGGCGGGCTACAGCACCGATCAGATTGTGCGCATGGGTGAAAAGGACGTGGTGACGCGATTGCACGCCCTCCCCTCTGATTTCGCGGAAAACGGAGACGATTATCTCAACCGTCCCACGCTCACCGAGGGCCGCATGCCGGAGAAGTCCGGCGAGTGCGTGGTGAACGCGCCCCCGGTGGGCGATACGACCGGCCTTGCAATCGGGGACACCATCACGGCGGAGGACACGGACGGCACGCTCAGCGACACGCTGGCCCGCGATACGTTTACGGTGGTGGGCTTTGTGCAGTCCTCGTCGTACCTCTCCATCTCGCTGGGAACCAGCACCGTGGGAAGCGGTACGCTGGAACGCTTTATGTATCTTTTGGAGGAGGATTTTTCGCAGGAATACTATACCGACCTGTACCTGACCGTGGAGGGAGCCGCCGATCTCAACACCTTCGACGAGTCGTATGAAGAATGGGTGCAGCCGGTGCTCGACACGCTCGAAGAACTGGGAAAAACGCGATCCGAGATCCGCTATGAGGAGATCCGCGCCGACGCCGAGGAAGCGCTCGACGACGCGCAGGCCACCTACGACGAGGAGAAGGCCAAGGCGGAGCAGGAGCTGGCCGATGCGTATCAGGAATTGCTCGACGGCGAACAGGAGCTGCTTGACGCGGAGCAGGAGCTGAAAGACGGCGAACAGGAGATCGCCGACGCAAAGCAGGAGGTTGCCGACGGCTGGGCACAGCTCGAGGACGCCAAACAGGAGCTGGAGGACGCGCGGAAAACGCTTGACGACGCGTATCAGGAGCTTGTCGACGGACAGGCTGAGTATGACGACGGCGCGCGCCAGCTGGAGGAAGGCAAACAGGAGTACGAGGACGGCGTGAAAGCTTTGGAGGAAGCGAAGCAGAAGTGGACGGACGGCTACTCCGATTATCTCCTTGGCAAAAACCAGTATGACCACGGCGTTTCCGTGCTCGAAAGCGAGAAGGAGGAGGCCTACGCGCAGCTGGCCGACGCCAGACAGCAGATTCTCGACGCGCAGAAGCAGCTCGAGGACGCAAAAAAGCAGCTTGCCGAGCAGCGGGAATCGTATGATATGGCTATGGATGCGCTGGACGGCATCGAGCAGATCATCGCGATGAAGGAGAGCATGGGAAGCGGCGAAGGCGCGCAGTCCGGAAGCGAGGATGCGCAGTCTGAGGACGAACCGGCACAGGCGGCGCTTTCGGGCGGCGCGGAAATTATCGTGCTGTCCATCACAAGCGAAGCCGAAGCCGCCGCTTTCCTGGCCAGTTTGCAGACGATGAGCCAGCAGGAGCAGCTGGCGGCGATCACAGCGCTGTCCGGCGAGGAAAAGGCCGTGCTCGGCGCGTACATCAACGCGCTGTTGGAAAACCCTGCTCTGCCGGAGGATCAGCGCGCCACGCTGGAAATGCTGGCGGGCCTGCTCGGGGGCGGGCCGCCGGATCCCGGCGAGGATCCCGACGAGGGATCGAGCCTGACGCAGGACGAGATCCCGGCTTTTCTGGCCAAGCTTCAGAAGATGAGTGAGAGCGAAGCCGCCGCCGCGCTGATGGCGCTCGATTTGGAGAGCCTTTATCTGCTGCGGGACTATGTGGAAAGCGCCATCGGACAGTATCAGGACGCACGGATGCAGATCGGCGAGGCCGAATGGCAGCTGAGCCAGGGCAGAGCCGAATACAACGAGAAGAAGAAAGAGGCGGATGAAGCGTTTGCGGAGGCCGAGGCCGAGCTGGCGGACGCGAAAGCCCAGCTGGACGACGCGAAAGCCGAGCTGGACGAGGGGCAAAAGGAGATCGAGGACGGCGAGCAGGAGCTGATCGACGCCAAACGCGAGATCGAGGAAAACGAACAGAAGCTGCTCGACGCACAGCAGGAGCTGGCGGACGGCTGGAAGGAATACGAGGACGGCAAGCAGGAGTTTCTGGACGGCGAGCGCGAGATTCAGGAGAACGAACAGAAGCTGATCGACGCGGAGCGTGAGATCGAGGAAAACGAGCAGAAGCTGACGGACGGGCGCGCCGATCTGGAGGAAGGCCGCCGGGAGATCGCGGACGGCTGGGCGGAATATGAGGACGGCAAGCAGGAAGCCGAGGAAAAGCTGGCCGACGCCGCGCAGGAGATTGCGGACGGGCGCGAGGAGCTGGAAACGCTGGAGATGCCCGAATGGTATGTGCTCGATCGCGGGATGAACATGGGGTATGCCAGCTTTGACGGAGACTGCGGCCGGATGGACTCCCTTTCCACCGTGTTCCCGTCGATGTTCTTCCTGGTGGCGGCTCTCGTCGCCCTCACAACCATGACGCGCATGGTGGACGAGGAGCGCGGCGTGATCGGCGCCTACAAGGCGCTGGGCTACGGGCGGCTGCGGATCGCTTCGAAGTATCTGATTTACGCGGCGGTGCCGAGCATCCTCGGCAGCATGGGCGGCACCTTCATCGGAAACCAGACGCTCCCGCGCATCTGTTGGAGCGCGTATCTGATGATGTACAACGGGCCGGATATGCTGGTGGTATACCAGCCGCTCTATGATCTGATCGGCTGCGCGGCCTCCGCGCTGTGCACGCTCGGTTCCACGGCGATCGCCTGCCGCTCCGAGCTGAAGGAAACGCCCGCCGCGCTGCTGCTTCCGAAGTCGCCCAAGGCGGGCAAGCGCATTTTGCTGGAACATATCGGCTTTGTGTGGAAGCGGCTCAAATTCACTCAAAAGGTGACATGCCGCAACATTTTCCTGTATAAGCGCCGGCTGTTCATGACAATCGTGGGCATCGCGGGCGCAACGGCCCTGCTGCTGACAGGCTACGGAATCAAGGACTCCGTCTCCGGCATCATCGGGAAGCAGTACGGGGAGATCTACCGGTACGATACCATCATCAGTCTCAAAGAGAATACCGTGAGCGACGGCACGCGGGCGCTGCTGGACAGCGACTCCTTCGACGGCTGGATGAGCGTGATGAAAAAATCCGTCAGCGTTGTGGCGGAGGACGAGAACTATTCCGGATATGTGCTGGTACCGGAAAACGTGGAGGATCTGCCGCGCTACATCAATCTGCGCGACCGCCGCACCGGGCAGAGCGTCGCGTTTGAGGAGGGCTCCGTGCTTGTCACCGAGAAGCTGGCGGATCTGCTGGGCCTTTCCTCCGGCAGCGCCATCACGATCGAAAATGAGGACGGCGAGCGGGTGGAGTTCACCGTCACGGGCGTGATGGAAAACTATGTGCAGCACTATGTGTATATTTCCCCGGAGCTGTACGAGACGGTGACGGGCGAAGCGGTGGAGCCGACGGAGGTGAACGCCGTCTGTGCAAAGACGGACGAGGAGCAGCGGGACGCGATCGCCCTGGAGCTTCAGGAGCAGGAGGGCGTTTCGACGGCCGGATTCACCGAGGACACGCGCAAATCCTTCGACGATCTGATTGAAAGCCTGAATTCCATCATCGTTGTGCTGATTTTATGTGCCGGAGCGCTCGCTTTTGTGGTATTATATAATCTGACAAACATCAACGTGACGGAACGCCAGCGGGAGCTGGCGACGATCAAGGTGCTCGGCTTCCGCGACGGCGAGGTCGCGGGCTACATTTACCGCGAAACGTCGCTTCTGACGCTCCTGGGCTGCGGAATCGGGCTCTTGTTCGGCATCGTCATGCACTCCTTCGTCATCCAGACGGTGGAGATTGACATGGTGATGTTCGGGCGGACCATCCAGCCGATGAGCTTTGTGTGGAGCGCCCTTCTGACGCTGCTGTTCGCCGTGATTGTCGATCTGGTGATGTACCCGAAGCTGAAAAAGATCGATATGGTGGAAAGCCTGAAATCCGTTGATTGAGAGAAAAACCGGCCCATGCGGGCCGGCCGGGGAGTGCGGAACGCTTGAAAATTGAGGACCTTCGCAATATTTACACCAGCAGCCGTGTCGAGCTGATTGAATTGACCGGCGACGCCCTCTGCTATGCCGAGGAAAAGGAGGAAGAAGGGCATAACAGCCTGTTCCTTCTGGAATACAACCGGAATACGAAGCGCGAGCGGGTGATTACAAACTATATCCTCAACGATCCCGCGTTCCGCCGTCATTATTTCCCTTTTGCGGCGGATCTTCTCATGGTGCTCGAGGACGGCGGCAGCGAGGTGTGGCTGCTTGTGCTGGACCGGGCCAGCGGCCGCGAACGCCGCATGGTGCGGCTGGATCTGCTGGGCGGCTTCACCGGCTGCACGGCGCTGGACAGCGCCCATCTGCTGTTCTGGACACAGGAGGATGAAAAAACCGCCGGTCTGTTTGAGGATTACCGCAAGCTGACGGGGGTTGACCGCGTGTGCTGCCTGTATGATCTGGAGGAGGAACGCTGCTGGTATGTGCGCGATCCGCGCCTGATCCAAGCGGGGCCGGAGCAGCTGGTGCCCTGCCGGGTGACGGGGTGCGATCGGCTTCTGATTCTGGAGCCGCACGGCGACGAGGCGGAAAAGGAAAAATGCTTCCGCAACCTGCGCTGGCTGGGCGACGATGTGAACGACAACGTGTGGCTGTGCCCGCTGCTCGACGCGATTGTGTCCATCAAGGCGGGCGACCCGAAGCTGCCGATGGAGCTGGTGCTGAGCGTGGGAACGCGCGGCCTGCTTCGCTATGCCGGGGCCGACGCGCAGGGGCTGTATTTCCGCGCGAAGTATTTCCCGGACAACGATGAACGGTTGGTGGTGCTGCACCGGGAGACAGGCGCGAAGGAAGCGCTTTGCTCTCTCTCCCACGGAGAGAACACGCGGCTGCTGTTCCTCTCCGGCGGCAGCGGCCCGTTCCGTGTTTACGCGGTGGAGGACAAGGGCGAGGAATTCGCGTGCGACGGCCTGTTCCACGCTTCCCTGCACACTGTTTTTTCCCGCGAGCTGGGGGATCTGATCGCGGTGGTGGAGGATCGCTATCTGGTCGCGCGGTATCTTCTGGCGGATGAAACGGATTCCTTTGAGTTCCACACCGTGCTGGACGCGAAAACAGGAAGCCAGCAGAGCTATGAGTGCCGCTGCACCGTGCAGGGGCGCACGGTTGTGCTGTATTGAAGCTGCGTCTTCACGCGGTGCGGTTGAGCTTCAGGAAGGTGATGGTGACTTCTCCGTCGCGGGCGGTGGTTGAACCGCTATACGTCAGGGAAAAGGACGTGGCAGAGGGCACGAAAACGATGAAGGTGGTGGAGCCGCAGGCGCTGGATCCGTTTGCGCTTGTGGCGAAGTAGACTCCAAATTCCAGGTGTGAGGTGCCATTGTAGAATGGCGTCATTTGCAGATAGTTGGGAGAGGTAAAGATACACGAGACGCTGTAAGTAATGAGATAATACCCCGGTTCCAGCAGAATCTGCTGGAGGTTGTCGGATGGTTTGATATTGCCGGTGGGATCCGTGATATCCGGAAACAGAATCACCTGTGTGCCCTGTGTAAACGGCGTCTGATACACCGCGAACGAGGCAAAGACATCGTCGGGAGCCGCTCCGGTGGCTCCCGTTGCTCCGCGTGCACCCGGCAGTCCCGGCACTCCCTGCGGGCCGGTTGCCCCGGTGGGGCCGGAAGCCCCTGTGGCTCCGGTTGGCCCGGTGGCTCCCGTTGCGCCCCGCGCGCCGGGAAGTCCGGCAACGCCCTGCGGCCCGGTCGGGCCGGTCGCGCCCCGTGCGCCGGGAAGTCCGGCGACGCCCTGTGAGCCTGTCGGGCCGGTCGCGCCCTGTACGCCGGGCAGTCCCGCCGCCCCCTGCGGTCCGGTGGGGCCTGCCGGGCCGGTGGCCCCTGTCGCGCCCGTTATGCCGGTGACGCCCGTCACCCCGCCCGCCGGGCCGGTTGCCCCGGTGGCTCCCGTTGCTCCTGTTGCTCCCGTTGGCCCGGTGGGGCCGGTCGGTCCCACTGTGGGCCAGGGGGGCGGGCACGGCCCGTGGGAAAACGGAGGAAAGCAGCGGGGATCACACGTCATAGGGGGTCTCTCCTTTCCGGCAGATAAAGATATCCCATCCTATTCGCCTGCCGTCCGGTTTGTGACGTATGCCGGACAGGTGTAAAAAAGCGGAGCGCCGTCCTCTCGTGCAGGAGAAGGGCGGCGCTCCGCGTATTATTTTGGTGCAAAGAAAACCGGCGTTCAGCGGGTGGGGGTCACAGGGGGCCACGGTGTGGGCGGGGCCAGGTTCAGCTCCGCGGGAGTGACGCAGCCGCTTTGCAGGATGTTCTGGCGAAGGCAGACATACAGCTCCGCGCAGGTGGCACGGTAATAGGGGTTGACGAATACTATGCCGACGCCCAGCGCAAGACTGCCCAGCAGATACCAGCCGAGGAAGGACAGCTGCAAAACGAAGATGTTCCATTTCTGCCCGTCGGTCATCATGCGGCTGATCTCGCGGGCGCGCTCGCCGGTCAGGTTCGGATTGTCGGAGAGCAGCCACGGCACCATGAAATACTCGCACTGCTTGACAATACCGGGGACGACCAGAAGCAGCGTCCACAGGGAGATGAAGAGGTTGGTCACAAACATGGCTCCCATGCTGCGGCTGTAGCTGGCGGTGAAGGCCGTCTTAATCAATCCGAGATCCACATGGCCGAAGCGGTTGTGCACGAAAAAGCGCGCGGCGCTGACGGTCAGCGGCATCACGACAAAGATGGAGAGGATAAAGTAAAAAAACTGAGACGCGTTCACGCGTGTGTTCAGATCGTTCATGGTGCGCATCACGCCCCACGCCCATTCCTCCGTCTGCGTGACTTCCGGTTCCTGAAAGATCTGGATGTAAAGAGGAATGATGGTGGCATAGGTGACGATGGTGATCAGGAGGCTGTACAGTATCGGGATGGCGTCGGCAGCCAGCGAGGCGAGCAGACATTTTCCGTAGCGTCCGCGCATGGCGTATTTGGCGTTTGCTTTTAATTGCGCTCTGGTCCACATAGTTGGAACCTCCCTTTTAACCACAAAGTCAGATTGTTCTCCTATTATACGGCAAATGAGGGGAAAAGTCCAGAAAACATCAAACAAACGCGCAGGAATAAATTTTTTTCAAAGTTGAAACAAAATGCCCCTCTTCTCCGTCTATCTAGTATAAACAACAAAAACCCATTTGAGAGGGAGGAATTAAGGCTGAGCCTTGACCCAAATCGCGCACGCCGCGTCCCGCGGCGAACCATGGCAAAAGAAATCGACCCCCTTGCGATCGGACGTCGCAAGGGGGTCTTGCTGTGCAGCCCGCGGCCCGGCCACGGAGCAGCAC
>OERR01000272.1_pt1 | contig 12577 bp, 8 predicted proteins | sample 1540051 | NCBI WGS metagenome assembly OERR01 (sample SAMEA3891884, study PRJEB23780) | metagenome | biome: terrestrial biome; feature: animal house; material: Caecal content | place: Italy | collected 2015-05-05 | reverse complement strand
GGGATAGTTTGCGCTTTTTTGACCATTCGGAAGGGTTGGTTTCACAGTAAAAAACCGCCATAAAACTCAAATTATGAATTTTACAGCGGTATCTTATCAATCTTAATTAATTAATTTTCTCTGGTTGTTTCTTTACAAAGGCAATTACTTATGCTTCTTTTGTTTGGGCAATCGCAATTCCTAATTCATCCAATTGTTTTTGATCTACAATATCTGGAGCATTCGTCATCAGACAAGAAGCATCTTTTACTTTCGGGAATGCAATGACGTCACGAATACTTTCTTGTTCTAACATCAACATCATTAGTCGGTCAAAACCATATGCCAGACCTGCATGAGGCGGAACTCCATATTTGAATGCATCCAATAAAAATCCAAATCGATCCTGTGCCTGCTCTTTTGTAAATCCAAGTACTTCAAACATTTTCTCTTGTACCTCGTCTTGGAAAATACGGACACTTCCTCCACCTAATTCTACGCCATTTAATGTAATGTCATATGCCTTTGCACGTACTTTGCCTGGATCTGTATCCAATAGTGGGAGGTCTTCTTCTACAGGCATTGTAAATGGATGATGCATTGCCACAAAACGTCCCTGTTCTTCGGAATATTCTAAAAGTGGGAAGTCCACAATCCAGAGGAATTTAAACTCGTCCGAATGAATCAAACCAAGATTTTTTGCAATTTCTACACGTAATGCTCCTAAAACAGTCCAGACAACAGAAGTTTTATCTGCTGCAAATAATAATAAATCTCCTGGTTCTGCTTCCATTCTCTGTACAATGGCATCTAATTCTTCTGGTTTCATAAATTTAGCAAAAGAGGATTTATAGCTTCCATCTTCATTAATACTTAAATATGCTAAGCCTTTTGCACCATATGTTTTTGCAAACTCTACCAATGCGTCGATTTTCTTTCTTGGCATCTTTCCCTGTCCCTTGGCATTAATACCACGTACACTTCCGCCATTTGCCAATGCTCCAGTAAAGACACCAAATCCACAATCTTTCACAAGATCGGAAATATCTTTTAATTCAAAACCAAAACGGGTATCTGGTTTATCTGATCCAAAACGATCCATTGCTTCCTGCCATGTCATACGAGGAATTGGCAGCGGCACATCTACATCCAAAATTTCTTTGAACACCCTTGCCAAAAGACGTTCATTGACATCAATTACATCATCCACATCTACAAACGATAATTCCATATCAATCTGTGTAAACTCTGGCTGACGATCGGCACGCAAGTCCTCATCCCGGAAGCATTTTGCAATTTGGAAGTAGCGGTCATATCCAGAACACATTAACAATTGTTTAAACAACTGTGGTGACTGCGGTAATCCATAAAAACTTCCTGGATGTACACGACTTGGAACAAGATAATCTCTTGCACCTTCTGGTGTACTTTTTCCTAAAATTGGAGTTTCGATTTCCAAAAATCCCTCTTCCGTAAGGAAATTCCGAATTACCATTGCAGTTTTACTTCTTAACATTAAATTACGCTGTAATTCTGGTCTTCTTAAATCCAGATAACGGTACTTTAAACGAATCTCATCCTTTGTATTAATTCCATCTTCTACTGGAAATGGAGGCGTCTGCGCTTCGGATAAAATACGAAGTTCCGTTACTTTAATTTCAATCGTACCCGTCTTCAAATTTTTATTCACTGCTCCAGAACGTGCGATCACTTCTCCTGTTGCTGCTACTACAAATTCACTTCTTAATGTAGCTGCTTTGGAGAAACCTTCTTCTCCTACATTGCTGCTATCAAATACAAGCTGTAATAAGCCAGAACGATCTCTTAAATCAATAAAAATCAAATTTCCTAAATTTCTTCTCTTTTGTACCCATCCCATTACTGTGACGGTCTGACCAATCATCTGTTCCGTTACTTCTGTACATCTATGGGTTCGTTTCATTCCCTTCATTGATTCTGCCATAATTTCCTCCAACTGTTTTTACATCTGTTTTATTCTTTTTTGGTTATTCAAGAGATTTATCTTAAAAATTCTTTTTTATAAAATTCTTCAAATTCTGTATAACCTTCTGCCATTAACTGTTCTTTTTGGAATTTTTTATTTTTATTCATCTGTGTTACAAGTACTTGCTCTCCGTTTGCACGCTCTTGCATTGCTTTTGCAAGTGCCTGTCCCATACGATCCGCACTCACACCTTTTTCAATTAAATATGCTTTTTTCTTTTTCGTTCCTGGTACTTCAAATCCATTTTCCAGAAGAATCGTAACAATTCTCTCAAATCCAATCGAAAATCCACACGCAGGTGTCTGCATATTTGTAAATTTACCAACCATTTCATCATAGCGGCCTCCGCCAGCAACGGAACCAGGAAAACCTTCCATCTCAATTTCAAAAATCGTACCAGTATAATAAGACATACCACGTACAAGCGTTGGATCAAAGCTCAACCGAAAACTAGACTTTGTAGTCTGTTCCACTGCTGAAACAATCTGCTGCAAATTATTGGCAGCATCTCCTTCAAGGACATCTTTGAGTTTTTCCCCGATATATGCGATTCCGTTTTCTTGGCTTTTGAGTTCTTCAAACATCTTTAAATACGTCTGAATACTGCTTTCTTCAAATCCAGCTTTCTTTAATTCTTCTGCAACGCCATCCAATCCAATTTTATCCATTTTATCTAAAATAATAAATACTTCATCAAACTGGGATTCTGGAAAACCAGAATACTTTGCCATTGCTTTTAAAATACGACGATCATTGATTCGAACATTAAATCCAGAAAATCCTATTTTACCAAGTAATGTTGTAGTTGCTAAAATCAATTCAATTTCTGCTAAATTCGTTGCATCTCCTAAAATATCAATATCGCATTGATAAAATTGACGGAAACGTCCCTTTTGAGGACGGTCGGCTCTCCAAACTGGTCCAATCTGGAGTGCTTTGAATGGCTTTGGTAAATTAGCTGCATTATTGGAATAAAAGCGGGAAAGTGGTACTGTCAAATCATAACGCAGCCCACTATCTGTTAAATCATTTTCACAAGTTGCAGTTTCTAAATTCAGCTTCTCACCCCGCTTCATGATTTTGAAAATCAGCTTTTCGTTTTCTCCGCCTTGTTTACTGCTCAGGTTAGCAATATTTTCTACGCACGGAGTTTCAATTGGTGTAAAACCAAACCCTTTATACGTCTCTTTAATTAACCCAATCACATAATCTCGAATCTGCATTTCCGCAGGTAAAATATCTTTCATACCAGTCACTGGTCGTTTTGATAATGCCATTTTTCTAACTCCTCATTTTTTATTATCATCCTATGCAATTCCAAACTCGCCTGCGAGTCTTTGCATCTCCTTTTTATTTTAAACAGAGTTACAAATTTTGCAAGTAGTTTTACTATGAAAACAGTTTTTGCTTGCGTGCAATCATTTCCTCTGTTTTCTGAATATAGGTTGCCACATCCTTTACATTTTCAGCACGTTCAATTCGATTGCCAAATACTGCTTTTGTCGTGGCTCCTGCTCCAGCTCCTACAATCGTCTGAAGTTCTTCCATAATTAAAATATTATAGATTCCTTCTTTTCCAGGTACTGCATAGCCAACGTTTTCCATATTGCCCGTCATATTTTTTTGGCGATATAAATAATAAGGTTCCATTCCCATTTCTTTCGCATAGGAAGCTGTCATTTCCACAATTGCTTCTGAATTAATGCTTTTTTTATCGGCGAAACTCTCTTTTTGTGTATTCAGACGAGCTGCCCGTTTCATTGCCAGTGAATGCACCGTCAAATTATCTGGAGCCATCTCTTTGAGCTGTTCCAATGTATTGCGGACATCTTCCCCTGTCTCATCGGGAAGACCTAAAATGATATCCATATTTATATTTGTAAATCCAATTTCTCTTGCCAGCTGGTAGGCTTGTTTTACTTGTTCTACCGTATGGCGGCGTCCAATTAATGCCAATGTTTCCTCTTTCATCGTCTGAGGATTAATGGAAATTCGAGTTACCGCATGTCGTTTCAATGTCTCTAATTTTTGTCTTGTAATACTGTCTGGGCGTCCTGCTTCTACACAAAATTCTACACAATTGCTCAAATCAAACGTTGTTTCCACTTTCGTGAGAATCCGATCCAATTGGTAAGGCTCCAATGTTGTCGGTGTTCCTCCTCCGAAATAAACGGTATGAAGCGGACGATTTTGAAACTGTTTTGCAATATAATCCAATTCCAATTCCACATGTGCTAAATACTCATCTACTTGCTTTTGCCATTTACCAATCGGATAGGAGGTAAAGGAACAATAGGCACAAGTAGTAGGACAAAACGGAATGCCTATATAAAGACTATATCCATTTTTATAATCGAACTTCTCTAAAATTGCCCGTTCCTTTTCCGCAATTTGAATACTCAGCTTTGTCTTTTCTTCTCCGCAAAGCATCGTATTTCTCATATAATCCCAAATCTCCTGTTCGGTCTTTCCTTCATTCAACATCGTCATTGCTATTTTCGTAGGACGAATTCCCGTCAATGTTCCCCACGGAAGTTCTCTCTTTGTCTCTTCCACACAAATTTCATACAATAACGTTTTTGTATCAATTTTTCCTTGTTTTTTATCCGAAAAATGAACTGCTGCCTGCCTTTTTATGACGGCATTTTCCGTTTCCAATGTCATCGTTACATTGGATGCTTCTCGATCGTATTGTACCGTTAATCTTATTTGCACTCCTTCTTTCTCCTGACGCACAATACTCTTTCCAGGATAAAACGCCATCAAGAGTGCCCGCAAATCATTTTCATATAACTCTTCATTTAAATTTAGTAAAATCATAACAACAGAAATGCTGCAAAATGATTGTTCTGTTCTCATTCATCTTGCAGCAAAAATCCTCCATTCAAATTTTTCAATCCCAGTTATATTAGAATCTTCCTCCTAATGGATTATAACGCTTTTCATATCCAATCGTAGTTGAAGATTCATGGCCTGGATATACTTGCGTAACATCTGGCAGCTGGAATAACTTCTCACGGATCGAACGTGCCAATACTGACATACTTCCTGTTGGAAAATCTGTTCTTCCAAAAGAACCACAGAATAACGTATCTCCACTGAGTAATACTTCTTCTTCTGGAATATAAAAGCATACACCTCCTATTGTATGTCCAGGTGTCTCGATCACTGTGATAGAAAATCCACAAATATCCAGCTCATCTCCTTCTTTTACTAAACAGTCTGGTTTGATACAAACTGGTCTGGCCCACATAGCAGAAAGGTTTGCCCTTGCATCAGCCAAAAGTGGAACTTCTTTTTCCGCTGCATAAATTGGAATATGAAATTCTTCTTTTAATTTTCCTGCTGCCATCATATGATCGAAATGTCCATGTGTAAGCAAAATCGCCTTTGGAACTACGCCTAACATACGACAGCGCATACTAATATCTTCTGCCTGATCTCCAGGATCTACAATCATTGCCTCATTCGTATCCTTATTATATATAATATAGCAGTTTGTCTGACATACTCCAACTACAAGTTGATTGATTTTCATATTTTTCATTGCCCTCGGTTTGCCTCCTCATGCCATAATTCTCTTTTATCCAATGCTTCGTTTCACATCCAGTACTCCATCCAGCGCTCGCAGCATATTTGTAATTCGCTGCAATTCCTGCATTCCAGTTACTTTAAATCCAACTGTGATTGTAGTTGTATCATCCTGTTTTCTCGATACTGCATTTACATTTTCCAGATTAATTCCTTTATCCGTAAATAACGTAGTGATGTGATTCAGCATACCTACTCGATCATAGCAGAAGATTTGCAATTCCACTGTGAACTTTGTATTCTCATTTTGAAGAACACTTGGATCCCATTCTGCCTCTGTTAATCGCTCTTTCTCGGAATCTGGAAGCGTAATAATATTGGTACAATCCGTACGATGAACGGTTACTCCACGTCCTCTTGTAACATAGCCTACAATCTCATCACCTGGAACTGGAGAACAGCATTTTGGAAAACGACATGACATATTGACGCCTCCAATCCAAACTGGACTCTTTTTTTCCTTCTTTTCTCCTTTTTCCTTCTCCGCTGCTTGAAGCCTTGCATTATTTTCTTTTATTGCATTCAGAATCTCTTGATCCGTCACAGTCTTTTTAACGGTTCTTGTGTATTCTTCCTGCATTTTATTTACAATCTGACCTTCTTTTAATCCGCCGTGGCCAATGGCTGCCATCATAGAATCCCAATCTCTGAATCCATATTTATCCAAGGCTTTTTGCATAAACTCTGGTTTCATAATATTGGTCATCTGAATTCCTTTTGCCTTACAATAGGCCTGAGTCAATTCTTTTCCTCGAACGATGTTTTCTTCTTTTCGTTCTGCTTTAAACCATTGATTAATTTTCGATCTGGCCTGTGAACTCTTTGCAATATTTAACCAGTCACGACTTGGACCTTTTGTGTTTTGAGACGTAATAATCTCCACACGATCCCCTGTCTGTAATTTATAATCAATGGTTACTAATTTACCATTTACTTTTGCACCAATCATACGATTTCCAACCGCAGAATGAATACTGTAAGCAAAATCAATCGGCGTAGAGCCCTTCGGCAATGTTTTCACATCTCCCTTTGGAGAAAAACAATAGATACTCTCGGAAAATAAGTTCAAGTCGTTTTTCAAAACACTTAAAAACTCCTTATTGTCGTCCATATCTTTCTGCCATTCTAAGATCTGACGCAGCCAACTGAGTTTTTGTTCTTCCGCTTTTATCGTAGTCTTTCCTGAACCACGTTCTTTATATTTCCAATGTGCAGCAATACCATATTCTGCTACACGATGCATTTCATAAGTACGAATCTGAATTTCAAACGGCTGACCATTACTTGCAATCAGTGTATTGTGCAGAGAACGATACATATTCGGTTTTGGCATTGCAATATAATCTTTAAAGCGATTTGGCATCGGCTGATACATATCATGAATCACACCAAGCACTGCATAACAATCTCTGATATTATCTACAATCACTCGAATTGCAAATACATCATAGATTTGATCCAATGTTTTATTCTGATTTACCATCTTTTTATAAATACTAAATAGATGTTTGACTCGTCCGCTTAGACTGGCTTCAATATTTTCCTGTTTCAACCGTGCTGAAACTTCACCAATAATATTTTCAATAAAATGTTCTCTTGTTGGAGCCGTCAATTCCAGTTTCTTCTTTAAATCATGATAAACTTCTGGTTCCAAATACATCAATGCTAAATCATCTAATTCTACTTTTATTTTGGAAATACCAAGCCGTTCTGCAATCGGAGCAAAAATTTCCATCGTTTCTCTTGCTTTTTCCTTCTGCTTTTCTGGCTTCATATACTGTAATGTACGCATATTGTGGAGACGGTCGGCAAGTTTAATCATAATAACTCGAATATCTTTTGCCATTGCCAAAAACATTTTTCGCAAGTTTTCTGCCTGTACTTCCACCTTGTCTTTATACCATTTGATTTGGGTCAGCTTTGTTACACCATCTACTAACAGTGCAATTTCTTCTCCAAATTCTCGTTTCATATCTTCATTTGTCATTGCTGTATCTTCCACTACATCATGTAACAGTCCTGCAATGATACTTTCCTTATCCAACTCCAACTCAGCTAAAATAATCGCCACACAAATTGGATGAATAATATAAGGTTCGCCAGATTTTCTTTTTTGATCTCCGTGGGATTGTTTTGCAATATGATATGCCTTCTCAATCATGGAGATATCATCGGACGGATGATATTTTTTAATTGTTTTTATAAGGATTTGATACAGCTGATCTGGATCAGTAAAATCCTTGGGTGCTGTCACAGCTGGTTTTGGTTTATCCTTTTGATTTAATTCCTGTATCATTTCTAATGTTTCTGTCATATCATACCGCCTCCTTTAACATTTATCCCAACTTTTCTGAATCAAAAAGCCAGAGATCACCTTTTTCTGGCTTTTATATGTCTTCTGTTGTTTTGGTCTATTATAGATAGTTTTTCAAAAAAATGCAATCGTTTTCTTTTCATTTTGTATCTTTTTATTAATTATTGTTTAGTATAGCTGGTTTCATCCAATTCTGCAATAGTTTTGTACTACAATCTGTGTACTTCTTATACCTCGAAATTCATTTATCGTTGGATAATATGTAAACGCCATGTCCACTTGATTTGCAGCGCCCCGCATCACTTTCTGTATTTCATCTGTTCCGTATTCTCGTTCCATATCATTTAAAAACTGATCCACATCCCCAAAATATAACGCATCCATCGTCATCCCATCGGTATCTGCTACACGCATTTTGCAAACATTTTTATTTTTTCCTATAACTCTGGCACTGAGAATACGAAAATGCTGTCTTGCAAACAGCGGCTTTGGATTTCCCTTTCCAAATGGCTCTAAATATTGCAATTGTTGAATAAACGCCTCACTAATATAACTTAAAGGCATCGGCACATCAATCATAACTTTTGGTATAAAATCCTCATCATTCAATATACAATCTTGATTTAGACGTTTTCGGAGTAATTCCAAGTTTTCTTTTTTCAAAGATAACCCAGCTGCCATTGCATGTCCTCCAAAACGATCCAATAAATCTTTACAGGCAATTAATCCTTCAAACATATGATACGCTTCAATCGAACGCCCAGAGCCTTTTATTCCATTTTCTGCATCGGTAAATACATAGACAGGTCGGTAATATTTTTCTCTCAGTCTGCCTGCAATGATTCCCGCAATGCTTTCATGACAATCCTTTAAATAAACAAGCAAAATTCGATCATTTTTCCATTTAGACTGTTCAATAATTTGTACAGCATCTTCTACCCCCTTTGCAGTCATATCTTTCCTTCGATTATTCAATTCAGTTAATTCTACTGCCATTTGTCTGGCACGATTGGAATCCGTTTCTCTCAATAGATCCACTGCCATTTGAGCTGTCTCCAACCGTCCTGCTGCGTTAAATGCCGGACCGATAATAAACCCAATATGGTACGAGTTAAGTTGAGATGGTGTGAGTTTATTCGCTTCCATAATTGCCAGCAATCCGATATTATTCGTTTTACGAAGTCTTTTCAATCCTTCTTTTACAATGATACGGTTTTCTCCAACAAGATCCATAACATCCGCCACAGTTGCAATCGCCGCATATTCTAAAAACCGATACAATTCTTCCAAAGGCAGTTTTGCATTTTCGTATAACACCTGTACCAGTTTGTAGGCTACACCAGCCCCACAAAGTCCCTTAAATGGATAATTACAGTCTTTTTGCTTGGGATTTACAATTGCATCTGCGTTCGGCAATATATAACTCCGAATTCCCATCTCCTCTTTAAACGGAACCTCATGGTGGTCTGTCACTACAACGATAATTCCAAGCGATTTTGCATAGGCAATCGCTTCCGTCGCTGCAATTCCATTATCACAGGTTACAATCATACCAACTCCATTTTCAAACGCCTCATCAATCATACGTTCATTTAATCCATATCCCTCTTTGACACGAGATGGCATATCAACGGTTACGCTGCCTCCCAGTCTCTTAATCGCCTCATATAAAATCATACTGGCAAAAATTCCATCATCATCATAATCACTTGCAACGAGAATCCGAACCTGTTTTTTAATTGCCTTTTCAATTAAAAAAACAGCTTTTTCGATGTCTTTCATTTGATAGGGAGAAAGCAGTTGTTCCACACTTCCATGTAAATACGTCTCAATTTCCTGTTCTCCTACAATATCTCGATTTCGAATAATACGTGCTAATACGGGTGTAATTCCATATTGTTGTGCGATTTTATTAAAATCTGCTTTCTTTGCATAAATTTTCCACTGTTCTCTCATATATGTAATTCCTCTTTACTACAAAAACTATTCCTCTCAATTATAACAAAAATTATTTTTTATACAAGCTTCTCCCACTTCCCACTATTTTCTTATATTTATTCTCGCTACTTTTTCATCGCTCACCCGTTGTTGTTTTCCATCTATTTTTACAACCCCTTCTGCACAAACCGTTACATCCAAATGATCCAAACCCTGCTTTATTATGGCTAACTTCTCTGATTCTCCTCTTGTATAAACATAACATTCTCCTGGCTGCAACATAGCAATTCTTGTAACATAGTTTTGACTTTTTGAATATAAGATAATATTGCTAATCGGTACTTGTCCTGTATTTTCAATGTAAAATTCCAATTCTACTTCTTTTCCTTGTTCCATTTCTTTTTGTTTTGATGCAATATTCAATTTTAAATCCGCTTCTTTTTCCCTGGCTTGATTCATTGCCACTGCAATCAACACCATCAAACCAGTACTAATTATAAAAACGATCCATTTTTTCTTCATAAAACCTATACTTCCTCCTTTATTTCATCCTATGAAGCCATACTAACAATTATTCATTCTTCCAAGTTGTTGTAATCGTTTTCATTTCTTTTTCCTGCACTTCGTATACTGTATTTTTTCTATTTTTTATATTTTTTCTAAAAAGCTGCTCGCTTCCTTCCTTTCTATGCACAGTTTTTTTAACTCATTCTCCAATAAAAAACCAAACGCCATCCATTCTTTCAAATTTTAATCAGAAATCCATAAATAATTATTGATTTTCTCCACAAAATATACTATAATAGTACAAAACAAATAGCTTTAGAAAAGGAGATTTTATTATGGTATCAAAAACATTAACAGTTAAAAACCCTTCAGGACTTCATTTAAGACCAGCTGGAGTACTTGCAAAAGCTGCTGGAAAGTGCGCTTCTGACGTTACAATTCTTTACAACGACAAAACAATTGCTTGTAAGAGCGTTTTAAACATTATGGCAGCTGGAATTAAAACAGGTTCTGAAATCGTTTTACAATGTGATGGCCCTACAGAGGCAGAAGATCTCGCTGCTTTAACAGAATTAATTGAAAGCGGATTAGGAGAATAAGGAGGTATTATGACCACTTTATCTGTAAAAAAGACCTCTTCCAAAGGTATTGTCATTGGTAAACCTTTTATCGTTGAAAATCCAGATCTTTCCGCTGACCGTACACCATCCAAAGATGCCGCTGCTGAAATCGCTTTATTTGAAGATGCGTTGGAAAAAACGCAAGATGAACTAAGTGAATTAGCTGCCGCTTCTGACATCTTTGAAGGTCATTTAATGATCGCAATGGATAGTTCTCTTTCCGATGCAGTTATTGCTAAAATCAATGAAGGTTCTAATGCACAGGCTGCTTTGGAAGACACCGTTTCTGAATTTGCCATGATCTTTGAGATGATGGAAGATGAGTATATGAAAGAACGCAGCGCCGATGTAAAAGATGTTGGCAATCGTGTTATGAGAAAGCTAAAAGGAATTGCAGGCAGTTCTCTCTCCGATATCAATGAGAAAGTAATCTTAGTAGCAAAAGACTTAGCTCCATCTGACACGGCCATTATTGATCTAAACTATGTAATGGGCTTTATTACAGAATTAGGCGGCGTTACAAGTCATGTTTCCATTATTGCACGTAATTTAGAGCTTCCAGCATTAGTAGGTGTTAGCGGCATTATGAATGCTGTGAAAAAAGATGATACAATTATTATGGATGCTGGAAAGGGAACGATCATTATCAATCCTGATTCAGAAACCATTGCTAAATATGAAAAATTAGCAGAAGAATTCCGTAAACATCAGGCAATGTTAAAGGAATTAAATCATCTTCCACCTGTTACCATTGATGGCCATCAGGTATCCCTCTGTGCAAATGTTGGTAATATTGAGGAAATCAAACAGGCAATTAAAAACAACATTGATGGTATTGGCCTATTTAGAAGTGAATTCTTATATATGGAAAACTCTCACTTCCCAACAGAAGAAGAGCAATTCCAAGTATATAAAGAAGCTGCTGAATTATTGAATGGAAAGGAAGTTACGATCCGTACTCTTGATATCGGCGGCGATAAGAGTTTGCCATACTATACATTTGATCCAGAGGAAAATCCATTCCTTGGATGGAGAGCAATTCGTATCTCTCTCGATTTAAAAGATGTATTTAAAGCGCAGCTTAAAGCATTGTTACGTGCAAGCGCATATGGCTATATCCGTATTATGTTTCCAATGATTATTTCCGTGGAAGAATTAGAAGCAGCAAAAGCTGTTTTGGAAGAATGTAAACAAGATTTAAAACTTGCTGGTATTTCCTATGATGAAAACATTCAAATCGGTATTATGATTGAAACCCCTGCATCAGTGGCATGTGTAGAACAATTTGCTCAGATGGTAGATTTCTTCAGCATTGGTACAAACGATTTAACACAGTATATGCTCTGTGTTGACCGTGGCAATAAGAAGTTAGCAAGTATGTACAACTCCTTCCATCCAGCTGTTTTAAATAGTATTCAAACCGTTATCAATGCGGCTCATAAATACAATGTTAAATGTGGCATGTGTGGTGAGTTCGCAAGTGATGCAAGAGCTGCAAAACTGCTTCTTGGAATGGGATTGGACGAGTTTTCTATGTCAGCTGGTGAAGTGCCAAATGTCAAATATTTAATTCGTAATTCCAATTATTTAGCAGAAAAAGAACATACAGCAGAAGTATTAAAA
>OERR01000269.1_pt1 | contig 12650 bp, 13 predicted proteins | sample 1540051 | NCBI WGS metagenome assembly OERR01 (sample SAMEA3891884, study PRJEB23780) | metagenome | biome: terrestrial biome; feature: animal house; material: Caecal content | place: Italy | collected 2015-05-05 | reverse complement strand
TTCTATTATCGGAAGAAAATAAAACATATGTAGTAGACGAATTGGATCGCTGTTTACATCCGAGTTTAACCTATAAATTTGTAGAACTATTTTTAAAATTGGCAGAAAAGAAGAATATTCAACTTATTGTAACTACTCATGAATCTCGGTTAATGGATTTTGATTTGCTTCGTCGTGATGAAATCTGGTTTGTAAATAAGCGAAAAAATGGAGAAAGTGATATTTATTCCCTAGAAGAATACAATACCAGATTTGATCAGAAAATCGACAAAGCATACTTAGAAGGACGTTATGGAGGAGTTCCTATCTTTAGCACTGTATTTCCAATAGAGGAGGAGTAATCAATCAATGCGAGAGAAAAGAACTTTTGCACAGCGTACAAAAATACTCAAATCAGATGAAGCCAAACGAAAATACTTTTTGGTTTATGAGGGATCTGATACAGAATCCTTATATTTTGAAGCTGTTGATTCTATGAGGATGGCAATTGGGATTGATCCACTAATCGAGTTGATTCCAATAATAAGGAGTTATAGCGAAGAAGGATGGAGCAATCCAAGAAAAATATTAGATAGAATTATTGATAATTTAAAAGAGGATGAGACGGGGTATATTTCTTATGAAACATTGCTGAATCGTATTATGGATTATTTATATGAAGTAAAAATAATTACAACTAGTAAAATTCAGGCTAGAAATATATGGAAAAAATTGGTAGAAATTTGTAAAGAAAACTTACATAAATCTTTGAATGAATGTCAGAGAATCGATAATATATTGCAAGAGGGTCACCATATTATAGAGAAATTAAAAGAATATTTAAATTTAGATCATATAATCGCTGATATTCCGAATATTATTAAATCTGGTGTAATAACATATGAAGAGAATTTCGATCAAATATGCTTAATTGTCGACAGAAATAGAGAAAGCTTCACTTCAGATCAGTATAATTATGTTTTGAAAAAATGTAGAGAGAAAAAAATAAAATTTTATATTACGAATCCTTGTTTTGAGTTTTGGTTATTACTACATTTTGACGAAGTAATTGCTCTGGATAGAGATAAATTGCTGAATAATCCCAAAGTAACATCAAAACGACGATATACAGAACAAGAATTGAAAAAAATCTTTCCAGAATATAGTAAAGCACGTTATCCAGCAGAAAGATTCGTATCAGATATTGATAAGGCAATAAAAAATGCAAAACAATTTTGTGAAGACGAGGAAGAATTGGAAAATTCAATCGGAACAAATCTTGGCTATTTGATTGAGGAAATGAGAGAAGTAAGATAAAAGCAAGATTATTTATGGGGTAAGTATTGTGCGAATACTTACCCCATAAATAATAGTTATCTTAGATCGGAACGTTTTTGTTTGAAAAATATTATAGTCATTGTGATGCCTTCTAATACAAATCCTACGATAAGACCAATCCATCCATTATGGAAAATACCTGCGGCCAGGAATCCAACGAGACAGCAAGCCGAGACGAGCATTGCATAAGGAATCTGTGTGGATACGTGGTCAATATGGTTGCACTGTGCACCGGCAGAAGCCAAGATAGTTGTGTCTGAAATAGGAGAGATATGATCTCCACATACGGCACCAGAAAGTGTAGCGGCAACGGTTACAACAAGCATTGGATTAGTGCTTCCAAATACTGCAACTGCGATTGGAATTAAAATCCCAAATGTTCCCCAAGAAGTTCCTGTGGCAAATGCAAGTCCAAGGGAAATTAAGAAAAACAGTACGGGAAGAATTGCACCGATCGCAGAATCAACACTGATAATGGAACTAACAAATCCTCCAATATTTAAATACTCATTGCTGCAAATACCAGAAAGTGTCCAAGCCAAACAGAGAATCATGATGGCAGGAGTCATAGCTTTAAAACCTTCCACAAAGCTGGCGCAAAAATCTTCAAATCTTAAAACTTTTCTTGGAATGTATAATAAAAATGTAAAAATCAATGTAAAGAAAGATCCCAGTACAAGACTTTTGGCGGAAGAACAATTGGCAAATGCTTCTACAATTCCAACTCCTTCAAACAATCCACCTGTATAGAGCATTGCCAAAATACATGCTGCAATTAAAACTACAATCGGAAGCACTAGATCAATTACCCGTCCCTTTCCAATGATTGGCAGTTCTGAATGGTTGCTTGTATCAAAACCGTTTTGTTTTGAGACTTCATAGGATTTCATTTTGGAAAAATCAATTTGTGTAAAGATAATAAATAACATAAATGCAATTGTAAGTAAAGCATATAAGTTAAATGGAATTGTCTGTAAAAACAAACGAAAACCATCAATGCCACTGTTTTCAGGTAAAGAGGAGCCAACTGCGGCTGCCCAACTGGAAATTGGAGCAATGATACAAACAGGAGCTGCGGTTGCGTCAATAATATAGGCAAGTTTGGCACGAGTTACTTTATATTTATCCGTGACAGGACGCATAACTGTTCCAACGGTTAGACAGTTAAAATAATCATCTACGAAAATTAAAACTCCTAAGCAAGTTGTTGCCAGAAGGGCACCACGCTGAGATTTAATTGTTTTAGTTGCCCAATTGCCGTAGGAACGAGAGGCTCCAGACTTCGTGATCAGGGCGACAAGAATTCCAAGTAAAACTAAAAAGATTAGAATATGAGCATTTTCTCCAATCTTATTGGACATAATTTCAAAGGTGGTTTCTACTGCTGTAACTGGATTAGCTCCGACAAATAGAAATGCACCTGCTAAAATACCAATTAATAGAGAACTATAAACTTCCTTTGTAACTAAAGCCAATACAATGGCGATGATTGGTGGAAGCAATGACCAAATCGTTGCTGACATAATAATAATTCCTTCCTTTTGTTATTGTAATATACAAATAGAAACTCTGACAGAATTCCTCTTTGCTTTATGAAAAAGCATAAGCTGTTTCAACTTGTTTCTTCTTGAGAACTCCAAATATCTTCAATTCTCATTTCATCTAAATAAATTCTATTTTTGATTTCCTGCATTTTGGCATCCGTTTTTGCAATGACATCGGCACATTCTCTTAATTCGCTTACGATATCTTCTGCATGAGGTACGTCTCTTTTGTATTTGAGCTGGTGTTCCAAGCTGGACCAAAAATCCATTGCAATGGTACGAAGCTGTACTTCAACACGCATTGGCTGCTTTCGATCAGAAAGAAAAATAGGAATTTCAATAATCATATGATGACTGCGGTAACCGTTTGGTTTTGGATTGCGAATATAGTCTTTTACCTCAATTAATGAAACATCATCTTGTTTCACAAGCATTTTTGCAATATCATAAATATCATCAATAAAAGAACATACGATACGAATTCCTGCTACATCGTTTAAATTTTGAACGATGGATTCAATCGTAATAGGATATCCTTTTCGCTGTAATTTCTCGACGATACTTTCTGGCCGTTTAATTCGAGAAATAATATATTCAATTGGTTTACGGTTGCGGCGATGAGACAGTTCGTCATCCAATACTTCAAATTTGGTCTGCACTTCTCGAATTGCACAGCGATACATCATCATAATTTCTCGAAATTCAGCAGATTCTGTAAGCGTCCAAAATGCAGCCATATCAGGTGAGACTTGTGTAGAATCATAGTTATATTTTTGTAAACTTGAATTTTTTTTTGTCATATCCATATGGACTTCCTCCTTAAATTGTTTTTTATCTATTGCAATCGTTGTAAGATCGTACCATTATCGTTATATACACGCATCTTCTGTCTATTCTATCATATTTTTAAAAATAGTACAGAGTAAATTGTCGAAAAATTATAAAATTTGTGCAAAAAGCTTTATAAAAACTTTGTAAAATGTGATATGATAAAAGAAAAGCAATTAGAATGGAGAAATGATATGAATATACTTGTAATTGATGTAGGAGGAACATTTATTAAATATGCATGGATGAATGAAAACGCACAGATTCTGGACAAAGGAAAAGTTTCAACCCCATTGGATTGTTTGGATTCTTTTCTGGATGTGATAGAAACTCTTTGGAATTTAAAAAAAGCGGATGGAATTGCGTTAAGTATGCCAGGTATGATTGATGGAGAGCGTGGATTTATGTATACAGGAGGCGCATTGGAATATATCCAAAAGTTAGAGATGGTTTCCATATTACAAAAACATTTTCCTGTACCAATCTCATTACAAAATGATGCAAAATGTGCAGCCTTAGCAGAAGTTTGGAAAGGCAATTTATCGGATTGTGAAAATGGGGTTGTGCTAGTTTGCGGAACTGGAATTGGCGGAGCAATTGTGTACAACAGAGAAGTAATTCGAGGGGAACATTTTATGGCAGGAGAATTTAGTTTTATTCAAACGGTGATGGATGATGTGGATTTCGACTTGGATTGTAGTGCTGGACGTCAATGTGGAGCAAAAAGTTTAACAAAATTAGTCGCAGATAGTTATGGAGTTTCGGTGGAGGAATCGGAAAAAAACTATACAGGAGAAATATTATTCAAACGGGCAGAGGAAGGAGAACAACAAGCCATCCGTGCCATTCGTCTCCTTGCAAGGCGGTTAGCAATTTTAATTCATAATCTTCAATTTATATTTGATCCGCAGAAGTTTTTAATTGGTGGGGGAATTAGTATTCAGCCTTTATTGTTAACATTGGTAAAAGATGAATTGAAGAAAATAAGAGAGAACGATATGGAAGGACTGCCATTTCCAGAAATAGAAGTCTGTAAGTTTTATAATGATGCTAATTTACTAGGTGCGTTATATTGGTGGGAAAAGCAGCAGAAGAATTCCTATTGAGAAAAATACCCAGTAACGACTCTTGATTTTTCGTATAATGTTTGTTAGTCTTATAATAGTTAGAAATAACTAACTATGCGTGAATAAATCATGGAAAACTTCTTCTGTCTTATTGTTGAGATATATATATAAAGCTCTGATAGAGGTTTCTTTTGTTGGCGCTAAGACAGAAGAATTCCATGGGAAAGGACTGAATATGAAACATTTAGAAATTGAAAAAGTAATTGGAAGAGAAATCATTGACTCTAGAGGAAATCCTACTGTAGAAGCAGAAGTTTATCTAGTTGATGGAACCGTTGGTAGGGGAACGGCACCAAGCGGTGCTTCTACGGGAGAATTTGAAGCACTGGAACTAAGAGATCAAGATAAGAGCCGTTTTGGAGGAAAAGGAGTTTCAAAAGCAGTTGTAAATATTAATACGGTTATATCAGAAGCAATAAAAGGAATGAATGCTGCTGATATTTATGCAGTTGATCAAGCTATGATTAAAGCAGATGGAACAAAAGATAAGTCTAACTTGGGAGCAAATGCAATTTTAGCAGTATCCATTGCAACAGCACGTGCTGCTGCCAATGCTTTGGAAATTCCGTTATATCGCTTTTTGGGCGGTGTGAATGGAAACAGACTTCCTGTTCCAATGATGAATATTTTAAATGGTGGTGCTCATGCTGCAAATACAGTAGATGTACAAGAATTTATGATTATGCCAGCTGGAGCGGAAAGTTTTAGAGAAGGACTTCGCTGGTGTACAGAAGTATTTCATGCGTTGGCAGCCCTGTTAAAAGAGAAAAATTTAGCGACTTCTGTTGGAGATGAAGGTGGCTTTGCACCCGACTTGGGAAGTGATGAAGAAGCAATTGAATATATTTTAGAAGCAGTTAAGAAAGCAGGATATGAACCTGGAAAGGATTTTGTACTTGCTATGGATGCAGCATCCAGTGAATGGAAGAGTGGAACAAAGGGAGAATATATATTGCCAAAATGTGGAAAGAAATATACTTCTGCGGAATTGGTTGCTCACTGGAAGTCACTTTGTGAGAAGTATCCAATTTATTCAATTGAAGATGGATTAGATGAAGAAGATTGGGAAGGATGGCAGATCATGACAAAAGAACTGGGCGGCAAAGTTCAGTTAGTAGGGGATGATTTGTTCGTAACAAATACAAAACGTTTAGCAAAAGGAATTAATCTTGGATGTGGAAACTCGATTTTGATTAAATTAAATCAGATTGGTTCCGTTTCTGAAACATTAGAAGCAATTAAGATGGCACATAAAGCAGGTTATACTGCAATCTCTTCTCACCGTTCTGGAGAGACAGAAGATACAACGATTGCAGATTTAGCAGTAGCGTTGAATACATGTCAAATCAAAACTGGTGCACCGAGCAGAAGTGAGCGTGTAGCAAAATACAATCAATTGCTGCGAATTGAAGAAGAATTGGGTGCAGCGGCTGTATATCCAGGAATGCAGGCATTTAATATTTCAAAATAAATTGTCCTTTCATTAATAAAAGCAGGTAGTCTTATACTATCTGCTTTTACTTTTGTTAAGTCCCTGTAGAGTCCTATAGTGGTGTTCATTTAATTTCCAAGTTTTAATTACAGGTATCCATTCCTCGTCGAATCATTACCAATTGATAACTCATAATTATTTCTCCTTACTCAATATTTAATAACTATTAAAATGTCTATTGAAGCATAGACTGAATATACATAATAATTAGTTATAAATAACTAAGAATGGAATACCTCATTTTAGCGAAAAAATTAAGTGAAAATGTAAATTTTAGTGGAGTAAAACTGTGGTAGGAAAATCAATGCAATGAAATTGGTATTGATAAAAATGTTATAATTGGTATTTGATAAAATACCAGATTACCTTTATAATGATTGTTGTATACAATGTAAAAGGATGATCATCCAAAGTAAAAAAAGGATGAAGAATAATATGGAAAAAAGTAGGTATGAGTTAAACAAACAGTTAGCACAGATGTTAAAAGGTGGAGTAATTATGGATGTTACGACACCAGAGCAAGCACAGATTGCAGAACAGGCAGGAGCATGTGCTGTCATGGCATTAGAACGTATTCCAGCTGATATTCGTGCGGCTGGAGGGGTTTCTCGAATGAGTGATCCAAAAATGATTAAAGGAATTCAGGAGGCAGTTAGCATTCCTGTTATGGCAAAGTGTAGAATTGGACACTTTGTAGAAGCACAGGTGCTGGAAGCGATTGAAATTGATTATATCGATGAGAGTGAAGTATTGTCTCCAGCTGATGATGTTTATCATATTGATAAAACGAAGTTTCGAGTTCCGTTTGTATGTGGTGCCAAAGATTTGGGAGAGGCACTGCGACGGGTTCAGGAAGGAGCTTCTATGATTCGAACAAAGGGAGAGCCAGGAACTGGAGATATTGTGCAGGCGGTTCGTCACATGAGGAGGATGAATCGAGAAATCGCAAGATTAACGTCGATGAGAGAGGATGAATTGTTTCAGGCAGCAAAGGAAATGGAAGTTCCATATACACTAGTAGAATACGTGCATGAAAATGGCAGATTACCAGTTGTTAATTTTGCAGCAGGTGGAGTAGCGACACCAGCGGACGCTGCATTAATGATGCAGCTTGGAGCAGAAGGAGTATTTGTTGGATCTGGTATTTTCAAATCTGGAAATCCAAAAAAGCGTGCCGCAGCAATTGTAAAAGCGGTTACAAATTATACGGATGCAAAACTAATTGCAGAACTTTCGGAAGATTTGGGAGAGGCAATGGTTGGAATTAATGAAGATGAAATTGCTCTTTTAATGGCGGAAAGAGGAAAATAATATGACAGTTGCAGTATTGGCAGTACAAGGTGCATTTATCGAACATGAAATGATGTTGAATCAAATTGGAGTAGAATGTTTTGAAATTCGAAAGAAAACAGATTTGGAGTGTTCCTTTGATGGGTTGATTTTGCCAGGCGGTGAAAGTACTGTACAGGGGAAATTATTAAAAGAATTGGATTTGTTTGATCCGTTAAAGCAAAAAATTGAACAGGGATTGCCTGTACTTGGAACTTGTGCGGGGTTAATTTTACTTGCAAAACAGCTATCCAATTATAAACATAGTTATTTCGGAACGCTTCCAGTCGTTGTAAAGCGTAACGCCTATGGAAGACAGTTAGGAAGCTTTTGTGTCGAAGCAGAGATGAAAGGAATTGGGACAATTCCAATGAGTTTTATTCGGGCTCCATATATTGAAAGAATAGATTCTGGTGTAGAAGTACTTGCAAAAGTAAATGAAAACATTGTGGCAGTGCAGTGGAAAAATCAAATTGGAATTTCCTTTCACCCAGAAGTTACGAATTGTACCAAAATACATGAGTATTTCTGTGAGTTAATAGATAAAAATCCAAGAACGCTTGCAAAAAATCTATAATTGTTATATTGAAAAGAAAGTGAAAAAAATAGAATTATAGCATTGAAAAGGGTGGAAGCATTGATTGCCTTCACCCTATTACTAATTCGTATTGATATTCTTTGCGGTTCTCGTCAGAAGAACGGTTTTTTCTTCCTTCATTGATTTCGGTTCGTTCCATTCCAAGTTTTTCCATAACTCGATAAGAAGCAGTATTTTCTGCATCACAATGTGCAATGAAATGGTTCACGTGAAGAGAATTAACTGCAAAATCAAACAATGCTTTTGCTGCTTCCGTTGCAAAACCTTGATTCCAGTATTCTTTATGAATGATCCATCCAAATTCTCCCACTGGTTTGTTATCTGTGACATTTGGAGTCTGTTTTGCGATTTCTTCATCTAAATATAGCGATACGGCACCGATATGTTTCTCATTAAAGAAAATGGCAAATTCATAAAAAGCGGGTTTTTCTTTGTTCCATTCTTGCTCGACTTTTTGTAAAAAATCCAAGGTTTCTTCCATGGTTTCCGATGGCAAATAAACCATAAATTTGGTTGTGTCAAAATCAGAGGTGTATTGAAATGTGCTGTTTAAATATTGTACTCCAAGTGGTTTTAATACAAGTCGTTTTGTTTTTATTTCCATGCTATCCTCCCGATTATATAAGATTTTTCATTCTGAGACGAGGTAATGTTTTTTTCTTAACTCTTCTTCAATGAGATCCAATGTCTGTTCGGAATCGGCGGATACTGTATGATAATGATAACCAGATGTAATGTTATTTAGCGGTGTGGAATGACCGCTTTTAATACTGTTTGTAAAGTCCAAGGCTTTTTTTCTTGTATTAATATTTAATTCTGCTCGGAGTTGTCCGTAGACTTGATGTGCTACGAATACATCAATAATATTACCTCCAAAATCTACAATTGTATTCAATTCATCTAAAATAGCCTCGTTTGAATGGCAGACGTAAAAGGTGCGAACTGCACGGATCGTTGAGTTATAGAGATATCCCTTATTTGTGGATAAAATATTAGCATCATTTGCACGCAGTAATGCGATATCTTGTACAATAATCTGTCGACTGACGTGAAAGGATTTTGCCAACTCTGTGCCAGAAACGGGGGAAGAGCTGCTTTGAATTCGTTTCAAGATTTCTTGTCTGCGTTCTACTCCATTCATAATTCATTGAACCCTCCTTTTGCCACAAATTTTAGAATAATAAAAGTCAAGTGGATATTTGCAATCGAAGCAGGGGACTTCCTTTATTTGGTTAAATTGCATGGAGATTTTTTAAAGAGATATCTAAAATAGGAGCGGAATGAGTCAACGCACCGCTGGAAATATAATCAACGCCGATATCGACGAGACGAGCTACATTTTCTTTCGTTACATTACCAGAACATTCGGTTTCTGCTCTGCCATTGATATAGGATACCGCTTCTTTCATCATTTCTGGAGTCATATTGTCCAACATAATGATATCTGCTCCTGCTTCGACGGCTTCTTTTACCATCTCCATTGTTTCTACTTCTACTTCGATTTTACGTACAAAAGGTGCATATTCTTTTGCCATTGCGATGGCTTCTTTTACGCCGCCAGCTGCACCGATATGGTTGTCTTTTAATAAAATCCCGTCAGATAAATTGTAACGGTGATTGTAGCCACCGCCGACTTTTACTGCATATTTTTCGAATACACGCATATTTGGAGTTGTTTTTCTCGTGTCTAATAACTTCGTTTTACTTCCCTTTAATAAGTCTGCAATGGAACGAGTATAAGTGGCAATTCCACTCATGCGCTGTAAATAGTTTAATGCAGTACGTTCTCCTGAAAGCAGTACTCGAATGTCCCCTGTTACATCGGCGAGAACTTGCTGGTTGGTAACATAGTCTCCGTCATTTACATAAAAAGTGATTGTTACTTCTGGGGCTAATAATTCAAAGGTTCTGGCGAATACTTCTAATCCAGCAATCACCCCGTCCTGTTTACAAATTAATTGAACGGTTCCAAGCTGATAAGTACGCATAACGGCATTTGTTGTAATATCTTCACTTGTAATATCTTCTTCTAGTGCTTGTAAAATTAAATGATCAGCATTTAATTTCATTGTAATATTATTCATCGGATTCTTTCTCCTTTTCCATTTCCTCTAAAATCATTGTTTTATATTGCTGTTCAAGCAATTCTGTATTACGGTATTCTTCCATATTCAATGCTGCGATGAGTTGATTGAATTGAATATGCTCAGGAAGCTGTTCCATAGATTCTGGGAATTGTTCGGTCATTTGTCTGGCGGCACGTTTGGCAAATACAAGACTTTCCAATAAAGAGTTGCTGGCAAGACGATTTGCTCCATGCACGCCGTTACAGCTTGTTTCTCCAGCAGCATAAAGCATATCCATAGTTGTTTTGCTGAATGCGTCTACATGAATACCTCCCATAAAGTAATGCTGTGCAGGAACTACTGGGATGGGTTCTTTTGTCACATCATAACCCTCTTCCAAACAGTGTTGATAAATATTTGGAAAATGATTCAAAATCGTTTCTTTTCCAAGTGGAACCATGGATAAATGAACATAAGGCATTTGATCAATTTCCATTTGCTTCCGAATTTCTTTGGTTAATGCGTCACGAGGCAGCAATTCATTGGCAAAACGCTCCCCATTTTTATTATACAGTAAAGCTCCTTCTCCACGTACGGATTCTGAGATCAGAAAGCGGCGACCAGGTTTAGTAGAGTATAGGGTAGTTGGATGAATTTGGACATAATCAATATGTTCTAGCACAATATTATGTTTTAAGCAAATGGCAAGTGCATCTCCAGTTAAGTGACGAAAGTTCGTAGAATGTTTATATAATCCGCCTACTCCACCACTTGCAAGCATGGTATAGCAAGCTTCAATCGTAAAGAAATGGTTTTCTTTATCTCGTACTAAAATACCAGCACAGCGATTATTTTGGCAGATGAGATCTACCATAGTACAATACTCCATAATAGTAACATTAGCAAGTTTTTTTACCTGAGTCAATAGCTTGCTTGTAATTTCTTTTCCTGTAATATCTTCATGAAATAAAATACGAGGTTTGGAATGCGCTCCTTCCCTTGTATAAGCTGCCTTTCCATTTTCTTTTGTGAATTCTACTCCATATTCAATGAGATCTTGAATGGTTTCTCTAGAAGAGCGAATCATAATATCAACGGATTCTCTGCGATTTTTGTAATGACCAGCTTTTAATGTATCTTCCATAAAACTATCATAGTCGGAATCATCTCTTAAGACACAGATCCCTCCCTGAGCGAGAAAGGAATCACTACTTTCTAGATCCTCTTTTGTAATCATTAAAATGTTTTTATCTCTTGGAAGGTTCAATGCACAGTATAAGCCAGCAACACCACTTCCTACAATAACCACATCTGTTTTTTTGTTTTCCATGTTCTCCTCCTATGTTGTTATTTTGCTAATTCTAACATACGGTTTAATGGTAAATGAGCAGCATGGCGAAGTTCATCACTAACTTCTACATTCCCATTATAAGAAACTAATGCATCTCGGATTTTTTCCAATGTTATTTTTTTCATATCTGTACAGCATTGGTGATTGGTTACTGTATAAAATGTTTTATCTGGATTGTTTTGCTTTAATTCGTATAATACTCCAGCCTCTGTTCCAATAATAAATTCGGTTGTTGTACTTTTGGAAGCATAATCAATGATTTCTGATGTACTTCCAATCATATCGGCATGGGCTAATACATCGGGTGGACATTCTGGATGAACCAAAAACTCTGCATTGGGATGAAGATGCTTTGCAGCTATTACATCGTTAACAGTAATATCTTTATGAATTGGACAGTATCCATCATTGAATATAAAATGTTTTTCTGGAACTTGTGCTGCTACATAATGTGCCAAATTTTGATCTGGAATAAAGAAAATGTTTTTATTTGGCAATGCTTTTACAATTGAGATGGCGTTAGAAGAAGTAACACAGACATCAGAATGGGACTTTAATTCAGCTGTTGAATTGATATAACAGACAACGGCCACATCTTCATATTCAGATTTGATGCGCTGGATGGTAGTGATGTCTGCCATATGAGCCATTGGACAATCTGCGGTTATATCTGGAAGAAGTACAGTTTTGGATGGATTTAAAATTTTGGCACTTTCTCCCATAAAAGAAACGCCGCAAAAAACAATAGTGTCTTCTTTTATTTTAGTAGCAATTTTGCTTAAATAAAAGGAATCTCCAATATAATCGGCAATTGCCTGTACTTCGTCAGGAACATAGTAATGTGCCATAATAATGGCATTTTTTTCTTTTTTTAATTGATTGATTTCTTCAACGATTGAATTCATAATTAATACGGCCAAAAAGATAGGAAAAGGCCGCCCTCCTTTCTTCATGAGTAAGGAATAAGAATGGTATGTTGTAGGTAAATCTTACTCAAT
>OERR01000268.1_pt1 | contig 12683 bp, 9 predicted proteins | sample 1540051 | NCBI WGS metagenome assembly OERR01 (sample SAMEA3891884, study PRJEB23780) | metagenome | biome: terrestrial biome; feature: animal house; material: Caecal content | place: Italy | collected 2015-05-05 | reverse complement strand
ATATAGTATAAACTATGTCAATAGATCATTTTTCTTTTTAATATCTTTTCACCTATCCACTTAAAAAAATTCTACTTATATTTTTTCCTCATTTTAATGCTCTAAAACGAGCTTCTGCTTTTCTACTTGTACTAATTTTATATTTTCTCTTTGGCTTTCCTGTGTTAATGCTCTTTTGCAAGCTTTTGCTTTTCTACTAGCTAGCAAGCAAATTACGTGTTAGATGTATATGTGTTAATGCTCTTTTGCAAGCTTTTGCTTTTCTACGACGAATTACGGGATATTGTGACTTTCCTATTTTTTGTGTTAATGCTCTTTTGCAAGCTTTTGCTTTTCTACATTGAAGCATTTAGCTATGCCAGTGTTTTATTATTGTGTTAATGCTCTTTTGCAAGCTTTTGCTTTTCTACCAAAGGAGGAATTATGAGACTTAAATTGAAATGTGTTAATGCTCTTTTGCAAGCTTTTGCTTTTCTACGTTTGCTCGTATCTTTGGATAATCGTTGTATCTGTGTTAATGCTCTTTTGCAAGCTTTTGCTTTTCTACGGATTGTAGGAACATTGTATCAGAAAGAACAGGTTCTGTGTTAATGCTCTTTTGCAAGCTTTTGCTTTTCTACAGTACCGCTTCAAAAACCTTTTATTTATGCGGGTTTGCGAGCCTGTTTTTGCAGGTATTTATCTGACAATTCTGATAATAAGCGTTTTTCGCCATTTTTTAGGGTTTTTCTGGCGAGATGATTATTGCAACTAATTTTTTTAAATATATCATCTATTCTTATTGTGATTATTCTACCACACTTTTCTCTTTTTTTCGACTGTTTTTTTGATTTTAGAGTTTTTTCTACATCGTTTTTATTCGATTCAGAAGGAGTTTCCACTCTCCCTCTGAACCATTGTAGAAGAGTATTTTTTATTCTTCTTTCCATATTATCTCACTTTTATCTTCCCAAATCCAAAGCTTGTGTTTTTTCCAAGATGAATGATTTCTCCTGCTAATAGAATATCTTTTACTTCTCCTGTTATTGCTTCTGTCTGAATGATGCCTTGTATTCCTTTTAACTGCATGGATTGTTTTCGGTGATTGGAGTATCTGTTTACTTTTTTTATCTGCAAGTCCTGAGATACGATATTGATTTCTTTCTCAACTGAATAATATGGCTCCATATAGTTTCCCTCATAACAATTCAGCATATAGAGTTTCCGAACTAAATTCTTTACTATTTGCTCCATAGTAGGATGGAAACAGATAGCATGATTTACTTGAATGGCACATGGAGATTGCAGGTAAATTGTATGGATTTCTGATTGGTTTCTTTCCTGAATATATTCTGATAAAACTTCTATTTGAAACGCTTCCATATTAACTGTTTTTTCTGTTAAAATGGGGGTTCCTTTTCGACTCCTGACACAGGAAAGTTTCAATGGAATATGATGTTTTCCAAGCCCTTTTAATCCGATAACAGAAAGCGCATGAAGTAATGGATTAAAATACGGAATGGTATTCCCAAACAATGTAATGGAAAATTTGAGGTGCTCTCCTGCATGATAGAATTCCCTTTTGTCCCAACAGTCGATAATATATCCTACGCTGTCATTACTCAGCGTAAAATACGGTTGTATTTGAAATTGAGAATGAAACACATTATAAAAAATACAAGACTTTTGGAAATTACAAGCTTCACATTGTTTATCCCAAACACAAGTATTTTCTTGGAGTGCCTGTCCAAGTACTCCTCGAATTCCAGAAGCTTTGTCTTTTGGAAGCCATCCATCTTGCAATGCTTCCATCTCGATATCTAGTTTTACAAATCGAATTTGAAACATATCTTTCCTTTCTATTTAATTAGGTGAATATTCACAATCCATTTTCTTATTGACTCATAACCCAACCGCCACTATATGACCTATCAGAAGGGGATTGCACCCCTTCTAATAAAATTATTTTTGGCGTTTCATATTGAGTTTTGGCAGGGAAATATCTTTTTCTGAATCGTTTAAATCCAATATTTCTGGTAAGGTATATTGAATGTTTTCCTGCATTTCATTTCTGCTTCCCATAAAACGATTTCCATGGAACCACTGATGACTGGCTTCTCTGTTTGCAGCTTCTGCTTTTCCATTATAGCCCAATGGATAGGACACTATATTAGGGTCTTTTTGTATGTATCTATCTAAGGCATGAAAGTCTGTTATTATCATTAATTCTTTATAATAAGAAGAGTCTTCGTTTTCAAATGGATTTTCGATTTCTGGTACAATATCCAGATCATAGTTTTCGGCATCGGATGCTTTTATTTTATATTCTACGGTTCCATTTTTTATCTCTAAAGTACGAAACAACAGCCGATCAATGACAATTTTCACACTTCCCATCCCCAATGGTTTTCCCATTCCAATTTTATGGCAATGTCTTCCTTTTGGATCATTTTCTCCAAGTGTTATTGTCCAAATCAATTCTTCGATTTGTGCTTTTGTAATCTGTTCAAAGTAAATTTCAAATTTAAATTTCTGGTTTTTTTGAACTGGTCGAACAGAAACATTTAATTCGCTTGGCTGCTGTTCTGGAAATTTCATCGCTGGGTTATGCCAATAAAATTTACGTCCTCGGATTCTTTGTTCTTTGGAAGTTAATCTCCTGACTTCTTTATTCATCCCCTTATAACCTATTGTTTTAAAATCATAATTCCAAGTCAGACAGGAGTTTGGACGTTTGAGATAAAACTCTTTTGCAGATGCTTTTGGAGACGCTAATGCCTGTAATGTAACAAATCCATTTGGAGTAGGGTAGTATACCTCTTTTTTCAAATATTCTTCTTTTTCGACTCCATCTGGCAATGGATATAAGGCTGCATCGGATACTCGAATGTTAGAACTATGAGCTGCTTTCTTTTGTACTGTTCCAAACAATTGACACGCTTTACAAAGATTATGAATGTTTTCACATGGTTCATATCCTTTATAAAACTGACTTAATGTCGTATAATATGCAGTTCTGGAAATACAGGCAGGTGAGAAATAGAGACGATCTCCTTCTATCTCATACCAAACTGCAAATGAAACCGTCTCCTGTCTTTGTTCTAGTTCCAATGGATCAGGTATATGAACAGACGGATATCCAAAATGCGTCTTTTCTTTTAAGTTTAAATTAATGGATTCATTTCGGTAAATCTCCATTAATTCTTTCATTTTTTGAATTGCCTCTTTGATTTGCTCTGATTTTGCAGATTCCACCTTTCCTTTTCTTGTGAAAATTCCATCATAGACTTTTCCTTCACTCGCTTCCCCAATATAGAGAATTCCTTCTTTTCCTCCATCTCCTAAATAGTCAACTGCTTTTTCCCCCATATCAAATCTTACTTTTTGATTATTTTTATATTGTTTTCCATTATCTCCTATTACTGTCCCCTTTTGTATATTGAATGAATATCCCGCTTCTCCCTTTTTGTTTTTATAAGTTTGAAGTTTGTTTTTGTTCGCTTTATACAGAGTGAATATTCCATCCTTACATTCTACAATTCCAGGATTTTTTGGCATGGTGATTCGTCCTGTTAATAATTCATTTCCAATTGAAGAAAGACAGGAATTACTCAATACTTCATATACACTGCGCAGCATTCCTCTTATTTCACTGCCTGGAATGACTGGAAGCTGATAATGATTTTTTGCTTCTCCTCTTTCTAAATTATGGTAAGAGAAAAAATCATAATTTTTATGATCGTCTACCTGATTCTTCATATCAAATGCATCCTCACAACTAGAATTTGGCACAAAGACTGGTGTTTTTGTAACCATTGTACATTGAATGCTTCCCGTATAAGTCTCCTCTTTTTTCTGAGAACCAGAGCTCTTTTTTTCACCTAAAGAAACAAAATTGTAAGGATTAATAAAACGTTTCCTTTGATCCGTTTCCCATTTCCAGTTTTTCTTGTTTCCCATTTCATCCTCCTTTACTCATACCTCAACAGTTCGCCTTTTCCAGTACAAATCTCTCGTATGCTTCCACGGCTCGGATATCCTGCTTCTTTGGATTTTCCTGAAAAAATTCCAGTCAGACGATAATTATATACCGTAAGTCGATCTTCTTCATCGCATATAAAATAATTCCGAACTCCAAGAGAAAGTCCTTCTTTGACTTGATCTGCCGAAATCGTTAGATAAACGGTTTTCTTTCTTTTTTGATCCTGCAATACTGTACTGCCATTTCCTCCAGAAATCCATTCTTCTCCAAAAAAATCCATATATTCATCTAAGATATGATCTTCCCTGCAAAATTCGATTTCTTCCGATTGTCCACAATAATATGTTTCCTCAATCATTTTTTCATTTTGCTTAATTTGTTCCAAAATAGACTCATCCTCAAGCAGTAACATTTGCCATTCTCCTGTTTCACAATTTCTTACAGCACGAAATTCTGTTGCTTCATTAAATATATGAATTTCCATTAAATCTTCTTCTGAAAGATTTCTGTTTTTGCAATAAGAAAACGCCATTCCATCCCAGTAACCAATCTCCACCTCGGCTCCATAATAGGCTATGACAAACGCTGGACTGGGTGCCTGCGATAATTCAAGAATCTGCTGCATCATGACAATTCCTCCTCAATTCTACTCGCCAGTTTTTCCAAATAATAAGCTTCTTTCTCCATATTGACGGTACCACAAAAAATTCCTCGTCCAATTGCAGTTTGTCCCCCAATCGCGAAAAAACCATTGGCAATATCCTTTAATACTAAAATTAATAATCCAACTGCCCAATAACAAGTTTCTTTATCTGGAATGAATAACGTTATGTTTGTATCCCCTCCAAAATAGCTTAATTCAGTATAAAGAGCACCATCCATTGTTCCTCCTTCAAAGCGATTAATTCGATTCCGCACCATGAAAACAGGTTCGCTGTCCTGACTTAATTCACTTTCCTTCACTTCAATTTGAGAGCGATATGCTTCTTTTTCTGTTTCTTTCACATATCCAAATATTTCCTGAATCCACTGCTCTGCTTTTGAAGAAGATAATCCTAACTCTTGTAATACTTTTTTACATTGATGACGTAATGCCCCATTCCATGTACTTCCTGGGATCACTGCACAGCGATACGTTTTTTCACCTTTTTCCTTCGTCCGTTCTATTTGCTGAAAATCCGCTTCTATCTGATCGGAACCTTTTTCTTTTATTTTAGCAGAATACTGACGGATGCTTAACCCTCCTCGCAGTTTTAATGGAACTACAATTTGTATTTGATTTTCTTCCCATCGTTTGGTTTGCCATTCTGCTGTTACATTTTTCACAGAATATTTTTTCCGATTGTTTAACGCTTTTTCCCAAGAAAATTCCTGCCATCCATAGGCATGATCCGTCCCTTTTTCAAATTCACATAACAGGACTTCAGAAATTCTTAATTCCCCCATTCCTCTCATTTTCTTATGGCCTAATCGAACTCTTCCAGAATGAATTCCAGCTGTAATCATTCGGAGCATTTCCAGAAATCGTTCCTTTTCTTCCAACGTTGCCTTTACAACCCATTCCATTACAATCTCAGTTCCTGCGTCCAAAGCCTCATACGTATACTTTTTCGTTTCCAAAGTAATTTTATCTTCACTCAATGCAATTCCATCTCTTATGATTCGTTTTGCCTGTTTGATTTCTCCATCAAAAACGAAAAAAGAGCTTTCTTTCGAATCTTCTCCCTGTGCATAGCCAAACAATTGATCTACATCCTGCTGCTTCCATTTCACAGTATTTTGTTTTAAACAATCGTTTGCTTTTTGGAGCTGTACTTGTTTTTGTATCATTTCTTCACAATAGGCTCGAAATGCTCCTGCCAGAGAAGTGCCAGGAAGGAAGAATTCTCCATCAAAATTTCTTATTACATCATGATCACTTTCCTCTTCTTCCCCTCCTGCAATGCAGATTGGAGAATAAGCGTTCGCCTCTAATCGAATAAAACCATAATAATCTGTTTTTTTCATCCTTTTGCTTTTCTCCTTTCCTCGTACTTTGCCTGACGCAAATAAGCGCTCAAATAAATCTGATAAACCTCATCCAATTGAACTTCTTTTCCAAATGTTTCTAATTGACCAATACATGCCTGTTTTCTTGCATTATTTAAAAATTCCTCGAATTCTTTTTGGAACTCCTCTGTTTCTTTTTGCTCCGTCCAGCTGCATCCAAATGTTTTTAATGCATCGTTTCTCTTTTCCTTGTCTTTTATCCAAAGAATTTGCTGCAAAAACTCCTGCCAAGTATTGCATTGATCCAATAATAAATCTAGTTTTCCAATTGTTGTTGCATTGGTAAGTTTATGTTTATTTGCCATTTGCATTGCATTCAATATTAACTGTTCTTTTATCAAACGCTTTGCAATTTGACTGATTAACTCGTCTTTTTTTCCTTGTGATAATTCAACTCCCTGTAATTGCCTTTTTTCTGCCATAGATTTTCTTCCAGAACTTAGTTTTTTCTTATATTGGCTTCTCATCTGTTCATAATCCACGGCATATAATTCTCCAAACCCTTCTGTGGTTCGTTCTCCAATCATCTGAGTATTCAGCCAATCCAATGAAATCGGATTTTTCAACTCAATCAAAAGAGAAGTTCCCTTATCAAATGCCTGAACTTGCATTTTATTCATTTGCCATTTACGATTGAACCCTCCATAGGTGCGATACAAATATCCCTGTTTGCTAATTTCAATTTCATCTGGCTGAATACCAAGACAATGAGCCAGTTCTTGTTTCAATAACGATTCCGTTGCTTGAATGGTTAATGTTTTTTTATTAAATAAAAGAACAGGAGAAACAAATTCTAACATAAATTTTCGGCTCAACGTGGACTCTTTTTTCTTATAGCGTTCCACATGAATATTTAACATAGAAAGACTTCCATACTGTGTGGAGGAAGAACGTCCTAAACGAAAAATTCCATCGTTCGGAAATAATTCAACAATCTTCTTTAAATCCTCTGCTTCTCCTACGATTTCTCCTGCAAAACATTGACGATCTTGAATACTGGAAAACTGATAAAGTGCCCGTTCTCCATTTCTTCTAATATGAGAATTCCATTCGGTATCTGTTGAAATCACTTGGAGTTCTTCCGTTTCCCTTCCATTTTCAAAAGAATTATATACATAAGCTCCTGCTAGAGAAACTCGTTTAACCAAAATGTTATTTTTTTGTTTCTGGTACAACTTCCTGTTCTGGCTCTTTTATATAATTATAACAGACAGAAGATTCCAAATCTTTATCGACAAAATATCCCGCACAGGCAGGGCGAAAACGATGGCTGCCATCCGAAATATAAGCATTTTTAAATTGTACACGTCCATTTTGGAACAGGGAAAAATCCATCCCACCTTGTTTTTGATACTCCCAAGAGAGAAACCCCATTAAATTAGTTCCTGGCACATAGGTTTCTGTTACTCGATTACTGCTTTGTGGAAACAACAATTTCGTATCCGCCCAAAGGAAATATTGAATTTTTGCCCGTTCACTTCCTATCGCTTCCAAATCTTTTTTCACCTGCTCAATTTGCTTGAGATAATATTCCTGTTTTCTCTGCTGCTTCTCACATTCGGACTCTTTCATCGAATTGATTTGAATTCTGCCCATTCCACGATTGCGATTCAATCCAATTTGTTTTAATGCCTTGGCCGCTAATTCAAATATCGCTGCTTCTAATGGATCATCCAATTCATAGGAAAATCGAAAGCTAAGACCCTTTTTCGCTACTCTTGTAAATCGCAGTGTTTCTGGTTTTGCCACACCTGTTCTGGAATCAATTGCGGTTTGTGCCCGTACATAAGTAAATTGATTTAGAACATTTTGAAACGACAAATATTCCTTATAAGAAGAAGTCTCAATTTCCTGTATATAAGAATTATAATTTTCTAAAACTGCGTTGCTTAATTTTATGATTCCATTTTCACTGCCTCCTGTACCAAATATACAATTAACCTGTGTTTCTGTAATTAGGATTTTTTTCTGATCTAATTCCACATAGGTATTCCAATCTGCCAATTCCAAAGCAACCTCTCGAATACATCCTTTTAATCGTTTTGCTAAAATTATCGGAAGTCCATAATCATCATAACAAATATCATTGTCAATCCACGCACTATAGTTTTCTCCATTGGAAACACAAAGATCACTGAGCAGTCGCAGCTCCATCCATCGTTTCATTTTCATCTTCCTCCCTTCCCATATCAATAAAGAATTCCATTGTTTCTAAAGCATCAAAATATCTGGCTATTTTTTTCCCGTTCTGTTCCAAATAAATCGGCGTATTTTGAGATAAAACACCTCTGGATTCCAATTGTTTTGCAACTAAAACGGTTTCATATTCTCCAGAGGCATAGGCGTTTCTTAACCGTTTTGCTCCGTTTTTTGGAAGACTGTTCATTTCTCTTTGCAGTTTTACAAATGAATCAAATTCGTATTCCTCAGGTAATTCTTTTATCGTATGTCCCACTCTAGGAATAATATATGGCCGCAGCAAAAGGCTTGTACCATCTGCCAGCTCATAATGCTTTTTACGGTATTTTTCTAAATTTTCTACAACAGAAACCGCATCACAAATCTGAAAATCCAATCCACTTTCTACAAATACTGTATTTGTTTTTTGCATTGCCAATGCTTTCATCCGCTTTTTAGCATTACTGCAACATGCTTCTGCCACTCGGTAGGCATCTGCAAATGGAAAATGACTTTGAAAATAGGCGATTCCAGCACATGCCGAAAGCCCATAAATTTCTTGATTTACTTTCGTTCCTTCTTCTTGATAGAGAACTTCTTTTGCAATTTCTTTTAAGAAATATGCCGTCATATCCAATGCCAAACTTGCATTACAGACAAACGTCATATCATCTCCTGCCGATACAATTTTCCGAATGGAACTGCGTATCGGACGCTTTGGATGTTTTTTTGCCCACTGTTCTGCCCATTCTATCATTCGTTCATAGACTCCTTCAAACGCCCGACTAATACAGTTAGAAATCGTTCTGGAACATCGAATCGCTTCCTCATATCCTTCTGCTCCTTTTTCCTTCATTAAATTTCCAATCCGATTTCCTAAGTTATTTCCATCAATATGTACAACTGCAAGCATACTATCTCTGCCTTTTTCCGTCACCATATCATCAAATTTTTTCTTTTCTTCTTCAGTGGAATAACAAAGCTTATACAACACTTCTCTGGAAACACTGCATTTTCTTTCTCTTCCTCCATAGGTTTCCCAATAGGATGCCGACAATGGGTATCCAGTGCTATCTTCCTGCCTTGTTACAGGAAAATTTCCCGTTAGGTTAGACGGAGCCATTTTTCTTTTGATATTAGACAATTGCCGCTGTAATTTATGATAATCTTGCATATAGTCTTTCGTTTTTTCTGTCACTGCAACCGCAAGCCCTAAACTATATGTCTTTTCTAAAATCAAGCGAGAAAGCTTTCGATTAATCGCTCGGCACAATGCTCTTGTACGATATAAAATTAGCGTATTTCCTCCACCCGCATAAATAACCTCCATTTGTACGGTTTCCTCTTTTTCAAATCGGCATTCTGGATACTGCTTCCAATTGATCCGATATCGTTCTGGATCACTTTCTTTTTTTAAAACAGAATCCACCGATTCTTTTAAAATCGTTTCAAATAAATCCTGTACTATATTGGAAGCCCCAATGATTTCTTTCACACGATTGGTTCGAAAAATATAATTTTGAATTCCCCGAATATCATAAATTGCCAATACTGGTTTAGATAAATCTATTTTTTCTCCCTGCATTGTTCCCGTTTTCCTCCTTTTATTGATCCTGCTTGACTGCTTCTATATAATCCTCTATTTCAATATAGTTTCGCCGAATCAAAACATTATTTTGTTCCATCTGACCTAGCAGCTGTACAAATACTTCCTTTAATTGCATTTCTCGTTTTGGAAGTTCCGTGTTCTTATTTTCCAAAAACTCCAGTCCCTGCTTCAACAGTTGCTTTGCCTGCTCCATATCTTTTGGAACTCCCTTTCCCCATATATAACAGATTGCCTTACAAAGTATTAATTTAGGATTCAAGCCTTTTCCTGCCTTCTCTGCTTTTTCATAATACTTCCAAGCTTCTTCTTCATTTTTTTCTATTCCAATACCATTTTCCAGACAAGTTCCATAACTGCATATGGCTCGATTATTATTTAACTGAACTCCAACTTGATACCATCGAATCGCTTCTCGTTCATTTTTTTGTTTTAAATAAAAATCTGCTAAATCACAGATTGATCGAGAATCCATTTGCATTGCTCCTTTTTTCAAATACTCTTCCTGTACTTTAGGATTACCAGAAATAATATTTTGCTCTTCAAACAACCTTGCCAAACTCGTATACGCTTGAGGAAGATTATGATCTGCACCTTTCCAATAATAATAAATCGCCCCAAGCGGATCATGAAAATGTTGTTCCAACACTCCCGCTAATTTTACAATTGCAAGGTTGTTTCCTGATTCCATCGCACGATAAAAGTATTTTCTGGCCAAATCATAATCTTGCAAGTTATCATTTCCTTGCTGATAATAAATCCCCACATAATAATAAGCTTCTCCGATACCGTTATCTGCTGCCTGTTTCATGAATTTTACTTCTATTTCTTCTCTTTTCTTAGCTTCCTCATAATTTTTTTCTTTTCTTGCTTTATCTCCAGCCCATTTTTCTAATAGTGCTAAAAAATAATAAGCATAGGGATCTCCTAATTCTTGTTGTTTTTCCACCCATTTGCGTTCTTTTTCCAACCATATTTCCCCGTTATTTTTGAAATTATAATAACAAGCTTTTGCCAATATTCCACAAACAGACGCTTTTTCACAAGTCCTATAAACAGTTTTTAAATCTGGAACAACGAGCAGCAATTCTCCTAAGTATTTCTTTACATTTTCAGACGGAGCAATCTCCCAGTCTTCTTCCAACATAGATTTCCCCATTGTTTCCCAATAATTGAGTTTTTGATAATAATAATAGGCACAGAAAAATTCCTGATAAGAATCATGAAAAAAAACGTATTGATTTTGTTCCATAACTAGTATTTTCATACAGTCTAAGAAAATCATCTCCACAGTTTCTTCATAATCTTTTTGAGCACGTTCTTTTCCAAATATTGAAATCAAGCGATCCCATTGACTAGAAAACTCTCTCCAGACTGTGTTGTATTGTTTTCTTTGCGCCATCCCTATACAATCCAAATAATTTTCCCAGTCTTCTTCTTGATAGATTCCCTGATTTTCTTCTATCGGAACTAATGGCATAAACTTTCGTATTACCATACGAAACTGTTGTGATGTCAATGCTTTTTGCGGTGTTTTCTCCATTTCAAACGCAAGTACAGGCAAGAGAAAACGAATCATTATGGTAATAAATTCATAAGAAATAACTTGTTCTCCTACAATCCGAATTCCCCCATCATCCGATGCAAAATAACCTTCCCGTTCGTTTCTGCTCAGTTGTAACCGTACTTCTCCAAAAAAATACTCAGAAAGCAGCTGAGCTGCTGTTTGAGGAAGTTGTTTTTCCTCCCAATTTTGTTTCAAAAAAGAGGAGTAAAGTACTATAAACTGTGGAATTCTTAAAAATTGCTGTATATGATTACTACGTAAAGATTTTAATATACTCTGTTCTTGATCCACGGAATTCTGTGGTAAAACAGCTTCCATATAACTTAAAACTTGATCCATAGAAAGCAGTTGTAAATGGAGCGCTTTGTCTATACTTGATAAAGGCATTTCTTCTGTACGTTCTGTAATAATAAAACTAACATTTTTCCAATCGTCCACTGCCGATTGAAATTCTTTTTTCACCCAATTGCGAATAGAAAAATCCAGGCTATGAAAATCTTCTAAAACAATAATATATTCTTTTTTTCCATTCACTGGTTTTTTACAAAATTCTCTTAACAATCCTTCTTTGATTGTTTGATCATCTATTTGATTTTCTTCCTTTAATTCATAAGTCTGTATAATTAAATTAAGTAAAATTAAAAATTCCTGTTTCACTCCCAGATTTTGCCGTGTCTGATTTTTATGTTCAAATGCATCCCGCTTATAACGATTGTATTGATTGAACCGAATTATCAATGGAATACGGCAGCAAGGATTGTCAGAATAGTAATTACTGTATTTTTTTAGGTAGGCTTTAACAAGACTACTTTTTCCAATTCCTGCATCGCCAATAATCACAATATTATCCTGTCGATCTTCTTGTATAAACTTTGATAATTCAATCCCCTCTTTTGTTGGAGGCAATAATATTGGATTATAATTCCAATCTTTTTCTTCATGAATCATTTTAACTTTTTCCCATAAATAAGCTTTTGTAACACCTCCTCGCAGATTTAACCGATTATTTAACTCTTTTAAATCTTGCAATAATTGTCCTGTTTCACTAAAATCTTGATAACGATTTTTTGGATTTGATTTTAATCCTTTATGAAAAATTATAGGCTCTCTTTGCTTGCCATAACTTACGAATTTGTCACAAATAATTTCATATAGCATATTTAATCTTCAAACTCCTTTCGTCAAATTTTATCTTTTTCAAAGCATATAAACAATCTAATACATCTATAAAATCATCTACATTTTCAAAAAGATGTTTAGTTTTTGTAAAAAGCTGTATACAAGTATAAGGCTTGAATTTTAATATATTTAACAATATGGGG
>OERR01000267.1_pt1 | contig 12702 bp, 9 predicted proteins | sample 1540051 | NCBI WGS metagenome assembly OERR01 (sample SAMEA3891884, study PRJEB23780) | metagenome | biome: terrestrial biome; feature: animal house; material: Caecal content | place: Italy | collected 2015-05-05 | reverse complement strand
TCGCATAGCCGTCCTCGTCTGAATCAGCCTCCAGTTCGCGCAAAAGCGAGACTTTCAGATCGTGCTCTACATCAATACACATTTCCAGCAGGATTTCGCGCAGGTAGAAGTCCAATGTAGAAAGTTCCGTTAAATATGCAAATTCGAGATTGATGTACTTGCCTTCATTCGGACCGGCAATGTGCTTCGGATAGTTTTTGCGATAGGAAGCTGTCCGCAAATAATTGTTTCGCTGTGAAAAATATTCAACGGCCTGTTCTTCTGACATGATATTAAACTGGATTCCCTTTTCGTCCCGGAGCATCTGCACCAGTTCTACCGCTGTTTTCTTTGGTTTATTCCTGAAATTTTCGATCTTGCTCACATCCCATCAATCGTTCTTTTTCAGTTGACCCATCAATTCCTGAAAACTCTCCAGCGCGCTTTGCAGATTTTCAATAATATCTGCCGCAAGCTCATCCGGTTCGGGAAGATTATTCAAATCGGCAAGAGACTTATCCTTCAGCCAGAAAATATCAAGACTGGTTTTATCCCGTGCCAAAATCTCCTCTAAAGAGAATTTGCGCCAACGGCCCTCCGGGTTTTCAGGCGACCATGTTTCTGTACGCTCATGGCGGTTTTCCGGGTGGTAGCACTTGATAAAATCCTGCAAATCAGCGTCCGTCATCGGATGCTGACGCAGAGTGAAATGAACACTTGTGCGAAAATCGTAGATCCAGACTTCTTTCGTCTGGCGTTCCGGACTGGCGGGACGCTTATCAAAGAAGATCACGTTTGCCTTGACGCCCGGTTTATAGAAGATGCCGGTCGGCAGGCGCAGGATCGTGTGCAAGTCGGTCGTTTCCAGCAGCTTTTTTCGGATGATTTCTCCCGCACCACCCTCAAACAGTACGTTGTCCGGCACAACAACTGCAGCCTTTCCGGTGGGTTTGAGAATCGTATTGATATGCTGGATAAAGTTCAGTTGCTTGTTGGAGCTTGTCGTCCAGAAGTCCTGTCGGTTATAAACAAGGTCTTCTTTTTCTTCCTCCTCGGTTTCGTCTCCCTCGTTGGTAAAAGTAATCGAAGACTTCTTACCAAACGGCGGGTTCGTCAGCACATAATCCACGCGGTATCCGGGGTCCGACAACAGGGCATCCCCGCGCGTAACCGGAACTTTTCCATACAGGTCGCCGATGTTATGCAGATACAGATTCATCAGGCAGAGCTTGAACGTCGCAACCACAAGCTCTGTACCGTAAAACGTTTCGTTCTTCAAAAACTCTTTCTGAGGGCGATCAAGCGCATAGTTGTTTGGGTCTGCAAGGAATGCCTGTGCCGCAAGGAAAAAGCCGCCGCTGCCGCAGCAGGGGTCAGCAATGGTCTTATTGGGTTCCGGGCGCAGGCAGGCAACCATCGCCTTAATGAGCGGGCGAGGGGTAAAATACTGTCCTGCGCCGCTTTTTACGTCCTCTGCATTCTTTTGCAGCAATCCTTCGTAAATCTCGCCCTTCACATCAGAGGACATGGAGACCCATTTTTCCTTGTCTATCATCTGCACCACACGGTACAGGATGGAGACATTGCTGATTTTATTGACAGCGCCCTTGAAGATTTGTCCGAGGATGCCGCCTTCTTCGCCCAGCCGCTCCAGCGTAGCACGGTACTGGTTTTCCAGTTCCGCACCCTTGAGGGTGTTCATATCTGCCCACGAATATCCCTTTGGGATACCGGTTTCCCGCTTATAAGGCGGGCGGGAATATTCATCGGACATTTTCAAAAAGATCAGGTAAGTAAGCTGTTCGAGATAATCGCCGTATGATACGCCGTCATCCCGCAGCGGATTGCAAAGTCCCCATACTTTGGAGACGATATTGGTAGATTGTTCACTCATTCGGATTCCTCAAAAATAATCTTCCGTATTAATCTGAAAAGTTCTACAAAGTTTTCAAAAGAGAACGCATCAGGGTGTTGTTGTATATATTCTACAAATTTCATTTTTGGCAATGCAAGATTTGTAGAACAGGTTTCATCATCAAAACGAAAAACGCGTTCACCACTTGTTCCCTCGATTATTGAAATTTTATCAGGCCCGCACACACTCTTTTTTTCACAATAGATTTTAAGTTTATTGCATAGACCAATTTTATTGAACTCATTTCCTATATATAGGCGTCGCTTTACTCCGGAAATGTCTACTTCAGTTTTAATTTCATTGTCGCTATAATAATGTTCTATACAAATTTTAGGTGTACTTTGTCTAATTTCTGGAATCGGGAGCGTTAAAGAGTAGGTATTATTTCCCCAGCATTTAAATCCCTTTTCATTGTCGCCAAGTCTGTTATTTGTTTCAGAAACATCGCAATCCGCAATAAAAATATAGCATCGTTTGTGTGGGATTTTAGCAACATTTTCACACAGAGATCGAAGCGCAACATCGCCCATTTCAAGTTTTAAATCACCTGAATTGCTATTCTTTGGTTCATACTCCAAAAACTCAAACTTCAAATCAGAGAATATAGAAGAATACCGACTGTCATTTGACAAGACGGAGGCTGCTATTTTCATGTGTTTCCAATCTGTTGCTCCCTCGGTGATAATAAGAGGAACGCCGTCTGGCGGAATGGAGGATATAATACTTTGAATGTCTTCGTTAAATTTCCGAGTCTTTTTGAGATAATCATAAGCACGTAAAAACTCTGAATAACATTCGACATCAATTTTTTGTCCTTTAGGCATTTCGTATACATCAAAGGCATTCTCACCCAGTACTTCTTGCATTCCAAGTAGAAACAGAGGGGAATGTGATGTAATAATAAATTGAATTTTAGGGAACATCGCAACTAATTGCGGCAATACTTCCTTCTGTAATTTACTATGAAGATGAAGTTCAATTTCATCAATTACAACAATCCCTGTGATATCATCCAAACGAACGCTCTTTGTTATGTCATTGTTGTCCGCATAATGAACAATGGTAGCAAACATATTAAAAAGGGCACTTTGACCGGTTGACAGTGAGTCTAACGTAGGACAAATCACACGGTTTGTACTCTTATCTACAATGCGAAATCTTGCACCATTTAGGCTTCTGAGGTTCAAATGAAAATATACATCGTTTCCGAGTATTGTACTGAGTATTTTTTCCAAATTATCACGTGCTTGACGCATCAGTAAAAGATCATCAACGGAAATATGCGCCAATGACAATGAGCCTGCTTCACCGGTAATATCACCACGTGAATCAGCAATTACATCAAGCAGCCATTGTAAGTTCACATTTGATACATCATAAACTGAAATCGGATTTTCAAGGTGACCATTAAACCGCCCCTCAACTGTTGGATGCAAATACGAAGAAGTATTATAATAAGAGTTTCCAAGCCAAACAGGACATTCATATCTATCGGGTCCGAAATAGCAAATTACATTATTATCCCAAATGGATTCAACCTGATGGGATGATGCTTTCAAAAACTTTTCATTGCCCTCTTTTTTTCCGGAAATTGAACCTTCGCTAATATTATTTTGCTTTTTAATGTCATCCAAGGTGACTTTTCCTGATTTGAATATATAAACAGGAGCACTTTCTTCGCTCTCCGTTGAGGTGTACTGTAAAAGAGAGTACATATAGGAAGTGCCTTCATGAATTTCATTTGGCAAAATGGCCTTATAAAAATTGTACCCACCATTTTCTCTGAATGTAGTCACATTTGAAAAATGCTTCCTTGACATTTCGTAAAATGAATCAACGATATTGGACAAAATCGTTGATTTTCCGGTTCCATTTTCTCCAACAAGAATTACTGGTTTAGGATTTCCGTTGCTTGAAAATGAAAAATTGATTTTTACACTTTTAAGTGGGCCAACATTTTCATACGCTAGTTTTTCAAGATACATTGTTCTTCCTTTCAAATTTTTCCTCAAACGCCTGTTTCAAAATGCTCTGCCGAATTGCATCGGCTTGCGCAAGAGCGGCATCAACTGTTTTTTCGATGCTATCGCAAACAGAAAGTCTCTCTGCAATTTGATTTACAAGATGTTCCTGCTCTTTTAATTCAGGGACACAAATCGGTAAATTTGCATAGGCCGAAACATTCAGATGACCCTGTGCAGCTCCGCGCTCGTTCTTTTTAACAATAGCTCTTCCCATAGGAGAATTTGTGTACTGTGCCAGAAATTCTGGAATTATTTTTGCCGTATCTGGCACTGCGATAACAACATCGATTGCGTTATACCCATTATATTGTTCAGGGACAACTGCGGCCATACCCAAATTGGCACCTGAACGTGAAATCAATACATCGTTTGTATGAACTTCACTCCGCAAGTTCAATTCATGTCCATCTTTTGAGATTGTCACCCATTCGGTATCGTCAATATATCCTCTACGAACATTTGAATTACGAAAAGCTCGAACGCCATTTTCGGAAACATAATACTGCGTAGGCTTTATAACAATACCGACTTTTATATCTTTGCAGACATCTTTTATCCGACCCGCTTGCCTGGAAATCGAATCAAAAAAATCTTTCAACACTGCCTGCCGGTACACTGTCAGCTGCTCCTTTGTGGTCTTGAGCGTATCAATGGCTTTATCAAGCTCTGAAAAAAGCTCGTCGATTCGGGCAACGATTTTCAGCTGTTCTTTTATAGGCGGCACCGGAACATCAAGATTCTTTATTGTTTTCTGAGTTATAGCCTTGAATGTTGTTCCCGTTCCTTTTGAGGAAAGCTGTGATTCAAAATAACGAAAATAGTAAAGTAGGTATTTCAAATTCAATGAGCTGTCTGGGCGAATGGCCGCAAGGCCACGGCCAATACAAACTTTTCCGGGAGAGAGGTTAGTAGGCCCAACAGGTGCTCGAACCGAAAGCAAAATATCATTATACTGTGCAATCTTTGTCGGATTTGTGCAATAGACACGCGCATTTGGATAAAGTTCTCCAAAATCAGCTTTTCCCTGAAAGAACGGGATACCATCTCCCACAGTATTATAATATTTTGACTCTGGGGATTGTCCAGCAATTATCGTGGCACAATCCTGCAATTTTTTGACTGGATACATCAAATAGTATTCTCCTTACGCTACTAATTCCTCATTCATTTCGTCCAGAATCTCCTGATACTTTTCTCCAAACACCTCATAGAATCCGCCCAGACCGCCTTTGCTGTCGAACGGCGTGTATTCCAAATCCTTTGGCAGAATGCTCAGGGATGTGATGATATGCTCCTTGATGAGCCGCAGCCATTCCATCTGTTCTGCGGTGAAATGGACAGCACCGGTATTGCGGCGGAACGTCCATTGCTTGAAGTTGTAGTTCACCCGGTCAGAAAAAGGAGAAAGAACGTCCGCATACCCCAATTGGAAACGAATGAGCGAAATCAAGTCGGTGATCTGCACCAGCGTACCCTTTTTCACCTTATCTGGCCGTTTGATGGCATAGCAATCCCATAGACGCTCCACCGTAACACCTTTGGCACAGAGCTTCTGGTACAGTTCCGTCAGGCTTTTCAGAACCATCGGACGATTTTTATATTGCTCGTTGTAGATGATGCGCAGGGCCAGAATTTCATCCTTGTTTTCCTCAATAAAATCCTTGAAGGTCGAAATCACCCGGTCGGCATTTTCCTCCCGATTCGCAGAGTACCCGGCAAACAGAACTTTATCCAGATTGACGCTGTCGATGATCTGGTCGTGGCTGCGGCGGACATTCTCAATAAAGTCACGCACTTCCGGCTTCTGGAACGGCTCAACAGCCTGCTTGATCAGTTCTTTCTGCGCTTTGGCGTTTTGCTCCGGCGTGGGAGAGACTGTTCCGTTTTCAGCGCAGGCTTTGGCATGGATAATATCCTCATCAAAGGCGTTCAGCAAATTCTCAGCTACCTGCTCGGCTGACTTTCCAACCGTCTCCCGGAACTGCTTGTGTTCGCTCCGCTCCATTTTGCAGCTGAGACGAATCACACGGTTTGCAAGCGAGGTCAGCGTGTCCTCATCCCGTGCGCCAAGGGCGATGTTCATCATCAGTTCCTTCATGGAAACGGTAGGCTTCCGTTCCAGTGTGCGGGTCTCGGTCTTTTTGGATTCTGTTACACCCACTGCATCCACGATTACAAAATGATCTTTGTTTTCCGTGGCGGAAGGCGTTACTTTTTGCAGGTCGTCTTTGCTCAGAACACGCGTGCCTCGGCCTTTCATCTGCTCAAAGTAATTCCGGCTACGCACATCCCGCATAAAAAGCAGACATTCAATGGGCTTCACATCTGTTCCGGTGGCAATCATATCGACCGTGACAGCAATGCGAGGGTAATAATCGTTACGGAACGAGCTGAGGACAGCCTCTGCATTCTGCACACTGTATGTGATTTTCCGGCAGAAGTCGTTGCCCTCGCCAAACTCTTCCCGGACGATCTGCACGATATCGTCTGCATGGCTGTCTGTCTTGGCAAAAATCAAGGTCTTGGGCACTTCCTTGCGGTGCGGGAACAGCTCGGTATAAAGTTTTTCTTTGAACGTGCGAATCACTGCCCGAATCTGACTTGGATTCACGATATTTTTATCCAGCTGAGACTGGGTATAGAATACATCCTCGTCCATCTGTGCCCACCGCTTTTCGCGGGTCAGGCGATCGCGGTGCTCGATCATCTGCTTCATGATGAATGCACCGTTTTTCGTGACACTGGTTTCGATCAGATAGATGTCCTCGCCGACATTAACGCCATCCAGCACAGCTTGTTCCCGCGTATACTCACTGACTAAGTTTTGGTTGAAGTAGCCAATCGTCCGGGCGTCCGGCGTGGCAGTCAGACCGATGATAAACGCATCAAAATAGGACAGCACCTGACTCCAGACGTTATAAATGGAGCGGTGGCACTCGTCTACGATGATGCAATCAAAAAATTCTGGTGGAATTTTGGCATTGTACACAACTTCTTTGGGGACTTTGCTTTCTGCCGTGACATACTCTGCAAACGGTGTTTCTTCTGCCTTTTCGTCCAGTTCTTCACCTTTGAGGATAGAATACATCCGCTGGATCGTGCTAATGCAGATTTGCGCATCCGAAGAGATATAAGAGCTTTTCAGCCGTTGGACATTATACAACTCCGAGAAATTCCGTGGGTCGTCATTGGGCTTGTATGCCAGAAATTCACGTTCTGCCTGCTCTCCAAGGCTGCGCGTGTCCACAAGAAAGAGGATGTGATTCATTCTGCCGTATTTCAGCAGCCGGTACGCCGCCGTAATTGCCGTAAAGGTTTTTCCTGCGCCGGTCGCCATCTGCACCAGTGCATGCGGACGGTTATTTGCAAAGGAATCGTCCAGTCCATGAATCGCTTTAATCTGGCATTTCCGGAAACCGGTCTCATCCAGCGGCGGAAGCCGTTTCAGATTATTGCGAACCGTATCCGACTCGCCCAGCCACCGATTCAGTGTCTCCGGTCGATGGAATGAAAAGATTTCTCTGGAACGGTATTTAATATCGGCATAGTCGGTGAAACGCACCAGCTTGCTGGTCGCTTCATAGACAAACCGGACTCGGTATTCCTGTTTCACCCATTTGAAGCGGCTGTTTGCATATCGTCCGGACTGGCCCTCAACGCCGGTCAGAACCTCTCCTTTTTCATCTTTTTTTGCCTCAGCAACACCCACCGGCATTCCATCAACGAACAGTGCGTAATCCACAGGTCCAGTACTGGTCGGAAATTCGCACACTGCCACCCCAAGCGCAGCAGTCAGGTTCAGTGTTCTCATATTCTGAATGACCCAGCCGCTTTCCTGCAACTTTTTGTCAATTTGTTCCCGTGCTTTTGCTTCCGGAGTCATGATGCCGCACCTGCCTTACTTTAAAACAAACAATCACTGACATTTCTATTTTACTAAGAAGGTGAGAATATTACAAGTCTCTTATCCCAGAAATCCAAGGCATTTGAACTTTAGACGATTTTTCTCGAAACCTTGCAATTATTCCAGAATTATGGTATATACATTATACGAAAGTTGATTGAATGAACGCTCTACGGTTCAATAATGTATAAAGTGAGGTGTCCGCCATGACTGCCGTGATCTATGCTCGCTATTCCAGTGACAATCAGCGCGAAGAATCCATTGAGGGCCAGATCCGCGAGTGCACCGCCTATGCTGAGAAGAACGGTATCACAGTGGTCAAGCACTATATTGACCGGGCGATTTCGGCCAAAACGGACAACCGGCCTCAGTTTCAGCAGATGATCAAGGACAGCGAGCGCAAGCTGTTCGACATCGTTTTGGTCTGGAAGCTGGACCGCTTCGCCCGCAACCGCTATGACAGCGCCCGCTACAAAACGCAGCTCAAAAAGAATGGGGTCAAGCTCATGTCCGCCACCGAAATTATCTCGGACGGGCCGGAGGGCATCATCCTGGAGTCGGTGCTGGAGGGCTATGCCGAATATTACTCCGCCGACCTGTCTGAGAAGGTGGTGCGTGGTATGACCGAGAATGCGCTCAAAGGAAAGTATAACGGCGGGGCTGTCCCCATCGGTTACGTCATTGATGCAGAGCAGCGTTTTCAGCCCGATTCCTTTACTGCATCCTTTGTCGCAGAAGCCTTCAAGCGGTACAATGAGGGCGCGACCATGACGGAGATTCGGGACTGGCTCAACGAGCACCATGTTAAAAATCCGCGCGGCGGTCCCATGACCTACAACACCGTCCAGCATATGCTGAACAATCGCCGGTACATCGGGGAGATGAAATACCGCGATATTTTGATTACGGATGCCATCCCGCCGCTTGTTTCAGCCAAACTGTTTCAGGAGGTGCAGGAGAAGATGGCAAAAAACAAAAAGGCCCCTGCCCGTCGCAAGGCAGAGGACGACTATCTTCTGACGACCAAACTATTCTGCGGTCACTGCGGCGCGCTGATGTTCGGTGAGAGCGGCACCAGCCGTACCGGTGACGTGCACCGCTACTACAAGTGCGCAGCCGCCAAGAAGAGAAAGACCTGCACTAAGAAAACCGTCCGCAAGCAGTGGCTGGAAGACCTGGTGGTCAACGAAACCATGAAGCTGATTCGGGACAACGCAGTCATCGACTCACTCGTCGCGGCAGTCATGGAGTTGCAAAACAAAGAGAGCACCAGCCTGCCCCTCTATGAGAAGCAGCTGCGGGAGACCGAGACCGGCATCCAGAATATGCTCAACGCCATCCAGGCCGGCATCCTGACCAGTTCCACCAAAGAACGTTTAGAAGCCCTAGAGGCGCAGAAGAAGGATCTGGAAACCAAAATCGCCGAGGAGAAACTGGCCAAGCCTGTGATGAAGGAGGAATTCGTCCGCTTCTGGCTGCTGCACTTCCGCAAACTGGACCTGTCCCAAAAGGAACAGCGGCAGGCGCTGATTGACACCTTCATCAATGCTATTTACCTCTATGACGATAAAGTGCTGATTACCTTCAACTACAAAGAAGGGACGGAGACCATTTCTTTCGGCGAGGCTACCGAAGCCGCGACAAAGGAAAAAAGTTCGGATATAGATTGCCTTGCTGCACCACAAGCACAAGTCTGGACCTTTCTCCTGTGGGAGAGAGGTCCGGACTTTTTCTGTTTTTGTTTTTATTCTTCAAAGCCCCCTGTGTCTCAAGACGGCACGGGGGGCTTTGCGGTCAGAGCGGGGCGTTTTCCGGCGGGATCAGGTTGCTCACGTAGGGGCGGCGGCCGGCCAGGACGTCGTCGTAAAATGTCTGCTTCCAGTCGATGTAGGCGGCGCTGGCCTCCAGCTCCTGGATGGTGCGGCGCAGGGCCTCCTGCTTTTGGGTCAGCATCTCTTTGCGCTGGGGGATGGTGGCCGGCCCCTGCAGGCACAGGTCCAGATAGGCTTTCATCTCCTGGATGCTCATGCCGCATTTTTTCAGGCAGACCAGGTCCTGGATCCATTTCAGATCCCGCTCGTCAAAGACGCGGCGGTTGTTGCAACCAGAGTATAGCAGGACCGGGCCGCCCATCAGGAATTCCTGGGCCGGATGAACCAGCTGCCCCCGGACGCCTGGCAGCACCTGCTGCGGGTCACGGAGGACTGCGTGGGCTGCGGTATCTGCCAGCAGGTCTGCCCCTCCGGCTCCATCCGGGTGGAAAACGGCAGGGCGGTGCACACGCCGGGCCGCTGCCAGACCTGCCTGGCCTGCATCCATGCCTGCCCCCGCCGGGCCTACATCCATGCCTGCCCCCGCCGGGCCATCCAGCTGACCGTCGCGGATCGGAGTGGCCCTGTGACGCAAAACACCCCCGGAGAGCTCTCCGGGGGCATTTTCACTGCTTTGCCGTTCCGTAACTGTCCAGGCCCAGGCTGACGTCCAGGGCCTGGTTGACCCGCTTCTGGTCCTCGGGGGTGATCTGGCCGGCGCGCTGGCGCAGGCGGTGCTTATCCAGGGTGCGGATCTGCTCCAGCAGGACCACGCTGTCCTTGGCCAGGCCGGTATCCGCCGCCCGGATGTTGATGTGGGTGGGCAGGCGGGTCTTATCCAGCCGGGATGTAATGGCCGCCGCGATCACGGTGGGGCTGTGGCGGTTGCCGATCTCGTTCTGGACGATCAGGACGGGGCGGACGCCCCCCTGCTCCGAGCCGACCACGGGCGACAGGTCGGCGTAGAAAACTTCTCCTCTGTGTACCTCCATGGAACTCCCTCCTTGCTGGTGTGAAGGGCGCGGTGACTGGCCGCTCTATGTGCCGGCGTGCCAGCGGCCCGCGCTTTGTGGACACTGAGAGTATGCCCCGAACTGCCGCCCGCTATGCACGCTTTGGTCTATCTTATGCGGGGGGCGGGCTCAGCTTGCGTCGGGGGCGGCTTCCAGCAGGCAGAAGGCCATGGCCATGCCGCCGTCGTGGCTCAAAGTCAGGTGGGCGGTCAGATGCCGGCGGGTCACCCACTCCGCCGTCCGGCCCGAGAAACGGTAGGCCGGCGCGCCGGAATCCAGCCGCACCGCTTCGATCTCGGCCAGGGCGAAGGGCCCGGCCAGGCCGGTGCCGGCCGCTTTGAGGAAGGCTTCCTTGGCGGCAAAGTCGGCCGCCGCGCTGGCGGCCCGCCGGGGGGTCAGGGATGGGCTGTCCGGCTGGCCCAGGGCCAGGGCGGCCCGCTCCGCCGGCCCGAACACCCGCCGGGCAAACGCCGCCCCGTGGGGGCCGCTCAGGCTTTTTTCCATCCGGGAAATGGCGCACAGGTCGCACCCGATGCCAAAGATCATCTGCTGCTCCTTCCCGCGGCCGCAGGGACCGCATTTTGTATTTATTTTGTAAATATTTGCATCTGTACTTGAAGTTTGCCCCTGATTCATGTAGAATAAAAGAAGCATTCGGCGGCCCGCGGCCGCAGACAGCCTTGCCTGCCCGCAAGGCAGAAGGGAGTGGATTGTTATGAGTGAACCTACTGCTATTTTTTCGATCCACGATGAAAAGGACGAGCAGATCCGCGAGATCCTGCAGCAAGTTTACGCTGCCCTGAAAGAGAAGGGGTACAACCCCGTCAACCAGCTGGTGGGCTACATCCTGTCGGAGGACCCCACCTACATCACCACCCACAACGGCGCGCGCTCCCTGATCCGCAAGGTGGACCGCGACGACCTGCTGCAGGCGCTGCTGCGCAGCTATCTGGACGTGTAACGTCAACAGCCTGAGCCCCCATGACGGGGCGCAGGCTTTTTATTTGTGCAGGGGCAGGGTGAACAGCTGGCTGACCGTCACCTCGTATTCCCAGGGGTCCCGCAGCTTTTTCAGCTGCTTTTCCAGCTTGTCCGCCCCCTCGAAAAGGGCGATGGCCTCGTGCCAGTGGGCTTTCATCCGGCTGATGGCGGCCTGTGGGCTGCCAAAGGCGGCGGTGTACCCGGCGTACAGCTCGGCAAAGTAGCCCCGAAGCTCCTCGCGGGAGGCGGCAGGCCCGCCCCGCCCTTTGCGGAACAGGGCCGGATCTGCGATCAGTCCCCGGCCTGCCATCAGGCCCTCCAGGCCCGGCCAGCGCGCCGCCAGGGCGGCCAGGTCCGCGGGAGTGGTGATGTCCCCGTTGTAGCAGACGGGGGCTTTGCAGGCGGGCAGGGCCGCCTCGAAGGCGTCCCGGTCGGCCTGCCCCCGGTAGAGCTGGCGCATCACCCGGGGGTGGACGATCAGCCCGGCCAGGGGGTAGCGGTTGTACACTTCCAGGATGGGGCCGAACTCCTCCGGCCGCTCCACCCCAATGCGGGTCTTGACCGAGATGGGCCCGCCCGCCTCGGTGAACACGGCGTCCAGAAAGCGGTCCAAAGCGTCCAGGTCCCGCAGCATCCCGGCCCCCTTGCCCTTGGCGGTGACGGTGCCGGAGGGGCACCCGAAATTCAGGTTGACCTCGGTGTAGCCCATCTCCCGCAGCACCCCGATCATCCAGGCGGCGCAGCTGCCGTCCTTGCCCAGCAGCTGGGGGATGACCGGCGCGCCGGGGTTGGCCGCGGGGGCCAGCTCGGCCATTTTCTTTTTGACGGGGATACGGTTCTCGGGCGGGGAGAGGAAGGGCGCGTAATACCGGTCCGCCCCGCCGAACCAGCGCTGGTGGGCCTGCCGCCAGACCCGGTCGGTCAGCCCCTCCATGGGGGCCGCATCATACTGCATAGCATATCTCCTTTGGTGGTTTCCCTGACACGATAGCATAGAGGCGGGGGCGTTGTCAAGGCTGCGCAGCGTGTCGCAAAAGCGCCACGCTCCAGGGGGAACCCATTTCTGCCTGCTGCG